>JGI994J12354_10001489_pt1 | contig 23598 bp, 24 predicted proteins | sample IntmicLarv3ML3BL_FD_12354 | JGI IMG/M metagenome (IMG submission 12354) | reverse complement strand
CGGCAGGCGAAGTAATCAAAGAACTGACAGGGTATACTGGAGAATAAAGAATGCTAAGAGGACTATAGATATTCATTGCTCGATATCTGTGGTTCTTTTTTTATAATTAGGAAATTACGTCCTATTATATAAAAACCATCTGGGGGAACATGCTGCGGCGTACAATGTAGATGTCGCAAATTGCGACCGCCGCAGGCGAGAGAGCGATGCGTTCGTAAAACGAAACTCTCGCCTGCTAACAAAATGTGTTATACTGTTAAAAATATGGTTTTGATAGGAAGAAAATAAATCTCGGAGGATAAGTGTTTATGAAGTATAATAGTTTGTTTTTTGATTTAGACAACACATTACTTGATTTTTCCAAAAGCGAAGAAATAGCATTAACTTTGCTATTTGAGCATTACCAGTGTGCAGAGCATGAAAATATACGAGAATTTTATAATATTGAAAATCGAAAACTATGGGATAAGCATGAAAATGGCGAAGTTTCATTTGAGTATCTTTTGGAAAATAGATTTCCACGTACATTGGCACATTATGAAGTGGAAATAGATGGAAAGGAATGGGATAAAAAATATCATAGTTTATTAAGAGAACACCCATTTTTAATGGAAGATGATGTGCCAAATGTGATTGATACGCTTTCGAAATCTTACAGGCTATTTATAGCAACAAATGGTGTCGAAGAGACACAAATAGAGCGCCTTAAGAAAATGAAGTTGCTTACATTTTTTGAAAAAGTTTATACATCTCAAAGTATCGGGTACCAAAAACCAGATATCCGTTTTTTTAAGTATATAGAAGAACATACGCCTAATTTTGATGCAACAAAAGCATTGATGATAGGCGATTCGGTAAAAACAGATATTCGAGGTGGTAATAACGCTGGTATGGATACTTGTTTGCTGTCGCCAAACGGAGTAAAGAAAAGTGAAATAAAGAGTACTTATGAAATCAAAACAATAAGTGAGCTTTATACGATATTGAATTAACTATTGTGGCAAAGGAAAAGAGACTTCGCATTTACGAAGTCTCTAAGTGGATTACTAGAATCCACGCACATGTGTGTTTGGCACCTGTTCAAAAAGAATATCATTTTAGAGTGTTGATGTCAAGTTTCATTAATAATGGAAAATCAAGAAAAAATTAAGACTACAAGAAATATAGAATAACTGACAAAATCAGTATAAATATGATAAAATAGATACAATACAAACAAAGGGAGGGTATTAGTTGTGAGAAAAGAAATATTACGAGCGATTGAAACAAATAGTAGGATAGATGTTAAAGAAATTGCTATTCGTTTAGGAACGGACGAAGTGAGCATTATAAATGAGCTAGAAGCTATGGAAAATGAAAAAGTCATTTGTGGCTACCCAACTTTGATTAATTGGGATAAGGTTGGGACGGAAGTAGTAACAGCACTTATCGAAGTGCGTGTAACACCACAAAGAGACTTGGGGTTTGATAAAATTGCAGAAAGAATTTACAAATACCCAGAAGTAACGGCAGTATTTTTGATATCAGGAGCATATGATATTTTGGTGACGATTGAGGGGAAAACGTTGCGAGAAGTTTCCAAATTTGTTTCTGATAAATTATCACCATTAGAATCAGTGTTAAGTACGGCTACACACTTTGTTTTGAAAAAATACAAAGATCATGGCCATATCATAGCAGGGAAGTCAAAAGCAGAAAGGAGCTTGGTGAGACCATAATGAAAAATCCATTATCAAAGAGAGTAACAACGATTGAACCATCTGGTATCCGAAAGTTTTTTGACATTGCAAATGAAATGCAAGGTGCAATATCACTAGGGGTTGGTGAACCTGACTTTGACACGCCTTGGCGTATACGAGAAGAGGGGATTTATACGCTTGAGCAGGGAAAGACATTTTACACCTCCAATGCAGGACTCAAAGAACTAAGAAAAGAAATATGTAAATATTTAACACGCAAAATAAATGTGACCTATGATCCACAAGAGGAAGTTTGCGTTACGGTAGGAGGTAGTGAGGGAATTGATTTGGCAATGCGTGCAATGATTGACGTAGGCGATGAAGTGATTGTACTACAACCGAGTTATGTGTCTTATCTACCGTGTGTTCTATTGGCAGGAGGAACGCCAGTAATTGTATCGTTGAAAAATGAAAATGAGTTTAAACTGACAGCAGAAGAACTAAAAGAAGTAATTACACCAAAAACAAAGATGATTATTATGTCTTTTCCAAATAACCCAACAGGTTCGATTATGACAAAGGAAGAATTAGAACCGATTGCAGAGCTTGTAAGAGAACATGATTTGTATGTATTGTCTGATGAAATATATTCAGAACTTTGTTATCAAGAAAATCATGTTTCTATCGCATCGCTTCGGGATATGCAAGAAAGAACATTAGTGGTAAACGGCTTTTCAAAAGGCTTTGCAATGACAGGTTGGCGTTTGGGTTATATTTGTGGACCATCATTAATTATGGAACAAATTATTAAAATTCATCAATATGTGATTATGTGTGGCCCAACGAATAGCCAGTACGCAGCAATAGAGGGGCTTCGCAACTGTGATGATGAAGTGCAGATGATGCGAGAATCATACAATCAACGTCGCCGTTTTCTGATGCATGAATTGAAACGAATAGGATTAGACTGTTTTGAACCATTTGGGGCATTTTATGTATTTCCATCTATCCAAAAACTTGGTATGAGCTCTGAAGAGTTTGCTACAAAATTATTAATGGAAGAAAAATTGGCAATCGTACCAGGAACAGCATTTGGAGAGTGTGGAGAGGGTTTCATTCGAATTTCTTATGCATATTCGATTGAAGATTTAAAAGAAGCATTTGTAAGACTAGAACGTTTTGTGAAAAAGTATATGTAATGTGGAGTCATAGTGACAGACGGAACACGAAACATATAATACAAAACACATAATACAAAACACAAAAGACATGACATGAATATAGAAAGTGATAATTATGACAACAGATTTAGGAAAGAAGATATCAAAAGTATTTTTTATAATATTAGGAAACTTTATATATGCATTGGCAGTTGTAATGTTTATATTGCCCAATCAACTTATAACAGGTGGAACAACAGGGCTTGGCTTAGTGTTTCAACATGGGTTTGGAATATCATTACCATTTTTCGTATTGCTATTTAATGTTATGATGTTTATCTTTGGAGCAGTGATGTTAGGGAAAACATTCGTATTTACAACGATGATTAGTAGTATATGCTATCCAGTACTTCTAAGCATTTTGCAGAGGAATTCAGTTCTTACAAGCATGACACAAGATAAAATACTTGCTACGATTTTAGGTGGTCTTATGATTGGAATCGGCATTGGTCTTGTGATTCGTGTGGGTGCCTCAACAGGTGGAATGGACATACCTCCGTTAGTGTTAAATAAAAAATTAGGAATACCCATTTCGTTCTTTTTTTATACATTTGATATTATAATTTTACTATTACAAATTGTTTTTGCAGATAAAGAACAAATTTTATATGGTATTTTGCTTGTATTTATATATACGATTGTGTTAGACCGTGTATTGTTAATGGGACAAATGCAAACACAAGTGAAAATCATCAGCGAGAAATACAATGAGATTAATCAAATGATTGTAAAAACGATGGATAGAGGCTGCACACTGATAAATGCAAAGGGGGGCTATTTGCAAAAAGAGCAACCAATGATATTGACAGTTGTATCGAATCGACAGTTAGGCCAGTTGAACCAGAAAATTGCAGAGATTGATTCAGAGGCATTCATTGTGATTAGTCGAGTAAATGAAGTGAGTGGGCGTGGGTTTTCACTGAAGAAAAACCATGTGAAAGAGAAATAACAGAATATGCGTGATAGAAGATATGCAATAAAAGACATGTAATAAAAGATATACTATTTCGTGGGGAGGATACAGATGTCTGAGGACAAGAAAATCTTAGAAAATGGTAAAAAAGTTGTAAAGAGTGGACTGGGGTTTATAGATGAATTTAAAGAATTTATGAAACGTGGGAATACACTGGAACTAGCAATCGGTGTTATCATAGGAGGTACTCTTCAGACGATTATACGCTCCTTAGTGGAAGATGTTATGATGCCACTCATTTCGGCTGTTATAGGAGGAATTGATTTTTCGGACTGGAAGCTTGTGTTAAGAAAAGATGAGATATATGCAATTACTTTGAATTATGGAGCATTTCTCGCAAATGTAATGAACTTTTTTATTACAGCATTTGTTATATTTCTATTTGTAAAAGTAATGAATAAATTATCAATTACACAAGCACCAGAAGTAGAAGAAGAAAAGACCTGCCCCTATTGTTTGTCAGAGATTCCTAAGAAAGCTATAAAATGTAAATATTGTGCGTCAGAGGTGAAAAAATAATGTTTCATTTCAGAATGAAAAATTTATGGAGGGGCGATGCTAAGAATTGTCACATTGACAATTCTTATTTTTGTGATATACTTTGATAATCAAAGTATTTTAATTTCAAACTATTATTTGAGAAAACAAGCAATGGAGAATGAATAGATTATGGTAGGAAAAATATACGGCATTGGTTCTTATGCGCCGAGTAAAATTATAGACAATCACGACTTGGCGAAGATGGTGGATACAAATGACGAGTGGATTCGCGAACGAACAGGGATTGCTAGACGACATATTGCAGAAGAGGATACGACGGTTTCTATGGCAGTAGAGGCATCTAAGCGAGCATTACAAGAAGCACAGATGACAGGAGAAGATTTAGATTTGATATTGCTGTCAACTATTTCGTCGAATGTGATTTTACCATGTGCAGCCTGTGAAGTACAGGCACAGTTGGGTGCGATAAACGCAGTGGCATTTGATATTAACTTGGCATGTAGTGGTTTTGTGGTGGCCTATGCAACTGCACAAGCATATATTGCAAGTGGCATGTATCAAAATGTTTTGATTATAGGAAGTGAAACGCTGTCAGCGATTACGAATTGGCAGGATAGAAGTACCTGTATTTTGTTTGGTGATGGGGCTGGAGCTGTTGTCTTGAGAGCAGATGAGGGTACGGGGTATCAAGCAGTTCTACATTCAGATGGTAGAATGGGGAATGCACTCACTTGTAAAAGTAGGCAAGAACTCACGAAAGAGAAGATGAGCCAAAATGAGATACCAGCAGATATGTATATGCAAATGGAGGGACAAGCAGTTTTTAAATTTGCAGTAAAAAAAGTGCCAGAAGTCATTAAAGAGACACTTCAGAAAAATCAGTTAGATATAAAAGAAATTGATTGGTTTGTATTACATCAAGCGAATAAGCGAATTATTGATTCGATTGCCAAGAGATTACAAGTACCCATTGAAAAAATTCCAACAAATGTAGAAGAATATGGCAACACATCTTCTGCGAGTATTCCACTTTTGCTAGATGAGCTAAATCGCAAAGGCAAACTGCAAAAAGGACAAAAGATTATGTTGGCAGGGTTTGGTGCAGGGTTGTCGTGGGGTGCAACTATTTTAGAGTTGTAAGAAGTATGTAGTGGGAAGTAATTACCAAAGGCGACTTTGGATTACATATACAGTATTAATAAAAAAACGAAAAGGAGACTAATTATGTTAGAAAAAGTAAAAGGAATCGTAGCAGAATCATTAGGAGTAGATGAGGCAACAATTACAGTGGAATCTTCATTTCAAAAAGATCTTGGAGCAGATTCACTAGATTTAATGGATATGGTGATGGCGTTAGAAGATGAATATGGAGTAGAAATTCCAACAGAAGATTTAGAAAAACTTGTTACAGTAGGCGACGTTGTAAAGTATATCGAAAAATTATCATAACAAAGGCAAGGGGAATGTAAGATGAAAACGAAGATTACAGAACTATTAGGTATTGAATATCCAATTATCCAAGGTGGAATGGCTTGGGTTGCAGAGAGTAACTTGGCAGCATCTGTTTCAAAGGCAGGTGGCTTAGGGCTTATAGGTGCAGCAAATGCACCGGCACAGTGGGTAAGAGAACAGATTCGTAATGTTAAGGCACAGACGGACAAACCGTTTGGAGTCAATATCATGCTTATGAGCCCCTTTGCACCAGAAATAGCAAAGATTGTAGTAGAAGAAAAAGTGCCAGTAGTTACGACAGGAGCAGGCAATCCAGAGAAGTATGTAGCTATGTGGAAAGAGGCAGGCATAAAAGTAATTCCAGTTATTGCAAGCGTTGCAATGGCAAAGAGAATGGAAAGAATAGGCGTGGACGCAGTTGTAGCAGAAGGCTGCGAAGCAGGTGGACACATTGGAGAAAATACGACAATGGCTTTGGTGCCACAAGTAGTAGATGCAGTAAATATCCCAGTAATAGCAGCAGGGGGTATGGCAGATGGACGTGGAATTGCAGCAGCATTTATGTTAGGAGCAAAGGGTATGCAATTAGGTACATGCTTTGTGGTTGCAAAAGAGTCTATTGTACATGAAAATTATAAACAAGCAATTTTAAAAGCGAAAGATATTGATTCGAAAGTGACAGGTAGAAGTACAGGACACCCAGTTCGTGCACTTAGAAATCAAATGACAAAAGAATATACAGCAAAAGAAAATGCAGGAGCAAGTTTGGAAGAACTTGAATTATATACACTAGGAAGCCTTCGTAAAGCAGTTGTAGAGGGCGATGTAAAGACAGGAAGTGTGATGGCAGGACAGATTGCAGGGCTTGTGAAAGAAGATTATACGTGCCAAGAGCTGATTCAAAAGCTAGTAAGTGAAACAGATAATCTAATCAAAGGAGCCAAATTTTATGAGTAAAATCGCATTTATTTATCCGGGTCAAGGGGCACAAAAAGTAGGCATGGGACAGGAATTCTATGAGAATGATGAAAAGGCGAAAGCATTATTTACACAGGCGTCAGAATGGACAAAACTGGATATGCCAAAGCTCTGTTTTGAAGAGAATGAAGAACTAGATATGACGGAATATACGCAAGCAGCAATGGTGACGACTTCGCTTGCAATGACAGAAGTTTTACGAAGTAGAGGAATACAACCTGTGGTAAGTGCGGGACTAAGTTTGGGCGAATATGCAGCGATTGTGACTGCAGGGGCTATGACTGCAAAAGATGCAATTCAATTAGTTCGTAAGCGTGGAATTTTAATGCAAAATGCAGTGCCAAAGGGTAAAGGTGCGATGGCAGCCGTATTAGGACTTGATAAAGAGTTAATTGAAAAAACAATAGAAGAACTCGAAGATGTAACGATTGCAAATTACAATGCACCGGGTCAAATTGTAATCACAGGTCTAACTTGGGCAGTAGTGAAAGCAGAAACACTGTTAAAAGAGGCAGGTGCAAAGCGCGTTATTATGCTGAATGTAAGTGGTCCATTTCATTCACCACTTCTACAAAAAGTAGGAGAAGAATTGGGAGAATTACTAAAAGATGTGGAGTTAAAAGAGCTTACAATTCCTTATGTAACAAATGTAACAGGAGAATATGTTACAGATAGTAAAGAGACGAAAGCATTATTGGCAAAACAAGTTGCATCGTCGGTTTGCTGGCAGCAAAGTATTGAAAAGATGATAAGCGAGGGAATTGATACATTTGTAGAAATTGGCTCGGGGAAAACATTGACTGGCTTTGTAAGAAAAATCAATCGAAACGTAAAAACATATAATGTTGAAACTTGGGAAGATGTAGATACAGTAGTAGGAGAATTGAAATGTTAAAAGGAAAAGTAGCACTTGTAACAGGCGCATCAAGAGGAATCGGTAAGGCAATCGCAATAGAGTTGGCAGCAAATGGCGCAGATGTGATTCTGAATTATAATGGTTCAAAAGAAAAGGCAGAAGAAGTAGCAGCATTTATTAAAGAAAACGGTGGGAATGCTGAATTGCTAGGTTGTAATGTAGCAGATTATACAGCTTGCGAAGAATTTATACAACAGGCAATCGCGCTACAAGGGAAAGTAGATATATTAGTAAACAATGCAGGCATTACAAAAGATGGGTTGTTGATGAAGATGTCAGAGGAAGATTTTGACAAGGTAATTAACATCAATTTAAAAGGAACATTTAATTGTACTAAGTTTTTAACAAGACAAATGTTACGTCAAAAAAGTGGACGTATTATCAATATTGCATCTGCAGTTGGCGTGGTTGGTAATGCAGGGCAAGCAAATTATGCAGCATCAAAAGCAGGTATTATCGGGTTTACAAAATCAGCGGCAAGAGAGTTGGCATCAAGAGGCATTACAGTAAACGCAGTAGCACCAGGTTTTATTGAAACAGACATGACAGACGCATTACCAGAAGCAATCAAAGAAGAAACTTTAAAACAAATTCCGGCAAAAGCCTATGGAAAGCCAGAAGATGTTGCGAAAACAGTCGTGTTTTTGGCATCTGACGCAGGGCGTTATATTACAGGTCAAGTAATCTGTGTTGATGGTGGAATGACGATGTAATGATANCCAGGGTCAAAAGGTCATGCTGTCTCATGCTTGCATGAAACAGCATGACCTTGAGACCCGCAACAATATGAGAAAGTAGCCCGAATAGGGCGGATTTTGAATATTGTTGGATTACGAGAGCACGAAGTGCGGAGAAATCCGCAGGTATCATGAGGTCTTAAGGTTACATGTCTCATGCTTGCATGAAACATGTAACTTTGGAAACCGTAGGTATTAATGGGAGCTAGTAAATAGGGAGATGAACGCATGAGGAAAAGAGTAGTCGTAACAGGTATGGGAGCAGTTACCCCAATCGGAAATAACGTTGAAGAATTTTGGCAAGGACTCAAAACGGGAAAAGTTGGTATCGGACCCGTAACAAAATTTGATACAAGTGAATACAAAGTAAAGATGGCAGCAGAGGTAAAAGACTTTGCACCAGCAGATTACATGGACGCAAAAGCTGCAAAGAGAATGGAATTGTTCTCACAGTATGCAGTTGTGGCATCACTTGAGGCAGTTGCAGATGCGAAGTTAGACATAGAAAAAGAAGATTCTTTTCGTTGTGGTGTTATCATAGGCAGTGGAATTGGAAGTTTGCAAGTAGTAGAGCGTGAGTATACGAAGATAGAAAAACGAGGACCATCACGTGTACACCCAATGATGGTGCCCCTTATGATTTCGAACATGGCAGCAGGAAACGTATCTATACAACTAGGATTTCGTGGGAAATGCACTAATGTTGTAACTGCTTGTGCGTCGGGAACAAATTGTATAGGAGATGGTTTACGTGCAATTCAATATGGAGACGCAGATGTAATTTTGGCAGGAGGAACAGAAAGTTGTATTTGTCCATCAGGATTAGCAGGGTTTTCATCTCTTACAGCCCTTAGCGACTCAAAAGACCCAATGCGTGCCTCGATTCCATTTGACAAAGATAGAGATGGTTTTGTCTTAGGAGAGGGTGCAGGTGTTGTAGTATTAGAGGAATTAGAACACGCAAAAGCACGTGGAGCAAAAATTTACGCAGAAGTAGTAGGTTATGGTGCTACAGGAGACGCTTATCACATTACCTCTCCAGCAGAAGATGGCACAGGTGCAGCAAAAGCTATGGAACTTGCTATGGAAGAGGCAGGGATAAGCCCAGAAGAGGTAGACTATATCAATGCACATGGAACAAGTACACCATATAATGATTTATTTGAAACGAGAGCGATACACAAAGCATTTGGCAATGCGGCAAAAGATTTGGTGATTAATTCTACAAAATCAATGGTGGGACACTTGCTAGGAGCTGCAGGTGGTGTAGAATTTATTGCGATGACAAAGTCAGTAGAAGAGGGCTTTATTCATCAAACAGCAGGAACAAGAGAAACCGATGCAGACTGCGACTTGAACTATGCAGTGGGAGCACCTGTTGAAAAAGAAATACGATATGCACTTAGTAATTCCTTAGGGTTTGGTGGACACAATGCAGTAGTGTTAATTAAGAAATACGAAAGTTAGAGGTAAATTATGGAAATCGAAAATCTACTAAAACTAATAAATGAAGTATCAAAATCAGGCTTGAGTAAATTTGAATATGAAGAAAATGGTGTAAGGCTCGTTTTAAAAGCAGAAAAAGAAACGAGAGAAGTGCTAGTACAGCCAATGCAAGCTACAGAAACTATTTATACAGAGCCAAAAGAAGTGGTGGAAGTGGCGAATAAACACATAGAGGGAACAATTACAAAAGCACCATTAGTAGGAACATTTTATGCAGCACCCTCAGAGGGCGCAAAACCGTTTGCACAAGTAGGCGATGTAGTAAAAAAAGGGCAAGTGCTTGGGATTATCGAAGCGATGAAACTGATGAATGAAATTGAATGCGAAACAGACGGTACGATTGAAGAAGTGTATATTAAAAACCAAGAAATGGTAGAATATGGACAGCCATTATTTCGTATTGTATAAGAGTAATACATGAAGAGGAGAGTAGCGATGAAACACCTAGATATTAAGCAAATACAAGAAATTATTCCACACAGACACCCGTTTTTGCTGGTGGATTATATTGAAGATTACGAAGCAGGAGAATTTGCGATTGGTTACAAATGCGTCTCTTATCATGAAGATTTTTTCGTGGGACATTTTCCAGAGGAACCAGTTATGCCGGGTGTGCTGATTGTAGAAGCATTGGCGCAAGTAGGAGCTGTTGCAATTCTAAGTAAAGAAGCAAATCAAGGAAAAATAGCATACTTTGGTGGAATCAACAAGTGTAAGTTTAGAGGAAAAGTGAGTCCTGGTGATAAATTAAAGTTAGAAACGAAGATTGTTCGGGAAAAAGGACCTGTTGGAATCGGAGAAGCAACGGCAAGTGTAGACGGAAAAGTGGTTGTTACGGCAGAATTAACATTTGCGATAGGATAGGTGAGTGTATGATACAAAAGTATTGGCTACGAATAGAGGTGAACGTATGATAAAAAAGGTATTGATTGCTAATCGAGGAGAAATTGCTGTACGTATTATTCGTGCTTGTAGAGAAATGGGAATTGAAACGGTGGCTGTGTATTCAGAAGCAGATAAAGAGGCACTTCATACTTTATTAGCAGATCAGTCTATTTGTATTGGACCAGCACCGTCAAGTGAAAGTTACTTGAGTATGGAACAAATTTTAAGTGCTACGATTGCATCGGGAGCTGACGCAATTCACCCAGGTTTTGGTTTTTTATCAGAAAATAGCAAATTTGTGGAATTATGTGAAAGATGTAATATTACATTTATAGGACCATCTGCAGAAGTGATTCATAACATGGGTGACAAATCAAGGGCGAGAAATACAATGATTGCAGCAGATGTACCAGTTATTCCGGGAAGTAAAGATGCGATATTTGACGTGGAGACGGGAGCGAAGATAGCAGAAGAAATTGGCTATCCAGTTATGATTAAAGCAGCACTTGGTGGTGGTGGCAAAGGTATGCGAATGGCAAGAACACGTGAAGAATTTGCAGAACAATTCCAAGTTGCAAAAAGTGAGGCACAAAATTCATTTGGCGATGGAACTATGTACATGGAACGTTTTATAGAAAACCCAAGACACATTGAATTCCAGATACTAGCAGATAGCTATGGGAATGTTATTCATCTTGGAGAGCGTGACTGCTCGGTTCAACGTAATCATCAAAAAATGATTGAAGAGTCACCATCGATTGCGTTATCAGAAGAAATACGCAAAACTATGGGTGAGGCAGCAGTGCGAGCTGCAAAGGCTGCAAATTATGAAAATGCAGGAACGATAGAATTTTTATTAGAAAAAACAGGCAACTTTTATTTTATGGAAATGAATACACGTATTCAAGTGGAACACCCAGTTACAGAATGGGTTACGGGCATTGACTTGATTAAAGAACAGATTCGTATTGCCTCTGGCAATCAGCTTTCTTATAAACAAGAAGATATTGTGCTAAGAGGACATGCGATAGAGTGTCGTATTAATGCAGAGAATCCAGCGAAAGGATTTCGACCATCACCAGGAACGATACAAGATATGTATATGCCGGGTGGAAAAGGTGTACGTATAGATTCTGCTATTTATAGTGGTTATACGATTCCACCATACTATGATTCTATGATAGCAAAACTAATTGTCTATGCGAAGAATCGAGATGAGGCCATTTCGAAGATGCGAAGTGCGCTTGGAGAAATTATTATTGAGGGAATTGATACCAACGTGGATTATCAATATGGAATATTAGGCAATCCTAAGTTTCAAGAGGGAGATATAGATATTTCATTCATAGAACAGCTATCGCTGTAGCTTGGAGGGTACATTTTGAAATTAAAGAAAATGTTTAAAAAGACGAGCAATACTGCCTTTACAGAATGGGATTTACCAATGAAAAGAGAGGTAAAAGCAGGACCAGAGGCACCAGAGGGTTTACTTAGAAAATGTAATCACTGTAAAGCTGCTATTTTGGCAGAAGATGTGCAAAAGAATGATCATCAATGTCCGAAGTGTAAGGGTTATTTTCGTATGCACGCAATGCGCCGTATTGAGATGGTTGTAGATGAAAATACATTTGAAGAGTGGGACAAGGGAATCGAAACAGTCAATCCATTAGGATATGTAGGATATGAAGATAAAGTAGAGAAACTCAAGGAATCTACCCAACTAGATGAGGCGATTGTCACAGGTGTTGGAGAAATCAATGGTAATAAAGTAGTCATAGGTGTTTGTGATGGACGTTTCTTGATGGCGAGCATGGGCTATGTTGTAGGCGAGAAAATTGCAAGAGCTGTTGAACGAGCGACACAGGAGAAATTGCCAGTTGTTCTGTTTGCATGTTCTGGTGGTGCGCGTATGCAAGAGGGAATGGTTTCGTTAATGCAAATGGCGAAAACTTCTGCAGCATTAAAGCGACATAGCGAAGCAGGTCAGTTGTACATCTCTGTTTTAACAGAGCCAACAATGGGTGGTGTAACAGCAAGTTTTGCTATGCTTGGTGATTTTATTTTAGCAGAGCCAAATGCATTGATTGGATTTGCAGGACCAAGAGTAATTGAGCAGACAATCGGTCAGAAACTACCAAAAGGCTTTCAAAGAGCAGAATTTTTACTTGAACATGGGTTTATTGATAAAATTGTGAAACGTGAGAAGATGAAACATGCACTTTCTAAAATATTGGAGTTGCATGAATCATCGAATTATCGCTTAGAGTGTGATATGTGGCACGAAGAAGATATGAAAATAGAAAGCAATAAGAACGAAAGTGCTTGGCGTCGTGTACAATTATCTCGAATGAAAGAAAGACCAGTTGGCACAGACTATATTCAAAAATTATTCACAGATTTTGTAGAGTGTCATGGGGACCGTTATTATGGAGATGATAAGGCGATTATCGGTGGAGTTGCACGCTTCTTAGGACAACCTGTGACGGTTATTGTGCAGGAAAAAGGAAAAAGTACAAAGGATAGCATTGAACATAATTTTGGAATGCCATCACCAGAGGGTTATAGAAAAGCATTGCGACTTATGAAACAAGCAGAAAAGTTTCATCGTCCGATTATTTGCTTTGTGGATACACCAGGTGCATTTTGTGGAATTGAAGCAGAAGAACGTGGACAAGGTGAGGCGATTGCACGTAATCTATATGAAATGTCAGATTTAACAGTACCGATTCTTTCGATTGTGATAGGAGAGGGTGGCAGTGGAGGAGCATTGGCACTAGCAGTGGCAGATGAAGTGTGGATGCTTGAAAATGCAATCTATTCGATTCTATCTCCAGAGGGCTTTGCAAGTATCTTGTGGAAAGATAGCAAACGCGCAGAAGAAGCAGCAAATTATATGAAATTGACAGCAGAAGATTTGGCAAAACTTGGCATTATAGACACAGTGATTAATGAGCCAATATGTTATACAGCAGAATATATGGACTCTGTATGCGATAGGCTTGTGCCTCAAATTGCTGAGTTCATACATACATATGTGACTCTAACAAACCAACAGTTGTTAGAACATAGATATAATCGATTTCGTCGAATGTGATGTGAAAGGATTGGAAAATATGAAACAAGTACGATCATTACAAATTGGAGAGTTAATTGCGAAGTTTCCGATTGTGCAAGGTGGCATGGGAATTGGTGTTAGTTTGGGGAATTTAGCAGGCAATGTTGCGCGAATTGGTGGAGTTGGAACGATTTCAGCAGCTCAAATAGGGTTTCGTGATGAGTTGTTTAAGACGAATCCCAAAGAGGCGAATTTAAAAGCTATTGATGAAGAATATAAAAAAGCAAGAGAAATTGCACCCAAAGGTATTATTGGTTTTAATATTATGGTTGCGATGAAATATTATACCGATTATGTACAACGTGCAATACGTGCAGGTGCTGATTTTATCGTTTCGGGTGCTGGGTTGCCGCTAGATTTGCCAGCGTATGTACAAGGGTGTAAGACAAAAATTGCACCGATTGTTTCGACAGCGAAATCAGCAAAGGTAATTCTAAAATCTTGGGATAGAAAATATAAAAGAACAGCAGATATGGTGGTAATTGAGGGGCCAAAAGCAGGCGGACACTTAGGCTTTACCAATGAGCAGTTGGAGCATTATACAAAGGATACATACAAGCAAGAAGTTGCAGACATTATGATGGCNGTAAAAGAGTACGAAGAAAAATACAACTATCATATTCCNGTGATTCTAGGTGGTGGAATAAGCACAGGAGAAGAAGCACAAGAAGCATTTTCATTAGGCGTAGACGCGATACAGGTTGCGTCAAGGTTTATTACAACACAAGAATGTGATGCAGATATAAAATACAAACAAGCGTATATACAAGCAAAAGAATCAGATATTGCAGTTATAAAAAGTCCGGTTGGTTTACCAGGCAGAGCTCTTTTGAACAAATTTACTAGGCAATCGGCAAAGGGAGAGAAATTCCCACCCAAGAAATGTAAAGAATGTTTACAACGTTGTAATCCACGAGAAATTCCTTATTGTATTACAGAACGCTTGATTGCAGCGGCTAAAGGAGAGGTTGAAGAGGCATTGTTGTTTTGTGGGGCAAATGCTTATGAGGCTACAAAGATAGAAACGGTGAAAGATGTGATTAACTCTTTATTAGTGCCAGAAACAGTGCTACTATAGTAGAGTGTAAGTTCCAAGTATAGAAAATTTCGATGAAAATGATTAGAAAATCATATTGTTGTAGTACACAGTCGCTTTGTACGGAAATGTGTGAATATGATAGACAAGGAGCTGAGTTGTGGATAGTCATACACGAATTAATGACATATTAGTACATCTCTTTCGTGAAATTTGGGAGTTGGAAGAAAAGGCAATCATAACAGAAGAATTTAAAGATATTAGCCTCAACGATATGCATATCATTGAGGCTATCGGTCTTGGTGATGGAAAAAATATGTCTGCGATTGCAAAGCTATTAAATATTACAACAGGTTCTCTTACTACATCGATGAATAGTTTGGTGAATAAAAAGTATGCAATTCGCAGACGAAGTGATGAAGATAGGAGAATTGTTTATATCCGTTTGTCGGAAAAAGGGGAGCGTGCTTTTTTACATCACCAACAGTTTCATGAAAAGATGACAGATGCAGTAGTAGAAACAATGCCAGAGGTGGAAATGCAGGTGTTGTTGCAAGCACTTGGAAGATTAGATGGTTTTTTTAAAGGGTATAACTCATAATAGGTTTGTGATAAGCGAAAATTAACGGATAGATAGTGGGAATTATTTAAAAGTTTATGATATAGAATAAAAAGAAAACCTATTAACTGGACAAAAAGATAAAAAAGAAGTATTATAACTATATAGAAGTGTGGGAAAAAAAGAGTTAGTTTTTTTATGTCTAACTCCTATTTTCTTGTATAAGTAGGAATCTACAACCTATGACATTAAAAATGCTCTGCAGGAGGCACACTCTTTATACTATAATAGGAAACTACGTCCTATTATACAAAAAGTACCGCAGGATATACACGCGCATAAGGAAAAAGATACTCAGCGCAGCGAATCGGCGAATAAACTTTTTGTATTATAACACGATTGTGATATTTTGCGAGCAGAGTTTTGTATGGCAGTAGACAACAAAAATAGAAAGTGGGGAAGATAAGATGGTAAATTTTGATGAGGTAAAAAAGGGCTACAAAAAGGAGCAAGTAAACGAATACATTAATACAGTATCGTCAGAATATGAATTGCTGCATGAAGAATTGAAAAATGCAAAAGCAGAAATCGAAGTATTAAAAGAAACGGGAGAAAAGCTCGAAAAAGAAATCGAACACTTGAACTCAGACGAATATGCTACACATAAGAATGTGATTGCATCTGCTATTATGAGTGCAGAAGTTTCAGGGCTCAAGATTGTAGAAGAGGCGAGAAAAGAGGCTGCAAGTATTGAAGCAAATGCAAAAGAAGAGTTTAACACACTTATGCAAGATAAGCAAAAAGCAGTAGAAGATGTGAGAGCGCTTACAGAAAAGTTAAGAAAACTTTTAGATGAGGAAAGACAAAGTACAGAAATGTATGGTACAGGCACCACACACGAACGATAGTAAGGAGGTGGAATAGATGGGAAAAAGCCTACTAGAAATTGAAGCAGCCTTTCGGGAACGCTATCCACAAAACACGAACAAAACAGAGAATGTACAAGCTGAAAAGACAGTTGCACAAGAAAGCAAAAACACCAAAGAAGCAAAACGATTTGAAGATATCCAACCAAAACAGGTGGAAAAACCAGTTTCTAGTGTGAGAGATTTTCGAGATATTCAACCAAAGCAAGAAACAAAATCTGTTTCTGGTGCAAGAGACTTTCGAGATACTCAGCAGAAACAGGAAACAAAGCCAGTTTCTAGTGTAAGAGATTTTCGAGATATTCGACCAAAGCAAGAAGCAAAAACCGTTTCTGATGCAAGAGACTTTCGAGATACTCAGCAGAAACAGGAAACAAAACCGGTTTCTAATGTAAGAGATTTTCGGGATATTCGATCAACACAGGAAACAAAACCTGTTTCTAATGTAAAAAACTTTCGAAATATTCAACCAAAACAGGAGGCAAAGCTGGCGTCTGGTGGAAAAGGAATAAAACTCTTTCAAGCACCACCACAAGCATTTTTGATTTCTGAAATTCTTTTCTATTTTTCGCTTGTTGCGATTATACTGTGTACGGTGCTTTTTTCAGGAGGGCTTCTAGGAGATAGAGCACTTGGAGGACGTAGATTTGTTGAAATGTCAACAGCCTCAATGGAGAGTGTATATTCAACTGGGAGCCTGCTTATCGTACAAGAGTTGGACGCAAGTGAACTAAAGGTAGGAGATGATATTAGCTTTGTAAAAGATGCGCTAGTATCTGTTACACACCGTATCGTAGAAGTGAGAGAAGATGAAGAAACGCAGGCACGTACATTTATAACACAAGGTGTCGATAACCCAAGTGATGAAGAAGAGGTTTTGGCAGGCAATGTAATTGGAAGAGTGGATAAAAGCATTTCGGGAATTGGCTCTGTACTTAGTGGAGTGACGAGAAACTTAAATTACGTTATAGGTGTATTTATTGCATTGATGATTGTCTCTTTTGCTATTAAATTATTTTGGCGTGAAAAATGATCCTTGAACAAGGAGAGAATGATAGACGAAATAGGAAAATAGAAAAGCCCTCTTTTTTATAAAGAGCGCTTTTTTTCTATGTAATAGCATAAAATGAGAATTTTATAAACCACGCACAAAAGAATCTAACACGCTAGGTAGTAGTCTCGCGCTATACTCTGATAAGGAATAGCGTTTTTCACATAAAGCCCAGTCATAAAGCAATGCACGTTCAAACATGGCATAAATCTTCATGAGTTCATCTGTAGTACTACTATTATGAAATTCACCAGTTTGTAATGCAGTATCAAATATTTCGGTCAGCCATTTGAAATAAAAGCGTTTGCCCTCTAATAGAGAACGCTTATCTTTCGTAACTAACTGAGAAGAATAAAGGTAGCCGACTAATTTGACATCAATGCTTGTTTCAATCATATGGAACAATTCGTAATTGAGAAGAAGTAGCGTGTCATAGGCAGATAAATTAGTATCAATAGTACTGTAAAGTTCTTCGTATTTTTCATCAAATAAATAGGATATAGAGTTTAGTAATGCNTCTTTTCCTTTAAAATAATGGTAAAAGCTTCCCTTTGAAGTTTTTGATGCAACAATAATATCNTCAATGGTGGTTTTGTCATAGCCTTTTTTATAAAATAAAGTCCAAGCTGATTTTACAATACGGCTTTTGGTGGATTGTCGTTTTCGTGGCATAATAGTGTGTCCCCTCTGAGTCGAAAATAAAATGTCTTTTTTTCTATTATGCACAAAAAAATAAGAATTTGCAATTAAAAAACAAAAATTCGGAACATTCGAAATAGCAGTTAGGTGAAATATAAAGGCACCAAACTGCTATTTTGTTTCGAATATTTATCTATAGGAAAAGGATTTTATTCTGCTACAAAACCATATTTTAGAGGATCATCAGCATCAATTACATATGTTGCTTCACCTGTAACATAAGCACTACCTGTAATCTTAGGTATCACTGCGTCAAATTCACCTACTTTTGTTGTTTCCTTGATAACTCCTTTGAATGTAGAACCGATGAAACTTTCATAGATGAAATCTTCTCCAATACCAATCTGATTTCTTGCATAAAGTGTTGCCAATTTGGCACTTGTTCCAGTTCCACAAGGAGAACGATCAGCCATGTTGTTGCCAAAGATAACAACATTTCGATAATCGCAGTTAGGTGTTTGTGTATGACAATACAATTCTGCTAAATCAACAGAAGTAATATCTAGTGTGGGGTGGCTTACACTTTGCTCTGCATTTACATTTTTACTTAGTTTCATGCCAAAATCAGTAAGTGCAGGAATATTCTTGGGTTCAATGTTAAGTCCGATTTGTTCTATGTCACATAAAGCGAAGAAACTACCACCAAAGGCAATGTCATAAGTGATTTCTTGTCCATCAATTACAGTTTTTAAATTCTCTTTATAAAGAAAAGAGGGTACATTTGTCAATGTAACATTTAATACTTTGCCATTCTTTACTTCTGCTTTGGTACGAATAAGTCCTGCAGGAGCCTCTAGTACAACTTCTGTATAAGGCTCTTTCGCCTCAATGAGTCCAGATTCGATAATTGCTGTTACAGAGCCGATTGTACCATGCCCACACATGTTCAAATATTCACCAGTGTCCATGAAGAACACACCAAAATCTGCCTCTGGATTAATTGGTTCGCAGATATAAGCACCAAACATATCGTGGTGTCCACGAGGCTCAAACATAAGTGCTTGACGATACTTATCGTGATTTTTTGCCAAATCATGCTTACGCTCAATCATAGTATCTCCTTTTAATTCAGGAAAACCAGAAAATAGAATACGTGTAAATTCTCCCACTGTGTGTGTATCAATCGCTTTAAAAGTTCTTTCGTAAGCATTCAAATTCAATTTTGGTTCAAAAATCATAATTTCATTCCCTCCTTAATATAGGTTATATATATTTTGCAAGGTTACTTCTTGGCACATATAAAACATCTATATATAGCGTGCTTGCATACAAATCATCAATATAGACTGCGTTCTAGTCTGTAGTACAGTTTTGTTTTCTTATTATCCCTCAAAAGCCAGTAAAAGTCAATGGTTATTTAAGATGCGCAAGGTACAAAAATTGTTAAAAAATTATTGAACTTTGAGAAAATATGTGTTAGAGTGAAGAAAGAAATATGAGAGGGTAGTTGGGTGACTGGTGTGCCTCCTAGTCTTCAAAACTAGAGTGGGGCGTTAAGAGCGTCCTGGGTGGGTTCGATTCCCACATACCCTCGCCAATAAATATTTCTTATGACTACAATATTTATTTAGAAGTACTATTAAATTAAAAATACTATATAAATTAAAAATACTATATAAATTAAAAACTAAGGGGAGAATGAAACGTATGGATAATATTCAAATGCTGTTACAGCAACATGTAGGAGCACCATGTGAATCGATTGTAAAAGCAGGGGATAGCGTGCAAAAAGGTACNCTTATTGCAACACCAACAGGGTTGGGCGCGAATATTTTTTCCAGCGTATACGGTATAGTAGAGTCCGTAGAGGCAGATCGTATTATCATCAGACCAGATGCCAAGCAAAAAGACACGTTTGTTCCTATTAAAGAGGGTAGCAAACTAGAGATGGTAAAAGAGGCAGGAATTGTAGGTATGGGAGGTGCCGGTTTCCCGACAAGTATTAAAATAGGAGCAGATTTAACAGGGGGTTACGTGTTGATTAATGCAGCAGAATGCGAACCAGGACTCCGTCACAATGTACAAGAAATTGAAGAAACACCAGATAAAATTATTCGTGGAGTGAAGTATGTAATGGAAACATCTCATGCTGATAAAGCCATTTTTGCAATTAAGAAGAAAAATGAAAAGGCAGTACAGATTTTAAGAGATGCATTAGCTGACGAAGCTTCAATAAGCATTCATTTATTGCCAGACATTTATCCAATGGGAGAAGAAAGAGCAGTAATTAGAGAATGTCTTGGTATTGAACTTGAGACGACACAGTTGCCATCAGTAGCAAATGCAGTAGTTTTAAATGTAGAAACACTTGGTCGTATTACAGAGGCTATTGAAGAAAGAAAACCATGTTTTAGTAAGCATATTACAGTAATTGGACAAATGAATGACGGGAATAAACCACACGTATACATGAATGTTCCAGTTGGAACCAGTGTGGCGACGCTGCTCACACGTGCAAGTGGCATGAGAGAAGTGATAGGTGAAGTTATCATGGGTGGTCCATTTACAGGAAGAGCAACAACATTAGATGCACCGATTACAAAGACAACAGGTGGGATTATTCCGACGATGGAATTTCCAGACTTGCATGGTGCGAAGATGGGTATCTTAGTTTGTGCTTGTGGTGGTGACGAAGAACGTATGCGTGATGTGGCAACAAAGATGAATTCAGAAGTAGTGTCTGTCTGTCGTTGCAAGCAAGCAGTGGAGAATAAGGCAGGAGGTCCACTGAAGTGCGAACGACCTGGTAATTGTCCAGGACAAGTACAAAATAGTATGCAATTTAAAAAGGACGGTTGCGAATATATTGTAATAGGAAATTGTTCCGATTGTTCGAATACTGTTATGGCATCAGCACCAAAAATGGGATTGAAAGTCTTTCATCAGACAGACCATGTAATGAGGACGATTAGCTATCCTCTTTATCGAGCATTAACAGTGTCAAAACAGGTAGAGCAGTTACCAAATGGTAAATAGTAGCAAAATTTTCGGTACGGTATTACTACCTCAAATGAACCGTAGCATTCATATTATCCCCCGATTTTATGTGAGATGCATAAGAGCATTTGTAGGTTGTATATATACAAAAAATAGTTAAGGAGGGCATACTATGTCAATTACAGCAGAAAACGCGAAAGAACATGCAAAAGATCCAGCAGTACTTTGTTGTAGAGCGGAAGCAGGAATTATAATTGAAGCAGCGAACTTAGAAGACCCTGCAATTTTTGATGATTTGGTAGATTCAGGATTATTAAATTTGAATGGTTGTTTAACGATTGAACAAGTTTTAGGAGCAACACTTACAAAGACTTGCGATTCATTGACGGCAATTACAGCCGATGTTGTAGATGGTGCGAAAGTATCAGCAACACCAGAAGTAGTAGCAACGGTGGCACCAGAAAAAGTTGTAGAAACCACACAATCAATGCAGGTGCAGGCATCAGCAGGAGCAACTGTGGTAAATACAGGTGGAGTGTTAAAAATTCATATTGGTGAGGGAAAAGATATCAATATTGAACTGCCAACAGGTATTGCAAGCACAGAAAATACAGTTTCACCAGTGAGCATAACACAGCCAAGTACGACAGCAGAGGTGACAACAGCAGAGCAAGATCCAGTTGTGGTAAGAAGTTTAACAAGAAAGCATTTTAAAATTACGGAAGTAAAGAGAGGACCAGAAACGAAAATTGATGGTACTACACTGTATATCCGTGATGGAATTGAAAAAGAATGTGTGGATAGTCAAGGTCTTGTGTGTGACTTGAAACTAGAAATTGTTACACCAGCGCAGTATCATACATATTCTGAAACAATCATGGATATACAACCAATCGCATGTAAAGAGGGCGATGATGAACTTGGAACAGGTTCTACACGTGTACTAGACGGCGTTGTTGTTATGGTTACTGGAACAGATGCAAATGGTGTTCAAATTGGTGAATTTGGTTCATCAGAGGGCTACTTAGACGAAAACATCATGTGGGGACGTCCAGGCTCACCAGACAAAGGCGAAATCTTCATCAAAACACAAGTGACGATTGAAGAGGGAACCAATATGGAAAGACCAGGTCCTTTAGCGGCACATGCTGCAACAGATGTCATTACGCAAGAAATCAGAGAGGCTATGAAGAAGTTAGATGAATCATTAGTAGCCGATACAGAAACATTTAACCAATTAAGACGACCTGGTAAGAAGAAAGTCGTAATTGTAAAAGAAATCATGGGACAAGGTGCTATGCATGACAATTTGATTCTTCCAGTAGAGCCAGTTGGTATCTTAGGAGGAAAACCAAATGTTGATTTAGGCAATGTACCTGTTAGTGTATCACCACTGGAAGTACTTGACGGCTGTATCCATGCACTCACTTGTATTGGACCTGCATCAAAAGAAATGTCGAGACACTACTGGAGAGAACCTCTTGTACTTGAGGCATTGCACGATGAAGAAATAGACCTTTGTGGTGTGATTTTTGTAGGAAGTCCTCAGATTAATGCAGAGAAATTCTATGTATCAAAACGTGTTGGTATGATGGCTGAGATGTTAGATATTGACGGTGCATTTATTACAACAGAGGGCTTTGGCAACAATCATATTGATTTTGCAAGTCATCATGAGCAAATTGGTATGAGAGGTATTCCAGTAGTTGGTTTATCATTCTGTGCAGTACAAGGTGCACTTGTTGTTGGTAACAAATACATGACTTCTATGGTAGATAATAACAAATCAGAAGCAGGTATTGAAAATGAAGTTCTAGCTTGTAACACACTTTGCCACGAAGACGCTATTCGAGCTTTAGCAATGCTAAAAGCAGAGATGAGTGGAAGTGCTGCGAAAAAAGCAGAGAAAAAATGGAACCCAAATGTAAAAGCTACAAATGTAGAGTTGATTTCCAATGTTACAGGGCAGCCAGTTGAATTGGTTGAAAATGAACAATCATTGCCAATGAGCGAGAAGAGAAAAGAAAAGTATAATTAAGACTAGGGGATACCTATGAAATACGGTGATAAAATCATTAAGATGGAGGGTGTAATTGTAGAAGTTCACGACGGCTGTGTAGCAGTTGACTTAAAAGGACGTTTGGGATACCTAAAGGTACCTATGCGCATGATGATTACGGACTATCCTCTTAAGGTAGGACAAGAGGTTGCTTGGAATATGAGTTTTGTAGAGCAATTAAGTGCCGAGCCGAATGAAAAGTACATTAGCAACCTAGATACATATAAGAAACGCCAAGAAGAAATGCGTTCTCGACAGAAAAACAACAAGGAGGTATGACACATGAGTTTAACAGTAGTGAAAGGAATGCAATCAGAGATATTCGTTCCGATTACTCCACCAATGGTATGGACTCCTGTAACAAAAGAG
>JGI994J12354_10001488_pt1 | contig 23616 bp, 15 predicted proteins | sample IntmicLarv3ML3BL_FD_12354 | JGI IMG/M metagenome (IMG submission 12354) | reverse complement strand
CCATTATGAACTTGGGAGTTTGAAAGCTAAATTATTCTTATTTATGGTATTACCAAAAACCCCATAATGCTTGTAACCAACAAAAAACATCTTCAAAAAAGGGATAAATATTGCATCTTTTTATAGANGACATTCCTCGCAAAGATATGCATGAAAGCGGGGGGGGGAAATGATTTAAAGGCTACAATTATCCTTAGTGTGCTTTCTTGGATAATAATAAATTATCCACGGTTTAGACTAAGGAGGAAAATGATATGCTAGAAAAAATCAAAATTTCATCTGAAGAAATACATCAATATACACAAATGTACAATATTATTCTTGTTGCAAATGTGCGTGAAAAAACAACAAGTTTTGTGGATTATGAGGGAACGTCAGTAATATCTGAGTTTCTCACCTTAAATCAATATGAACTTATTATCGAAACACTAAGAGAAAGTGGATTCGAAGTACATAGCTACTTTGATGAAATAGATTTTTTGAGAGACTGCATTTCAAATAATTTTTTTAAGGATAGGCATAAAAAAACTATTGTCATAAATACCGCTCAAAAAGGAACAGCAATTGGTCGAAAGTCCTTGATACCAGCATTTTGCGACCAAAACGGTCTATGGCATACTAATAGTAATGCATACATTGTTAGCTTAACTAGAAACAAATACCACTGTGATTCCATTCTACAAGCCAATTCTTTTCCGATTACATCTGAATACTTGTATTATCCAACCTTAGGATGGTTCCTCGGCAAAAAACCAAAACCAAGTGAGCGAGTGATTGCCAAATTGAACGGAGAAACAAGTAGTATCGGAATGGATAGCAATAATATTTTCAATTATTCGGAATCACGGGATGATTTTTTAGAACACTTGGCATCAACATACAATCAACCGGTTATTGTACAGTCATTCATAGAAGGTTTTGAAGTTGAAGTCCCCGTGGTAATTAATGGAAATGAAATTGAAATTGTATTGCCCGTAGGAATATCTATTGATAATAAAGAAAATGTAGGGGATTTGATTTTAGATTATAATACTCGCAAGAATTTAAAGTTTGGATTTTACAATTTCGAAGAATATTCACCTGAGATTGCTAATCAATTGGCTATTTGTACAAAGCAAGTAGTAAAACTTTTAGGTATAGAAGGATTTGGAAGAGTTGACTTCAGAGTTGATTTAGATGGAAACTTCTTTGTAACAGATGTGGCGGCAAATCCACATTTGACTTTAGGTATGTCATTTAACTATGCCTTTACTGAAAATGGGATGAATTACAAAAACATGCTTGAGACATTAATTGCGATAACGATTTCTCGTTATCGCCGAAGATAAATTTTTACATATCCAAATGTAAGGTTTCAACCTTATTGTTATGTAATAGGACGGAAGTTAGGGATAATCATTCCACACCCCATGGTGTTATTTGGTCGGCTGACGAAACCAAATTTTTCATAAAAGTATTCTTTATCTTTTTTAGACATTAGTCCAATATATGCACCTTTTACTGCTTTTTGATTTAGGTAAGTTAAAATATGTTTCATGATTAATGTCCCAACTCCTTGGTTTTGGAATGCAGGACTAACCATAATATCCTGTATGTAAAAACACAGGCATTCATCTCCGACAATGCGTCCCATACCAATAATTGTATCATTTTCATAAACTGCCACGCAAAACAAACTACTATCAAGTGCTCTCTTAGCATCTTTGGAAGAATATGTTTCCCATGAAAGTTTTTTTCTCAAAACCAAATATTCTTTTGCCGTTGGCAAAGATTTCGTGATTTTAAATCTTTGTTCTATCATTTTAAACCCCCCAATCACATAAAGCTGCAAAAGCAAATCCTAGACCAAAATAACGCCAAGGCGGCCCTTGAAATTCTTTACATTCAGAGTGTACCGCCGTTAACCAAGATTCCCCTGTATATTCTTTTCTAGTTAGCATAATACGAAGAAGGATTTCATTTTTTTTCGTGAAGTAGGAACCATTAATCAATTGTTTCAATGACTCACTCTGGCTCTCAAGAATGGCAATTGCTTTTGCGTTTTCCCCTAATAAGTAATGATAAATGGCACAATTGGTTTTAATGCGATATTGATATATACCTTCCTTTTCGCCATCCACATCATGGTTAAGAGATTCTTGTTGTATGACTTTTAGAGCGATATCTGGCTGATTGTTTAGAGCATACATAATACTTAAATTTGAAGTGTAAAATAATTTTTCTGCCATTTCCCCTTGCAAACTACCAAGTAAATTAGTATATAAAGAAATGGCTTCTTCAGGCGTTATTTTATTATCCAATACCCCAGCTAAAATACAATTGCTACGGATAATTTGAGTACGTTGAAAAATTATATCGCTATTCTCTTTTTCTATCCTAATACCTTGAATAGCTTGTTCATGAGCCTCTAGAAATTCCCCCTTTTTAATTAATATAGCCGAATAGTTTGTAAGTGCTGTATATAATTGTCTAACATTAGTATACTCGCCACTTTTATCGCATTGGCTAAAATATTTTGCAGCCTGTTTCATGTAAACGGGTGCTGTATCAATACCATGAATTGCATTAGCATTTCTTTTTATTATATTTAATCGCAATTGACAATTTTCATCAAAATCAATACGCTCCGACAAACTTTGCAAGGTGACTTCTTCAAGCTCCCTAGCGCTTTTAATATCACCTAAGTGAGCATATGCCGTGACTAATGCGTGTGTATATCTCTCTGTGATTTCTTTCTCGTCCTTAAATTCGTGTGTGTTTCTTTTACCATCAAGTTTGTGAATATCTGTAGTAATTTCTTGAGTTGCTAATTGTTTTGAATAACATCTTAGTTTAAGAATATCTCTTTCAGCCAACAATTCATTTGGATAGCAATCCAGTATTAATTTCAAATTACTAAGTGCTTCTTTATATTTTTTCTGGTGATACAAAATATATGCATTTTTCATATATTCAAGGTATTCATTTTGAATTTCGCTAATAACTGAAGCCGTTTCTGCTAGAGTGGCTATGGTAGCATCACCATAATTTCTCAATTGTGAGATATATTCTAGACAAAACAATATTGCAGCTTCTTTATCATTTGAAGAAAGTAACATATATCGGGCACGTCGCAAGTATTGGCTGGGTTTTATTGCTCTCAAACATAGTGCCATTGCATGATAATAATCCATATGGTTTTCATCTACTCTATCCTTAAATATTTCCCGTATAATATCATGTGCAAAATGATAGTAATTAGATTGTTTCATATGTTCTGTCAATTTCATGTCTGTAGCATTTGCAATGATTTTCTGAATATTAGCCTTGCTGTAATCTGTTAGTTTGTGCAATTCGAAATCCGAAAATTTCATTCCAATAACAGAAGCATATTCAAGAACTTCTGCTATTTGAATTCCTGTAGCTCCACATTCAGTGAGCCGCTTGTTTAATATCTCGCTTAAATACAGCTTATTATTATCATATGTCGTGTTGAAGTCAAAAGAATTTCGATTAATTTCATTGACGACTTCAAAAAACACTTTTAAATGCCCATTAACCAAGTTAAAAAGCAACTCTGTTTGCATTTTAGATAAACTGTGAGAGGTTTCATCATAAAGACATGTTTTAAACTCAGTATATTCAAACTTTGGAAAATCAACCCTTGCATCAACATCAAAAGCCATTTCGACCCAATCATTCTTACTAAAATTCTCAAATGGACTTTCTTGATTATTTGTGATAGATAAAACAAATTTAAGTTTGCCAAAATAACGAGCTGGAAATATTTCCCGCAACGACAAAATATTGATTAATAGTTTTAGTGACCGTTTGTCCCACCAATGAATGTTGTCACAGATAATACAAATAGCTTTATTTTTGGTCAACTTTTTAAGTTGGTTTATAATCATTTGTTCTTCTTCGTTAAAAGAGTTTACTTTCCTATTAAAGTTTGAATCCATTATTGTCGAAATAATATAGCTAGTGATGTTTCCGACAAAAGGAATATCCTTTGCACCTTCCACTACCACTTGTTGTGCGTCATTTACAAGATGTTTATGTGGTGCAGATAATGTGCTTATAAAAGGGGCATAATCACGATCAATTTCCAAATATGAACCACTAAGTATTATTGTATCGTAAAAACCATAATCCGCAATATTCTTCTTTGCCCACCTAAAGGAGTATGACTTTCCGCATCCAGAATTGCCCGTTATGAGTATGGCTCTATTATCCTTTAGCGACTCAAATACAATATCTAAAAATTTACTCTGATGTGGCAATAATGGCAAAAGCATAATGCTCTCCTCCTTAGTCTAAACCGTGGATAATTTATTATTATCCAAGAAAGCACACTAAGGATAATTGTAGCCTTTAAATCATTTCCCCCCCCGCTTTCATGCATATCTTTGCGAGGAATGTCCTCTATAAAAAGATGCAATATTTATCCCTTTTTTGAAGATATTTTTTGTTGGTTACAAGCATTATGGGGTTTTTGGTAATACCATAAATAAGAATAATTTAGCTTTCAAACTCCCAAGTTCATAATGGATAAGACTGCTAAATAATATGCTGTTTTGAAACGAAAAAAGGGTATTTTATGGGAAAAAGATTGAAAAATTGTACTTTCAGTGATACAATAATTCTATAATGTATACAAAGTACAGGGGAATATCATGAAAGAGATAAAACTAAAGGCATTGGCAAAAATAAATTTAGGTTTAGATGTTGTCAGAAAGAGAGCAGACGGCTATCATGAAGTGAGAATGCTAATGCAGACGATTAAAATGTATGACCGCATTCATATTTACACCATTGATAAGCCAGAAATTAAAATTAAGACAAATCTGCCATACTTGCCAGTGAATGAAAATAATCTAGCATACAAAGCAGCGAAACTGCTCATGGAAGAATTTAATGTTCAGCAGGGAGTTTCCATTCAACTGACGAAGTACATTCCAGTGGCAGCGGGAATGGCAGGCGGCAGTGCGAATGCAGCAGCGGTGCTAGTAGGGATTAATAGACTTTTTAAGTTAAGATTAACAAAACGAGATTTGATGGAGCGTGGTGTCGCCTTAGGTGCTGATGTTCCCTATTGCTTGTTAAGAGGAACGGCATTGGCAGAGGGTATCGGTGAAGAACTGACAGTATTGCCATCTATGCCAGAGTGCTACATACTGGTGGCAAAGCCAGAGATTCATGTATCAACAAAGTTTGTTTACGGGAATTTACAGGCAAATGAGTTGAAAGAACACCCAGATATTGAGGGGCAAATAGAAGCCTTAAGGGAGCAGGATTTAAAGAAGTTAGCATTCAAAATGGGCAATGTCCTAGAAACCGTGACTATTCCGGCATATCCAGTAATAGGAGAGTTAAAGGAGCAAATGCTTGCAGGTGGGGCATTAAATGCCATGATGAGTGGCAGTGGGCCAACTGTTTTTGGTCTTTTCGACGATTATGAAAAGGCAAAGGAAGCAAAAAGGCAGCTCCGGCATCATAAATTAGCCAAACAAATTTATTTGACCAGTGCATATAACACAGGAGAACATACGAGGAATGTAGTTCATAATAAAAACGGTGAAAGTGTAGAGCGAGGTGGAAAGAGTGAATAAATTTCTTGATAGAAATTATTCACGCCCAAAGTTTGTGATGGAGCCACAAACTTGAATTGCAGTGCAGGTCTTCGCAAGAAAGGTTCCAGCATGGAGGAAAATAATGGAAAATTTTCAAATTAATATGAATGAGTATTTGCCGCTTAGGGACGTTGTTTTTAATACATTAAGGCAAGCGATTTTAAAGGGTGAATTAAAGCCAGGTGAACGATTGATGGAAATTCAGTTAGCAGAGCGATTAGGAGTTAGCCGAACGCCGGTACGTGAGGCGATTCGTAAGCTAGAGCTTGAGGGATTAGTGTTGATGATTCCAAGAAGGGGTGCTGAGGTTGCAGAAATCACGATTAAGGATTTAGAAGATGTCTTAGAGGTTCGAGCNGCTCTCGAAGAATTAGCGATTAAAGATGCTTGTATGCACATTACAGAGGAGCAGCTAGAAGAACTAGATATCGCAAATCAGGAATTTNTACGTGTGATTGAGCGTGGAGGTAATTTGCTTGAAGCAACAAAGGCAGATATTGACTTTCACGAAATTATTTATGCGGCTACTTACAATAAGCGATTATTACAGATATTGCATAATTTGCGGGAGCAAATCTATCGTTACAGAATGGAATATTTAAAGGATAAGACCTCACATGAACGATTGGTTAAGGAGCATAATGATATTATTGCAGCATTAGCAAAGCATGATAAAGAAGAGGCAACCGAGGTTGTTTGGAACCATATTGATAATCAAAGAGATTCGATTATCAATAGCTTGAGAAATAAGTAAAAGAAAAGATGGAGGATTATGATGTCAGAGGTAAAGTTAACAAAAGAAAATTTTGATGCGGAAGTATTACAGGCAAAAGAACCAGTATTAGTAGATTTTTGGGCGGAATGGTGCGGGCCATGTCGAATGATTGCGCCAATCATTGAAGAACTTGCGAATGAAATAGAGGGTGTTAAAATAGGGAAGATTAATGTTGATGAGCAAATGGAACTAGCATCACAATATAAAGTCATGACAATTCCAACCTTGATAGTGTTTAAAGACGGACAGCCTGTGGAAACAAGTGTAGGCGTAAAATCAAAGGCAGATATTCTTAAAATGATTGGCAAATAATTTATGGCATTAAAATGAGTGATTGAAGAATAATTTATAGTATTAAAATGAATGATTGGAAAATAATTTGTGGCATTAAAATGAATGATTGGAAAATAATTTATGGCATTAAAATTAATAGTTGGAAATTCAGGCAGTGGCAAATCATATCAAACGTATCAAGAAATTATCAAGGCTTCATTAGAGCATTTAGAGCAGAAATATTTAATCATCGTTCCAGAGCAATTTACAATGCAGATTCAAAGGGAGTTGGTGAAGCTGCACCCAAATCATGGAATTTCAAATATTGAAGTCTTGAGCTTTCAACGTCTAGCCTATCGGATTTTTGAGGAGGTTGGCACAGGGCGACTTACTGTTTTAGAAGAGACGGGAAAAAGTCTTTTACTGCGAAAGAGTGCGATTGAGCAAAAAGAGAGGCTAAAGGTTTTAGGACGAAATCTGGAAAAGACGGGATATATTAAGGAAGTAAAGTCGCTTATTTCCGAACTGAAGCAGTATAATGTATCAGCGGCGGGAATGGATACACTAATAGAGCAAGCAGAAGAAAATCCGCAGTTATACTATAAGCTGCAGGATATCCAGATTTTGTATCAAGCCTTTCAGGAAAAATTAAAAGAGAAATTTATTACTTCGGAAGAAACCTTAGATGTTCTTGCCGAAGTAATTTCTATGTCTAAAATTATTAAAAACAGTACCATTTTATTAGATGAATTTACAGGCTTTACACCAATTCAGCAGAAGCTGATTCGTGAATTATTAAAAAATAGCCGAGATGTGCTAGTGACAGTGACCCTTGATGTAGCAGAGGATATGTGGCGAACACGAGGTATACATGAATTGTTCTATTTGAGTAAAAAGACAATACATACACTAACAGAATTAGCAAAGGCGGTGGCAGTAGAAATTGCAGAGCCACGAGTATTAACAAATAGTGTTGGCTATCGCTTTGCTAAAGCACCAGCGCTGCGTTTTTTAGAAACAAATTTTTTACGAAGAAAGATGTGTAGTTATGAAAAAGAGGTTGCCGAAATTTCCATTCATGCGAGCAAAAATGTAGTTGCGGAGGTTCATTTTGCTGCTAGAACCATTCGAAACCTCGTTTGGAAAAGTGCATATCGTTATCAAGACATTGCCGTTGTTACAGGGAATATGGAGTTGTATGGTAATTATATTGACAAGGTTTTTAAGGAATACCAAATACCAGTGTTTATTGATACGACAAAGCAGATTTTGCTAAATCCATTTTTAGAGTTTATCCGTGCGGCATTGGAAGTGGCAGAGCGAAATTATGATTACAAGAGTATTTTTCGTTTGCTGCGAACAGGACTATGCGGGATTACAAGTGAAGAGATTGACCGTTTGGAAAATTATGTATTGGCGGCAGGTATCCGTGGGAAACATGGTTGGGAAATGCTGTGGGAGAAAAAGACGAGACAGATACCAGTGGAAGAGGTTTTAATACTAAACAAGCTTAGAGTGCAAATTTTGGAAAACTTACTTCCTTTTACAAAAGTAGTAAAAAGCAAAAAGACAAGTATTAAAGAAAAAACGGAAAGCCTATATCAGTTTATTTCGACTCATCAGATTCAAGAACAACTGCTTGCTTATGAAGAGCAGTTCAAGGTGGCAGGAGAATTGACTGCGGCAAAGGAATATGGACAGATTTACCAAATTGTTATCACTTTATTAGAAAAGACGGTCGAGTTATTAGGAACGGAAGTGCTAGGATTAAAGGAGTATACAGAAATTTTAGAGGCAGGGTTTAGTGAAGCAAGAGTCGGAATGATTCCGCCGACGACAGACCAGATTGTGATTGGTGATATTCAAAGAACACGATTGCAAAATGTAAAGACACTTATTTTTTTAGGATTGAATGATGGTTTGGTACCAAAGGCATCATCAAAGACTGGTTTACTATCCGAGTTAGACCGAGAAAAATTACAAGCAAGTGGCGTAGAATTAGCCCCAAGCAGTCGTGAAAACGGCTATATTCAACGATTTTACTTATATTTGATTATGACAAAGCCAAGCCATAGGCTGTATTTATCTTATAGTAAATCAAGCCCAGATAGCAGTGCGTTACGACCATCTTATGTCATTGGTCGAATGCGAAGACTGTTTCCGCAAATAAATGTGGTTGATGAAGATGTTATCGTGCAGTCCGAGATACCAATGCTGACACCAGAAAATAGTTTGGCATACCTTCTCAAGGGATTGCAGCAGATGAATAAAGAAGAACCATCAGCAAAGTGGAAAGAGCTGTATTCTTGGTACCAAAAAAATGTAGAGTGGAAAAATCGAATACAGGCCTTGGTTAATGCGGCATTTTATACAAAAAATGATAAGGGTCTTAGCAAAGCAGTAGCGAAAGCCCTCTATGGTGAAGTATTAGAAAATAGTGTAAGTCGTTTAGAGCAGTTTGCAGGCTGCGCCTTTGCACATTTTATGACCTATGGTTTAAGTTTACGTGAACGGGAGGAATACACTTTTCAAGCCGTCGATTTAGGAAATGTCATTCACAGAGTGATTGAAGAATTCTCCAAGCGACTAGAGCAGAGTCAGTATACTTGGTTTGATTTGCCGAAAGAAGTTCGCAAGGTATGGACCAAGGAGTGTGTAGGGCTGGCGGCTAGTGAATATGGCGGTTCTATTTTAAAGAGTAATGCAAGAAACGAATATGTTATCAATCGTATCGAACGTATTATGAAACGAACGCTGTGGGCATTAACCAAGCAAGTACAGGCAGGAAATTTTGTGCCAAGGAATTATGAGGTTTCTTTTGAAGCGGTAGAGGGCTTGGCGGCAGTGAATATTACCCTTGATGAAAATGAAAAAATGCGGTTGCGTGGACGGATTGACCGGATTGATACCTGTGAGGTGGATTCGCAAGTATATATCAAGGTTATTGATTATAAATCAGGAAATACAGGGTTTGATATAGCAGCGGTATATCATGGCTTGCAGTTGCAGTTAGTGGTTTATTTAAATGCCGCAATGGAGATGGAACAAAGAATAGCACCAGAAAAAGAAATTATACCAGCAGGAATTTTCTATTATCGCACGAATGACCCGATGATTGATACGAACGGAGAAACGACAGCAGAGCAAGTTAATGAAGAGATTTTAAAATCCTTAAAGCTAAATGGCTTGGTCAATGAGAGTCCGCAGGTGGTGGAAAACATGGACAAGCAAATGCTTAAAAAATCCAATATTATTCCAGTGAGCTACAAAAAGGACGGCAGCCCTGACCAGTATGCAAGCGTTGCGTCCAAGGAACAATTTGAAGTCTTATCATCTTATGTGAATCAAAAGATTCGCAATCTTGGAAATCGTATGCTGTCTGGTGAAACGAGTATTTCACCGTACGAACAAAAAAATCGAACGGCTTGTGATTATTGCGAGTACAAGGCAATTTGTGGATTTGATACCAAGGTAGCAGGAATGAAATATCGGCGGCTTAAGAAATACGAAACAAATGAGGTTTGGGAGCGTATTCATCAGGAGGTGGAGAAGTGAGTTTTGCTTGGACAAAGGAACAGCAACAGGTCATAGACTTGCGTGATTGTAATATTTTGGTGTCAGCGGCGGCAGGCTCAGGTAAAACTGCTGTCCTTGTAGAGCGAATTATTGGGAGGATTACTGATGTACAGTTCCCCTTAGACATTGACCGCTTGCTTATTGTCACATTTACAAATGCGGCGGCAGGAGAAATGAGGGAGCGTATTCGTGATGCAATTGAAAAGAGGTTAACTGCTAATCCTGAAAATGAACATTTAGAAAAGCAGTTGACATTAGTACATCAAGCACAAATCACAACCATTCATAGCTTTTGCCAGCAAGTTATTCGTAACTATTTTCATTTGATTGATTTAGACCCTAGTTTTCGTATTGCTGATGAGGGAGAGCTGAAATTATTAAAAAAAGATATTGTGGAGCTGCTAATCGAGGAAGCCTATGCTGGAGGAGAAAAAGACTTTCTTCATTTTGTTGAGTGTTATGCAACAGGCAAAAATGATACGGGAATTGATGATATTATTTTGCAGTTATATGAATTTTCCATGAGTGACCCGCAGCCTTTAAAGTGGCTGTTAGCGTGCGAAAATGCCTATAATATAGAAACGATAGAGGAACTAGAAGCGGCTCCTTGGATAGATGATTTGCTTGAGCAAGTACAGCGATTAGTAACAGATGCTTTAGAAAAGACGAGGTTGGCTCTTAAAATCACGAATAGCCCAGATGGTCCGTATCCCTATGAGGCGGCTTTAAGGGAAGACGAAAAGCTGCTGCTTGATTTGCAAGGGGAGCATAGCTACTTAGAGTATGCAAAAAAACTTACTGCAAAGCTTAAATTTGCAACACTATCAAGTAAAAAGGACGAAGCGATTTCCGATGAAAAACGGGAACAAGTAAAATTACTTCGTGACCAAGTTAAAAAGTCCCTCGGGAGTCTTAGGGAACAATATTTCTATGCAGAACCGCAGAAAATAGCTGAAAATATTGGAAAGAGCCGTTCGCAGATTGCAGTGCTAACGAATTTAGTGGCGGCATTTTTAGAGCGTTTTAGAGAGCAAAAAAGAGCAAAGAATTTGCTTGATTTTAGTGATTTGGAGCATTTGGCATTGGAGATTTTATTAAAAGACGAAGATGGTGAGCTAGTTCCAAGTGAGGCAGCAAAGCAGTTAAGTGAACAGTTTGCAGAAGTGATGATTGATGAGTACCAAGATAGTAATATGGTACAAGAGTATATTTTAAATGCAGTTTCGAGAGTTCCCGCAGGGCAAAATAATATCTTTATGGTGGGTGATGTCAAGCAGAGTATTTATCGGTTTCGTTTAGCTAGGCCAGAATTATTTATGTATAAATATGAAACCTATACCGTGGGAAGCGGTCAGGAGCAAAAAATTGAACTTCATCAAAATTTCCGAAGTCGTGCTGAGGTACTAGATAGTACGAATACTATTTTTGAAAAAATTATGAAAAAGGATCTTGGAAATGTAGCATATGATGAAAATGCGGCACTTTATCTGGGGGCGAATTTTCCAGTGCTTGATGCCGATAAAGCAGTACATCAGACAGAAATATTGTTACTTGATTTGGAAACAGAAAAGGAAATCTACAGTGAAGCAGAAGAAACCAATGTGGAGCTAGAGACACGCTTGATTGGCAAACGAATCCGTGAGCTTGTCGGACATATGCCAGTGCTTGACAAAGAGACAGGGAAATATCGTTTGGCTGGCTATCGTGATATTGTGATTTTGCTGCGAACAGTTTCGGGCTGGGCGGATACGATTGCCCGTGTTTTAAACGATATGGGAATTCCAGCCTTTACAGGTTCCAAGATAGGGTATTTTTCGGCTATCGAGGTACAGACGGTCCTATCCCTATTAAGGGTAATTGACAATCCAAAACAAGACATTCCGTTAGCGGCAGTTCTTCGTTCGCCGATTTGTGGCTTAACAGATGAGGAACTGGCCTTAATCAAAAGCAGTAGTGCAGAGAGTAGCTTTGCCAAAATCTGTCACCAGTACAAGGAAAGTGAAAAGCTAGAGAACTTTTTCATACTGTTAGCAGACTTTAGAAAGCGTGTTCCCTATACACCAATGCACGAATTATTGTGGTATATCTTGGAGCAGACAGGATATTTAGCCTATGTTAGTGCAATGCCAGGGGGTGAACAGCGTATGGCAAATCTCAATATGTTGGTTGAAAAGGCGATAGCCTATGAAAGTACCAGCTATCGGGGCTTATTTAATTTTATCCGTTATATTGAGCAGTTAAAAAAGTATGATGTTGATTATGGCGAAGCTAGTGTTTTAGGCGAAGAAGAAGATACCGTGCGGCTGCTTAGTATTCATAAAAGCAAGGGTTTGGAATTTCCGATTGTCTTTGTGTCAGGAATGCACAAGCAATTTAATATGCAGGATAGTCGCAGTAAAATGGTATTTCATTCTGATTTAGGGGTGGGGTGTGACTTTGTTGACCCGATTTTGCGAAGCAAGACACCGACATTGCTTAAAAAAATCATGCAAAGACAAGGGATTTATGAGAGCTTAGGCGAGGAGTTAAGAGTCTTATATGTTGCCATGACAAGAGCAAAAGAAAAATTGATTATGACGGGAGTGGTGACGAAGAGAGAAGCGAAGTGTAAGAAGTGGCAGCACCAGCTTTCTTTTAGTGACCGTGCGGCGGCAATGTCCTACTTGGATTGGGTCATACCAGCAGTGAATTTATGTGAGCCTGATTTGTTAGCGGTTCAATTTGCAGGACTAGGGGAATTGGTGCATGAAGAAGCGAAGCAGCAATTAACAGCAAAATGGCGAAAAGAAGAGCTGATACATTGGGATACAGAGCGGATTTACGATGAAGAAGTACATACGAGTTTGGCCGAGGCCTTTGCCTTTTGCTATCCTTATCAAAATAATGAGCATATCTATGGTAAGATTACGGTTTCAGAGCTTAAAGCCTTACAGCAAGGTGTCGATACAGAAAANGAATACGAGATGTTTGAGGAAACACCCATCATTCCATTGCTGCCGAACTTTATTAGGGAACGAGAAGTAACAGGGGCGGCACTCGGAACGATTTATCATCGTTTTTTAGAAGCCTATGATTATACAAGGGAAAGTGCTTTAGAAGCCGTTCATAAGCAATTACATACCTTGGTGGAATCAGGGCGGTTACTTGAAACAGAAGAGAGTCAGATTGATAGCGGAAAAATTATCAGCTTTTTAACGTCTAACCTAGGTATGCGTATGAAAGCAGCAGCCGAAAATGGTGTGTTATTTCGTGAACAACAATTTGTGATGGGAATGCCTGCAACAGAGGTTCGTGAGCAGTGGCAGTCGGAAGAGACGGTATTGATTCAAGGAATCATTGATGCTTATTTTTATGAAGCTGAAGCATTGGTGTTAGTAGATTATAAAACAGATTTTGTACCAAATAGAAATGCAGGATTTTTACTGGATAAGTATCATACACAGTTACAATATTACGCAAAGGCGTTAGAGCGTTTGACAGGGAAAAAGGTGAAAGAGCAGTGGATTTACTCCTTTGGACTTCAGAAAGCTTTAAGGAATAAATAATTGCATTTTAAGGGGAAGAGCGATATACTAAATTTTTACAGAAGTTATCTAAAGAAAGAAGAGAAGACAATGAATTTGGTTAAAAAATTATGGAACAACGGTGTAGTTAAATATATATTTTTTGGTGCCTGTGCGACAGCGGTTAATTTAGGTACTTATGCAATCCTATTTTTCCTTTTAGACATAAATATGACGACAGCGAATGTAATTTCGATTATATTGGCGATTTTATTTGCATATCTAACAAATAAAATATTTGTTTTTGAGAGTAGGAGCGAGGGCAAGACAGAGCTGCTAAAGGAAGCAGGGCGATTTATTGGTATGCGTATGGGAACCATGTTCATTGAAATTTTCGGTATGATTTTGCTTAGTAGCGTATGGGGAATGGCACCGATGTTGGCAAAGGTTGCGATTCAATTTGTTGTAGTAGTCCTAAACTATCTCTTTAGCAAGCTCCTTGTTTTTAATCTAAAGAATCGTGAGGACATGTGTTCAGAAGAAGAACAGCATTTTAGAGTGGTACGTAAATGGTGTTGTATTTGGGGTTTTGTTATTCCAGCGGTCACAATGTTCATTGCCTTTGCCGTCAATAAGGTATTTCCGTTTGGTGATAGGGGGGTAACAATCGTTGATTCGCTACATCAGTACCTACCATTTTTCACTAATTTTTATGATAAATTAGAACAAGGAGAATCATTACTATACTCCTTTGGTGGTGGCTTAGGATTTAATTTTTGGGCGATATATGCCTACTATTTATCAAGTCCTTTGCATTTGTTAATTGTCTTTTTCCCACGTGAAAATATGATGGACGTGATGGCACTTTTTATCATTTTAAAAATCGGGCTTTGTGGCTTGACAATGTCCTATTATTTAGTAAATCGCAGCCGTGGCAAAAATTATTATCCAATTGCGTTTGGTGTCATGTATGCACTGTGCAGTATGATTATCGGCTATTATTTTAATTTAATGTGGTTAGAGAGTATTGCCATGCTGCCCTTGGTGATGATGGGAGTTGAGCGTATTGTCAAAGGTAAAGATGGCAGATTATTTTGTTTGGCACTTTTTTATGGATTGTTCTGTAATTATTATATTGGCTATATGCTGTGTCTGTTTTCGTGTTTATACTTCTTGGTGTTATGGATTTCAGCAAAAAAGATTACCCTGAAAACGGTAGGGATTTCTTGTGTTAAATTTGCATGGTATGCACTTCTGGCTGGTGGTATGGCGGCGATTGTGTTAGTACCAGCGTACTTAGGGCTTGGGATAACCGAGTCAGCAGAAAATTCATTTCCTGAAACGATAAAATTATTTATCAAGAATCTATCGCAGTTGACACAGCAGTTTGCATTTGTAATGCCGATTAAAATTGCGGATAATCAAATTGGGGTCAATGCTTTTTGTAGTGTAGTATCACTGATTCTTGTATGGCTGTATCTGCTTAACCCACATAAGCGTAAACGTGAGCGGATTGCCAAGGCAGGGTTACTTTTATTATTAGTTGCCAGTTTTAATGTGAATGCATTGAACTTTATTTGGCATGGTTTCCATGTTCAAAATGGTCTGCCAAATCGCTTTTCGTTTGTTTATATAGCAATGGTTGTGGTGATGGGCTTTGATGTTATACAGGATTTAAAATATTTGTCTTGGAAACGAATTGTAATGGCGTTTTTGATTCCCTTTGCATTTGTTGGATTTTCCGCAATAACAGAACTGGGAGAACACAAGATATATGTTTATCTGCTGACCATTTTGCTTTTGACATTGTATACAGTACTGCTCTTATTTTATCAATCAGACAAACGAAGCACATGGGTGTTTCAAATTGTTTTTATTACCATCATCATAATTGAGATGGCGGCATACAGCATTTTTGGGGTAAGTCAAAACGGAACAGTAGGAAGAAGTACTTATCTTAATGACCAAGCAGCTTACCGAAAACTGATGGAACGTTGGGATAATGAGGAATTTTTCCGCAGTGATATTGATAACACTAGAATGCGTAATTCCAACATGTTTTTTGGGGCAAATGGGGTTGTTTTATTTTCTTCAACAATGTCAAGCTCGACGGTAGATTTATGTAAGAGTCTAGGAATCGAAGCCCGTACCAACAAGAATGGCTATAATGGATTTACAAAATTAGTCAATGATATTTTTGGAATGAAATATGTTGTGTCAGCGATTGATTCTGATTCTTTATATCAGATGGAAAAAATAGATTCTGAAGAACCGCTGAATCTTTACCATAATAAAGGTGCCTTATCCGTTGGTTTCATGGTAGATGAAGCGATTAAGGATTGGGATATTTTATCATCTAACGACCATTTGGAAATACAGAACCAGTTTGTTCGTCTAGCGACAGGCGAGCATGATATCTTTTATCAAAACCAAAGTATTGATATGGAAGATGGAGTGACTTATGAAATCATTCTGCCAGAGGGTATGCAGGTGTATTTAGATGTAACAAAGGCAGTGGAAAAGATAGAGATTACTACACCCGAATATGCGAAGTCTTATAATCGCTACAATGACCACTTATATGATTTAGGGAGATTTCATGAAGCGACAGTAGCAACGGTTACGGCGACCTTTAAGGAAAATCAAGAGGGTCTGATTCAAGCAAATGTCTACGTGTGCAGTGATGAAAGATATCAGCAGGTACATGAAATTTTAGCAGAGGAACAGTTTGTGCCAACACATGTTTCGGACGGTTTAGTAGAGGGCAGTATTACAGCAAGAGAAGATGGCACCTTGTTGTTTTCTATTCCTTATGATAAGGGCTGGAAGATTAGCGTAGATGGTGAAAATGTGGAGGGCTTTGCTGTAGGTGGAGCATTAATGGGTATTGATATTACAGCAGGAACACATGAGATTGTTATGAGCTATACTTCTCCAGGGCTTTGGATAGGAAGTTTTATAACCTTTGGCTGTGTATTTTTATATTTATTGACTTCCGTTGTAGAGAAAAGAAGAATACGTAAATATAATTGATAGTAGACAGATAGATAGAACCTTGATTACGTAAAGAACCTTGACTACGTAAAGACTCTTGACTACGTAAAGAGGCTTGAATTAAGTTACTATTTATTGTATGATGTAGGAAAGCTACGATAGGAAATGGTGGGAGAAAAAAGTGAATCCAGAGATATTTTACCAGCTTTGTAAGGTCGTTGGAAGTGATAATGTTTACACTGACGAACCGCTGAAAAGGCATACGACCTTTCGCATTGGTGGCATAGCAGATTATTATGTATTACCACATAGTAAAACAGAAATTATAGAAACGATTCAAGTGTGTGAAAGGCAAAATATCCCCTACTACATTCTTGGCAATGGTAGTAATCTCTTAGTGAGTGATAAGGGTTACCGAGGGGTGATTATTCAAATTTATAAGAATTTTAGCGATATTAAAATAGAGGAAACAAAGGTAATGGTTCAGGCAGGAGCATCGCTTAAAATGGTGGCAAAAGCAGCTTTAGAGGCAGGGCTTGGTGGATTTGAGTTTGCCGCAGGCATTCCTGGAACAATGGGCGGTGCAGTAGTGATGAACGCAGGGGCTTATGGTGGCGAGATGAAAGACATTGTTACCTCCGTAGTCGTTTTGACAAAAGAAAGCGAGGTTTTGACTTTAGAGCAAGATAAGCTAGATTTTGGTTACCGAACCAGTGTGATTGAAAAAAATGGATATATTGTTTTGCGTGTAGTGTTGCAGTTACAGAAGAAAAATCCTGAGGAAATTCGAAGCTATATGGAGAAATTAAAGGAGCAGCGAATTTCAAAGCAGCCACTAGATAAGCCAAGTGCAGGCAGTACATTTAAAAGACCAAAGGGATATTTTGCGGGTCAATTAATTATGGAAGCGGGACTGCGGGGATTTTCGATAGGTGATGCCGAGGTATCGAAGAAGCATTGTGGGTTTGTGATTAATAAAGGTGAAGCAAAGGCGGCTGACGTTGATATGTTAATTAAAGAAGTAAGTAGGCGAGTAGAAGAAAATACTGGTGTGAGATTAGAACCAGAAGTAAAGCGACTGGGAGAATTTTAAATGAGATTTGTAATTGTAACTGGAATGTCTGGAGCAGGAAAGAGTATCGCCCTAAAAATGTTAGAGGATATGGGCTATTTTTGCGTGGATAATCTTCCGATTGCATTAGTTAGTAAATTTGTGGAATTAGCAGCAGGACAGCAAACCGAGCGTCCAAGGGTAGCCTTGGGAATTGATATTCGCAGTGGCGAATTGTTAAACGAGCTGCAAAAGATACTAGAAGAGTTACAAGGGCTTGGCTTATCATATGAAATTCTATTTCTTGAGGCGGCCGCAGAAACGCTTGTTAAGCGGTATAAGGAAACAAGAAGAACTCATCCCCTAGCAAAAGGCGGACGAGTCGATAAGGGAATAGCAGAAGAGCGAGGGCGATTAGCTTTCTTAAAGAAACAGGCGGACTATATTATTGATACCAGTAAATTGCTGACAAGAGAGTTAAATCAAGAATTAAATAAGATATTTGAACATAATCAAGAATTTAAAAATATTGTAATTACCATGGTGTCCTTTGGCTTTAAGTATGGAATACCAGGGGATTCCGATTTGGTGTTTGATGTTCGGTTCTTGCCGAATCCTTACTACATTGAAGAACTGCGAATAAAGACAGGCAATGATAAAGAAGTAAGTGATTATGTAATGAAAACAGATTTAGCAGGGGAATTTTTAGCAAAATTAAAGGATTTATCAACCTTTCTGATTCCAAACTATATTATTGAGGGAAAGAATCAGTTGATTATCAGTATTGGGTGTACGGGTGGAAAACATCGCTCTGTTACCTTAGCAAATAAGTTGTATGAATATTTGAGTCAGCAGAACGAATATAGCGTAAAGATTGAACATAGAGATGTTTTGAGGTGATAAGATGTCCTTTTCTAGTGACGTAAAAGAAGAACTTTCCAAACAGATAAGTAGTGCTAGGCATTGTCAAATTGCCGAGCTTACAGCCATCATCAGTTTATGTGGAAATATTCTAATTTCAGAAGATGATACATACACACTGAAGATTCAAACAGAAAATGAAGCGGTAGCGAGAAAGTTCTTTACATTACTGAAAAAAGGCTTTAATATAGATACGGACGTTTCCATTAGAGAATATACACATTTAAAAAGGGGAACAGCTTATACCGTTTGGGTTAGAGAACATGAAGCGACAATTAAGATTCTAACAGTGACAAAGCTGATAAATCCACAGATGGAAATAGGTGAGAATTTATCATTAATGGATAATTTATTGTTACAAAAAATTTGTTGCAAACGGGCATTCATTCGAGGTGCATTTTTGGCAAATGGGTCGATAAGTGACCCGATGAAATCATACCATTTTGAAATTGCCTGTACTTCGAAAAATAAGGCAGAACAGCTACAGGCAACAATTAATGCATTTGAAAATATGGAAGCCAAGATTGTTACACGGAAAAGACATTATGTAATATACATTAAAGAGGGTGACCAAATCGTACAGATTCTAAATATGATGGAGGCCCATTTAGCACTCATGGATTTAGAAAATGTTAGGATTCTCAAGGAAGTTCGCAATTCCGTGAACCGTAAGGTGAATTGTGAAACTGCAAATATTAATAAAGTTGTATCAGCGGCCATGAAGCAAGTAGAAGATATTCGATATTTGAGTGCGACGATTGGTTTAGAGAGTCTCACAAAGGGACTAGAGGAAATTGCTAGACTTCGACTAGAGCATTCCGATATTCCGCTAAAAGAGCTAGGAATGATGCTAACACCTACTGTTGGTAAATCAGGAGTAAATCATAGATTAAGAAAATTAAGCACTTTAGCTGAGGAGCTAAGAGAAAAACAAGGAGGAGCAATATTATGATTAAAAAACCTATCACAGTACAACTAGAGAATGGACTAGAAGCAAGACCAGTAGCCTTATTAGTACAAGTAGCCAGCCAATACGAAAGTGAGATTTATATCGAGGTACAGCAAAAGCGTGTAAATGCAAAAAGTATCATGGGTATGATGACACTAGGCATGGACGTTGGTGAAGAAATCATTGTATCCGCAGAGGGTGCTGATGAAAATGAGGCTGTTTTGGATATTGAGAAATATTTGAGTGGTAAATAAGAGAAGTAAGGGAAATATCCCCGACTGTGAAAAGTCGGGGGTTTTGCTTATGTAAAGAATGTTAGGTATACAATTCAAATATTATGAGTCTAACAATGAAGCCGCCTAAATTGGTTGAAGGTAAAAATCCAATTAATGAGTTAGATGATAGAAGTCTCATAATGTTGCTTGGTTTTCTTGTTAGTGAAGTTTTGTTATTTGTTGGAGTGTTTTTTGTTATTTGTTGGAGTGTTTTTTGGGTTAGGCCGCTTTTTATTGCGCTTATACTGCCCATGCTTACTGCCCTTTGGCAATTATTTGCATCTTTTGTAGTAGTGTGGAAACATATTTTTGGAGAAAACAGTAATAGAAAACAAGAAAAGACCCTTGAGGGGCAAAGTATTCTTTGGACGATGGATATGATATCAAGTGAACTCTTGCAAGGAACGAAACTAATTGATATGCTAGAGAGTTGGTTTTTGTTACCAGATAACTTCGATTCAAAAAATACAATTCATGTACTGCAGATGCTGCGATATTTTGAATATTTGACGGCAGCAGGAGATTTGGAAAAAGCAAAGTGTATCGGGGAAAAATTACTAGAACTTGAAGATATACGGACATTGTCACGGGAAATAAAAAATGGATATCAGTGTGAAATGATATTTCTAAAAATCATAACAGGAGAATCAAAAGAGTCCGTGGATAAATTGTGTACAGAAGAAATTAATAAGTACATTTATGGAAGTCGATACAATATACAAGGATACCGTCTACGTTATGCCTATGCTAAATTCTTTACAAGAGATATAAAGGAGATGGAAGAGGTGAAAATGAAATTTGTAAGTGAGAGTCAAGATTATTTTGGTGTAGGTGATGTACCGACAGAAAAAATGTTGATGGAATTAGTTGATAGCAGAGAACTTGTAGAAGAATAGAAAATCCATCTATTAAGGTACTCAAGCAGGAGCATGGAACTCTGCGAAAAAGAATCTCAAACCAAGATTGACGAACAAACTAACTTAAAATAAAACCAAGGTAGAAATTCTTTTTCAAATTAAAATCAAGAGAAAAATATAAGCGAGGAGGTCTGCACAAATGTTGCGAAAAGCTAAGAAAAATAAAGTAGACGAAGTAACACTTGAAAATATCAGACAACTGCAAACGCTAAAGGATAATGTTTGGGAAGTTAAAAAATGCTATTCCGAAATACCCAAAGACAAGATGGCTAATTGTATAAGAGAAATCTGTAAGATATCAGACTTAATTGTCAAAGAGGTCTCACTTCATCATGAAAAGATTGCGAAAGTTAGGGGATTATCAGAATACTATTTGCCGATGTTAGCGAAGATGCTTCACCAATATATTGATATCAAAGGCAGTAAATTAACAGGCGAAAATTGTGCCGAAATTGTGCAGGGTGTAGAAGCGGTACTACCGCAAATGCAGCAGGCTTTCAATGAACTGCTGAACAAGCTATTTAGTGGTGAAAATATTGATATTGATACCGATATTCAAGTGATAAGAAATGAATTTCGTCAGAGGGGGTTGCTTAATGATTGATTTTGAGCAATTAAAATTCAAATATGAATTTCGGGACTACCAACAAAGAGCCTTAAATGAAATCCACCAATATGTACAGGACGATAAAATTCATATTGTTGCTGCACCAGGAGCGGGTAAAACTATCTTGGCATTGCAGTTGCTCTTGGAACTGAAACAAAGAGCGGTGATTTTCGTGCCAACGATTGCTCTGCGAGAGCAGTGGATCCAGCGATTTAAAGAAGATTTTGCGGCGGGACAAGATGTCGCAGAGTTTATTAGTGATGATTTAAAAGACATAAGAACCTTTACCGTAACCACATATCAAGCTTTGCACAGTGCTTGCAAAGATGATGCGACCAAGGTTACCAAGACGTTAACAAGCAAAGAAATAGGTATCATTGTCCTAGATGAGGCACACCATTTGAAATCTTCTTGGTGGCGTTCGTTAAAGGAAACAATGACCCAAATGAAAAATATTAAATTAATATCGTTGACGGCAACCCCACCATACGATGAGAAAAATAGTGAATGGCAAAAGTATATTGAACTATGCGGCGAAATTGATGTTGAAATAACCATTGCCGAATTAGTTGGAGAGGATAACTTATGTCCCCATCAAGACTACATTTACTTTAATTTTCCAACAAATGAACATCTGAAAGAAATTGAAAGTTACTATCAAAAGCGAGATGCACTATTTGATGAATTGTGTGACAGTAAGGAACTGGTGACGGCCGTATCACTACATCATGGCGTTATTGATTTGACAGAGCATATCGATTATTTTCTGATTAATTTTGATTACTATCTCAGTTTGCGTAGTTTTTTGCAATACAAAGGGGTACCAGTTGCAAAGCTGACAAATGAAAGAGATAGAGATATTCCCGCTTTTAATATAGAGATGATGGAAGTATTATTGACAAATTGCCTATATGCTGATAAAAACTCCTATCGAGATTTTGCAAAATTTTTTAAGGAAATTAAAAGTCAATTAAATGAAATAGGGGCAATTCACCAAAGTAAAGTACGGCTTGTTAATAACCAAGCGACAACAGGTTTAATCACACAAAATCTAGGTAAGCTAAATAGCATCAATACCATTGTTTCCAACGAATATCAGGCACTACAAGATAGACTTAAACTAGCTATTATTGCTGATTATATTCGTGATGACATTTCAGAAATAAAGGAAGAAGCTCAGATGAACATGATTGGCGTTATTCCGATTTTTCGAAGTATGCGAAAAGAGGTTGACCAAGACATCAAGATTGTTGTGCTAACAGGAAGTGTCGTGATTATTCCAGCGATTATGAGGGAGGCCTTAACGAACATTTGCCATCAGCGGAATTTGCCACCAATAGAAGCTACCGAACTAGCATATGATTTTGATTACTGTTGTGTTTGGGTAAATGAGCGAATGAAAAGGTACATTGTTTCAATCATTACCGAATTATTTGCCGAACATGATATTCAAGTTTTGATTGGTACCAATGCCTTGCTCGGTGAGGGGTGGGACGCCCCTTGTGTGAACGCCTTAATCATGGCAACGTTTATCAGTTCCTTTGTAACTTCGAACCAAATTAGGGGGCGGGCCATTCGCAAAAGCAAAAAAGATGAAAATAAAACTGCCAACATTTGGCATTTAGTATGTTTAGAAAAGAAAAGCAATGGCAAATACAGCCTTGGGGTTGATTATGACAAGCTAAAAAGGAGATTTGAAGCATTTGAAGGGGTTTGCCTTAATGAAGAAAAAATAGCACACGGGATTGAACGAATGGGAATTGATAATGAGGGTAATCTTAATCTGCACGAAGTCGAAAGCATGAATGAGCAGATGAAGAAAGCAGCGACAGCCCGTGACGAAATGAAAAGCCGTTGGCGGGAGGCTCTTAAAAACTATACGCCATTTCATCGTTCAAAGATACCAGCAAGCGATTACGAACCAGTTATTCAAGCACAGCGTAAGGCCATGATAAAAACAGGAGTGGTTGAGCTGGCGATACTAACAGCCATGAGTGTGTGTTTGTTACACTGGTTGAACATACCGCCAGTGTTGGTGTATATAACCTTAGTTAGTTTAGGAATGCTAGTTGGTTTAAAGAGCGTAGTTAGGGGAAAGGACAAGTATATCATTGGCAAATTTAGCAAGGCTTTAATGGCGACATTGGTAGAAATCAAGATGAT
>JGI994J12354_10001487_pt1 | contig 23622 bp, 15 predicted proteins | sample IntmicLarv3ML3BL_FD_12354 | JGI IMG/M metagenome (IMG submission 12354) | reverse complement strand
CCATAGCTTTTGCCGCCTTGCCCCATGCGTGCGGTTGAAGGCGCGGTCGCCGTACTTGTCGTCCCCCAGCACAGGATGGCCAATGTGCGCCAGATGCGCCCGAATTTGATGGGTGCGCCCCGTAACCAGGTCGATTTCCACCCGGGATACCTCCCCTGCCGCCAGCACGCGGTAGCGCGTTTCAATGGGCAGACTGCCAGGAGCAGGCCTGTCGAATATGCGTACCGTGGCGCGGTCCGCATCCTTGCGCAGGTAAGCGGTCAGGGTCGCCTCCCGCGGAGCCGGACAGCCCCGTACCAGGGCACGGTAGGTCTTTGTGAGGGCGTGGTTTGCGAAAGCATCCTCCGCCACGGAAAGGGCCTGTTCTGTTTTCGCCAGCAGCAGCAGTCCGCCGGTCATCACGTCCAGACGGTGACAGGCGTGCGCCGGCTTTCCCATGTGCCGGGCAGCCAAGACCTCCACAGAGCCTTCGCCCTGCACGGACATGCCCTGCCGCTTACACACCACAAGATAGGCGTCGTCCTCAAATACAATCTGGAGGGGCATGCTTTCCGCCCTTGCAGGCAGATATACATACAGCGTATCGCCCCCGGACACAATGGCATCCGGGGAGATACGCTGCTCACCACGTTTTACATCCCTGCGCGAAAACGCATCACGAAGGACCCAGGCCGGCACATCCGGCAAAAGCCGCCGAAGGGCCTTGTCCGCCCGTTCCGGCGCAGAGCCTTCGGGGATCTGTACGGTGGTCATCATCAATGTAGGCGGCCCATTGCCATGCCGTGGGGGGTGATATGTTGTCCGCCGGCCGTCCATGACGCAGGGTTTACCCAACGGGGGATTCTTACGCTCATCTCCATCAGGGCATTTTCCATGTGTTGCGTGGGCAATACGCAAAGCATACTGGCCATTACATCGCGAAGCACGTGCAAAGACGCGCCCTGCTTGGCCAGCATACGCAAATCGCTTGCGGCCTGATCCGGCTCATACTCGGGGCGAAGAGCGCCTGATAGCGCCAACCGAAGCTTTTGATCCGCCTGGGATTCTTCGGGCAGCAGACCGTTCATGGAGCCTGCCAATTGGCTGGGCGTAACGGGCGGCAACTGAAACGCGCCCTGGCTTGCCAGCATGCCTACAAAGGATTCCGGTGCGGCCAACGCCTCATGCAGCAGCAGGGTACAGCCTGCCATCACACAGCAGTCAAAGGAGGCCTCTAAATAATTGCGGGCCAAACGCAGGGTTTCCGGCGTTTCTTCCATCTGAAGAACCTCGCGCACAAACCGCTGGGTGGGAATCCGGTCGTCCAGGAAGCCCGTCAGGTACAGAAGCCCGTGCACCATGCCGTCAAAGACAAAAATGCGGCCGCGGCGCTCCATGTGTTCCGTCCGCATCAACGCTTTGGGCAGCGCTTCCATGAGCCCATCATCCAGCCGGGCACAGGGGCGATCCTGATACACACCCACATCGCACCAAAGCCGAAGCCTTAGCGTATACGCGGCCTCAAATTCCCGTACGGTTTCCAAAAAAACCCGCCCATCCCCGATCAGCATCCGCTCTACCAGCGTATGCTCCTCCGGAGACAGGCAGTCGATATCATCTTCCAGGGTGTCCGCTATCTGCCGCCTCGCGGCGCGGCGTAGCAGCATATCGCTGGGCGCATGCGGCACAGAAACCCATCCCTCGGCGATCAACTCCGTCAGCAGGTCAATGGGGTAGGCATCTATCACGCCCGCGCAGGGCGTTTGATCGCCAAGTCCCTCCACGCACGCCTCCCAGCGCGCCGCCTGCATGCAGCCATCCGTACGATCGGGCCAGCTTTCTGATTGAAAATCAATGTAACGCTTCATACAGCCTCTTCTAATCTCTTCATGTGTTGTGATATAGCCAAATGGCTACAAGCTTTCCGCTCCACACACATTATACCGTCTTGGCGAAGGCTGTCAAGGCGAATGACAGGCATTGACAATATAGTAATGGGAGAAAATGCCTCCGTTTTCTACAAATAATGAAACACAATGGAACCATACACATTGAACAGGATAAGAGCGCCCATAAGGAGAAGCGCCCATGGCCGGAAGGGTTTGCGGTTGCGGGCAAGCAGCAGGGTAAGGGCGGGCACCACATCGCACAGATAGCGTGTGCCGTACTGCCAGCCGCCGTTGGTACGGTGCATGAGAAGACAGGCCGCGTGCAGGAGCACGGTGATCACAAGCAGTGCGTCTGTTGTGTCCGCTTGCTTGCGGAGGGCTTTCCCCAGGGTACGTCCTCCGGCATAGAAGAGCATGGGGTTGGTCAGGTAGACGGCAAATCCGGAGATGATGGGGAACGTTAATGCGCCTTCCCGTACCTGCGGGGGGCGGAAGATGGCCTTGAGGTTGGGCCACAGATTGCCAAGGGAGAATATGGGGTCCTGGGACTCGGTATATTCAGGCAGAAAGGAATGGCCAAACTCCAGAGGATTGCCAAAGCGGACATGGTTATACGCGCCATATGCTACGGCGATCAGCGCAGGGAGAACAATATAGGGCAGCATCCGCAAGAGGCGGGGCCAAAGGGCTTCGCCCTCTATTTTTTGATACAGCATCCATAGAAGTACGGGCACATACAGGGCGTTGAGTGGGCGGCAGCCTACCGCCAGGGCGATGCACACAAGGCCCGCGCCCCAGCCAAAAGGATGCCGCCCATCCAACAACAAAAAGGCCAGCATGGTCAAAAGGAAGGCAAGGAGCTGCGCCTGGAACCACACACCGCCGCCAAAGCCGTCGCCGGATACCGTAATATCCAGCAGGCTGCCACCCAAGACGATGAATGCCGCGAAACAGGCCGCCTGCCCGCTGAGCAGATACCGGCGCAGCAGCAGGAACGCCGCTACATAGCTGCCCAGAAAATACAGTAGCGTTACCAGGGCGCTGGGTGTATACGTGCCGAAAAAGAAGGACAAAAACCACATGGGAATGGTTGGCGTCGGGGGAAAGCTGACGTAATATTGCCCCTCGTACACGGCCAATTCAAGCCAAGGATGATTTTGCGAGAGGGCAATATGCCCGTCGCGCCAGGTCATGGCTTGCAGGGTGTAGCTGTCAAAGGAACTGTGGGCGAAGAAATTCGTATTTGTTTTGCCAGCGACCCACAGGGAAACCGCAAGCACAAAAAGAAAACCGGCCAGACAAAAGAGCAGGGAGCGAAGGGTTTCTTTTTTCATGGTGATGCGCATGAAAACCTACCTTAAGCGCACATCGGCGCCAAGAAAGTTCAGCAGAAGGGTGTTTTGACGATCCACCAGCCGGGAGAACACGCGCTCGGAATAGCGCTCCTTTAGCTCGTCCGGCAACAGGTTGGTGCTCACCACCGTGTGCAGGCCCCGCAGGTGGCGCTCGTTAAGGAGCGTAAAGAGCTGTTCGATGGTGATGTTGCGGATCACAGGCTCCGCACCCAGATCGTCCAGCAGCAGTAGCGGCACTTCCAGCAGCATGGAAAATGCGTAGGGGTCGTGGGAAAACACAGCGGCGCGCATGCGCTCCGTGAGTTGGTACGCGGTGACCTTGAGGGCCTCAATGCCACGGGCCCGCACATGGTTGCCGATACAGTTCATCAGATAGGTTTTGCCAAGGCCCGACATGCCCACCATAAGGATGTTGCGCTGGGGCGTTGTGGGGAAGGCATTTGCATAGTCCTCGCACCGTTTGCGCAGGCGCGACATGAACGCGCGCTGGGTATCCTCCGGGGTTTCCCGCAGGGGGGAGGTGGCGTATACCGTTTCATCGTAGGATGCAAAGGATTCCGCTGGATTCAGGCCGTGTCCTGCTTCGCCAAGCATGCTTGTCCGTATGCGGGCTTCAAAGCAAGCGCAGCGCTGGCGTATCGGCTCCCCGACGTATCCGGTGTCCTGGCACGCCGCACACTGGTACACGGGCTGGAGATAATCCGGCGAAAAGCCAGCCTGGGAGAGTCTTGCCCGAAGATTTTCTTGCAGGGCGGCCATTTCCTCGTGGAGCGCTGCGCCGATGGCCATTGCCTCCCCGGGCTGGGCAAAGGCAGCCTGGGCGCGGCGGCGGAACAGAGAAAGCCGCTGCGCTGTCAGTTGCCCAATGGCCGGATCCATGGCAGTGGCCTGGGCAAGGCGGTGCGTTTCCTCGGCGCGGTTTTGCATGCGCCTGGCTTCGTATTCCATTTCTATGTCCCGCAAAAGGGTTTCTCGCATCAGATCACCTCAAATAGCTTCATGAGTTCCTCGCGCGAGTAATCGCGCTGGGTATATTGCTGCGCAGGCACGGTCTTGGCCTGTTTCAGGGCGCTGCCGCCCTGGGAGTCAATCTTGGCAAGGTACGCCTCCGCCGCCTCCAGGGTTAGCGCACCATTGTCCTTCCAGATGGTGAGGGTTTTTTGTAGCGCATCGAGCTTTCCGCCCTTGCGGGCGACTCGGCTTGCGGCCAAGGCGATGGTTTCCGGCTCAAAGCCCTGGCTGAGAAAGCCTTCCAGCAGGGAGCGGCTATCGTCTGTGGGAGAGGTGCCGCGCATGCCAAGTTGGCGCAGCATGGACTTTACCTCGCCATCACGCCGCTGGCTTTCCCGCAGGGCGGTTGCATCCCGAAGGCCCTCGCTGCGCATGCGCTCCAGAATGCCATTGAGGTAGCCGAAGGTGGGAACGCCCTTGGTGGTTTCCTCGCAGGCAGCCAGGATGGTTTGCAGGTCAAAGCCCCACTCCCCCGTCCACCTGCGGTAAAGCGCTTCGTCGGGTTCGGAAACGGCATGCCGCTTGCCCAACTTTTTATATACTTGCTTGACATTAAGATAGGCTTCCGTGGAGGTGTGCGCCATGACCTCGGCATCGGCAATGGTGCGTACGCCTGCTTCAGCCCATTCCCTGGCCTGCTTGTCCAGTGTCTTGAACTGAAATTTCTTTCCCCGGGCCTTAATCTGCGCGGATACGAGCATCAGCACCACTTCTTCCGGAAGTCCCAGACCCTCCACCCAGTCGTACACGCGCTCAAAATCCTGGCGGTGGAGCAGCCGGTCCACCCCAAACTGGGCCTGAAGGCTGTTATTAAAGTCGGCATAGCGGTAGAGGCCATCATCGTCCTGGGCGCGCATGAGCTGCACCTGCTTAAGGTTCTGGAAGGCATAGGCAGGCGGATTATCAGAAATGCGCCGCACCAGGCCCATCCGCTCCCAATAGGCAAAGGCATTTTCCACCCGGGGCACGTCCATATCCAGATCCCGGGCGATGGTAGAAAGGGATGCGCTCTCCACGGGATGATAACATTGCATCAATCCATAGAGGTATACCTTAACAAAATCTCCGTCCGCACGAAGCATGTATTCCTGAACAAACAGGTTTTCCACCGGTGTGGTGTCAAACATAGCATATTTATCGGAAAACCCAAAGAGCGGCATTTGATCACTTCCTTAAAACGTATTGTACCGCACCCGGTATGCCAAATGCAAGCTTGAGGCGGGCAGCCCAGAAATATACAGGATTAAGAAGAAAATATTTAGCAAAATCGAAAAATGTAACCGTTTTGTAAGAGTGGAACAGTATAATGGAGGACATGGTGGAGTAGTGTTGAGATCGATAGATCCGCTGATATAAATTTTCGGAGGGGATAACCATGAAACAAACTGGAATGAAGAGTCTTGTGCTTTCGCTGGCATTGGTGCTGATGCTTGCTCTGGTGTGGTCTCAGGCGGCGGCAGGAGATATTGTCGGGGAGGATTCCATGGCGATTATAATTATCCCTGTGGAAGAATCTCAGGGAACCAGTCCCTCCGATATGGGAACGATTACGAACCCGAACAATCAGCCCGGGGACATTATCGTGCCCAATCTTGTTATCACGCCTGGGGAGAATAACACTGTGCAGGCAGGACAGGACAACGAGAACAAAGGCGCAATTGTTACGAATGTGCAGCCCCAGTCAAAGCCCGTATATATTGTCCAGTTTGTAGATTATCTGAACAATCTGTACTATGCGGAGTTGGCGGAGGAGGGAGGGCTCCTGAAGGAACCGGAGCTCATTCCTGAGCTGGAGGGCCATACCTTCCTTTATTGGTATGACACCAGCGAGGACGCGCAAAGGGATGCGATTGATAGCCCGATTCCGTTGGAGTTCCCTGTGTTTGTGTGGGGAGACGCGATTCTCAAGGCATATTTTGAGGCGGATGCCACGGGACAAGGGTTTCCAAAGGAACCTGAAGTGGTGGAGATAGAAGCCATCCCCAGCGTAATGCCGGTGGAACAGGTAGATGCGCTTATTCAGATGCTCCTTGACGGCTCCCAGGGGAACGAGATAGTTGGGCATAATAAAATAGAGGTTGAGGCGCTTCCGGATGATGCGACAGGAAACATAGAGCCGATAGAAATCGAAACGATCGAGGATGAATCCGTGGCGTTGGCCGGATGTGTGGTCAACGTATATTCCAACCACAGCGCACAGGTGATGGAAGGCGATACCCTGGAGGTATGGGGTGAGCTGTTTGGCTTTGAAAATATGGAGATTACCCTCCAGTGGCAGCGCTCGCTGGAGGGCGAAAACTGGGAGGACGTGCCAGGCGCGAATGGATTGCGCTATAGTTTTGTTGCCACGGAGGAGAGCGTGGGGTATTACTGGCGGCTTATGGTAACGGTGAATGGCTTCCAGGATATCTGATAGACATAAATGAAGGGAAGACGGCGTTTTAACGTGGTCTTCCTTCGCGCAATATCATACGGAATCTGCAAATTCTGAGGGGGGCTATGGGGATGAGAATTATCGCAAAAAAAGGCATGGCTATTCTTTTGCTGGCCGTAATAATGATGGTGCAGGTTGCACCGATGGGGTTGGCGGAAGAAAAGGTCACGTTTGTGTCCCCTGCCGTAGGCGGAGGCCCTGGAAGCAGCGTCGTCACCGGACTGGAAGTGAGCGCGTTTGCAGCGCCGAAGGGGCCCCCCATCGTAGAGAACAGAAATGTCAGGATTGGCGAACTGCGAGTCGTGACGGAAGGTGTGGATGTGGAATACGGGGAGACGTCCGCATATACATACAAGATTGTGGTTCACCCGTACTACAGACTGGCAGCCGAAGCGCTGAAGGTGACAATCGCTGGCGTAGAGGGCTTTTTGAGGGTTTGGAACCAGGATGTGTTTGTCCTTGACCCAGCCCCCACGTCCACGCCCCTTTCTGTTGATACGTATACGGTAAAGTTGCATAACCTCTTTAACGAGATTTCTGGCGTTACCTTTATCTACGGCACGTTCGACGTTATCCCGGCGATCATCACAGTTACGCCGGACGAGGGGCAGAGCAAGGAGTACGGCGATGCTGATCCGGTGTTGGCATACGGAGATGTTAAAGGCGCTAAGAACGGAGAAACCCCTGCCTTTGACGGTGCGCTGGGTCGCGATGTACGCGAGGATGTGGGCATCTATGACATCGTGCGGGACACGCTGGTGTTAAAGAGCGAAGGAACCTTCGACGCATCGAACTATACGCTGGTGGTCGAGGACGAAACCTTTGCGATCACCCCGGCGACCATCACAGTTACGCCGGACGCGGGACAGGGCAAGGTGTATGGCGATGCTGATCCGGTATTGAAATACGACTATACAGACGGCAAGAACGGAGAAAAACCTGGCTTTAAGGACGCGCTGAGCCGTGAGGCGGGCGAGGACGTAGGCGCGTATGACATCCTGGAAGGCAATCTGGAGCTAAAGGACAATGGAACCTTCAAGGAATCGAATTACATACTGGTGGTAGCGAAGGAAACCTTTGGGATCATCCCGGCAACCATCACGATCACGCCGGTTGCACAGAAAAAGGCGTATGGAACGGCGGCTGATCCGGCGCTGACATATGGATACATGGGGGCCAAGAATGGGGAAATCCCCGCGTTTGACGGTGTGCTCACCCGCGACCTAGGGGAAAAGGTGGGTACGTATAGCATCCTGAGAGGCACCTTGGCGTTGGCGGACAGAGATCCGTTTAAAAAGGACAACTATACATTGCAATTCAATCCGGGCGTATTTATCATATACGGCCAATTGATATACCATCTCAACGACGGAACGGATACCGTTGTGTGGGATCTTGGCGAGTATATGGAAGGCGACCCCATAGGCTTGGTGGAGATCAACGGTGTGAGCTGGAGCAGGCCGGGGTACGTTTTCGCGGGCTGGACACTGGATCCGGCGGGACAAAATCCTGTCTTGGCGAACACCGTCGTCATGGGCGAGGAAAGTGTACACGTATACGCCCAGTGGACAGCGGTTTCCCAGTATCATAATGTCACCATTCAGCACGTATCCACAAAAACCGGATTGGCGATCAGCCCGCAAACAACGAGGGTTGAAAAAGAGGGCGAGATATTTGCGTATTATCCCGTCAGCACCACGGCATATACCCCATCCTATGTGGACATTTTCTACGGTGGACATACCAACACGACGGGATACACCACCGCGTACATGACGATGCCGAAAATGGATGTGTCCATCATCATCTACTACACGCCGGTGGAGGCGAAAACGCCCACGCCTACCCCATCGCCCACGCCGTCCAGCTCACCAGAGCCCACGGCCACGAACAAAGAAGACATTGCCCCCGCCGTTGATTTGTTGATACAGCAGATTCTGGAGTCCTACGAGGAGGCGGATACGATAGCCCTTTTTACCATTGAAGAAGAAGATGCGCCGTTGGCAGGCGTGCTATGCAACACGGTTGGCGTGTGTATTGAGTAACGCCGACCTTTCCTTCGATCAAGGAAGGTTTCGCAAAAATGCGATACTTTTCCATTACATAGATGACTGCAAGAAAAATCGGGCCAAAGTATAATGGTGTCATTCACTAGTAGATATTGGTACCGGAAAAGGAGTGGCTAATAGTATGAAAAAGCGTCTGATATGGTTCCTGGTGGTGCTGATGCTGCTAGGATCTTGCCCGGCGTTGGCCGAGGATACCTCCATGGTTACGATCGCCGGATTCCCGCCGGTGGAGGATACCATTGGCATACAGGCTGGCACGCAGATCACTGTGGGCACCGCGACCCCCATGTCCGGGTATTTTGCTACGGACATGTGGGGCACTAACACAGCGGATATGGATGTTCGCGCCCTGTTGCACGGCTACGCCACAGTGGCGTGGACGCGCACCCTGGGCCTGGCGATCAACGGCACAGTGGTGACGGGCATGACAGCGGAAGCCAAGGCAAACGGCAACCGCGTGTATACCGTTGTCCTGGCGGAGGATATACTCTACAACAACGGTACGCCCATCACGGCGGAAGATTATGTGTTCTCCGTGCTGCTGGGTGGGGCGCCGGAGGTTGCACAGATCGGCGGCACGCCGCTGGGCATGGACCACATCGTAGGATATGCCGACTATATGAAGGGTGCATCCAAGAGCATTGCCGGCGTGCGGTTGCTTTCGAACAACTCCTTCTCTTTGGAGATTGATGGGAAGTACCTGCCGTTCTTCTACGGCCTGGGCATGCTGAACATCACGCCGTATCCCATGTCCGTCATCGCGCCGGGCTGCATGGTGGAGGATACGGAAGCTGGTGTGCGCATTTCCGCGGCCCCGGAGGCGGCCAGCATGAGCACAACAGGACTTTCCTATGTTCCCGGCGAGTTTTCCGTGGACATGCTCCGGGAAACGCTTCTCAACCCGGACACGGGCTATGTGTTCAATCCCAAGGTCACCAGCGGCCCGTATGCGCTGGAGTCCTATGACAAAACGGCCAATGTGGCGACCTTTGTGGTCAACCAGCGGTATTTGGGCAACTACGAGCGGCAGAAGCCCCACATTGAGCGCGTTATATTCAAGCATGTTGCCAATGGCACGATGTTTGACGAGTACCTGTCGGGCAAGGTGGATATTCTCAACAAGGTTGCCAATGGGGCGGCCATCGATACCGGCATCCTGATTGCCAATGAACAGGGACAGGCGCAGTTTACGCCGTACCTGCGCACGGGCCTTACGTATCTGGCGTTTGCCTGCGAAGAGGGCCCCACGGCGTCTGCGGCAGTGCGCAAGGCGATTGCCTACTGCATCGACAAGCGGGCTTTCTCTCGGGAGATCGTCGGCTCCACCTATGGCCTGCCGGTGTTCGGCTACTATGGCCTGGGCCAGTGGATGTACAATCAGCGCTTTGAGGCGAATGCCGAAAGCGGCCTGCCTGCGCTGGATACCCAGGGCGCTGTGGAAGCGCTGGAAATCCCCTTTGACCTGAGCATCGCCCGCAGCCTCCTTGAGAATGATGGGTGGACACTTAACGCGCAGGGGCAGCCGTTTGCCGAGGGCACGGACACAGTCCGCTACCGCGACAATGGCGGCCAGTTGGAGGCCCTCACCATCAAGTGGGCCAAGACCGAGGGCAGCGCGATTGCCGATCTGCTGGAGCAGGATCTTGCGCAGCCGTTTGCGGCGCTGGGCATCGGCCTGGAGATTACGGTACTGCCGTTTGAGAGTCTGTTGACCCACTACTACCGCCAGACGGCGCGCACCTACAACATGTTCTTCCTGGCGAGCAACTTCAACTATATCTTTGATCCCTATTATGACTTCAACGTGGCAGATGAGTTCCAGGGAATGGTCAACGCCTCTGGTCTCAAGGACGAAGAGCTGATGCAGCGTGCCTGGGACATGCGGGATACCGCGCCGGCCAACATGCATGAATACGCCGTCAAGTGGATCGCCTTCCAGGAGCGTTTTGTGGAAGTGATGCCCATGGTGCCGCTGTATTCCAACCTCTATTATGACTTCTATGCCAAGAACATTCAGGAATACAATATTGCGCAGCATTCTGGCTGGGCGCTGGCGTTGCCGTATGCGTACATTGGCGATGCGCCTGCGGAAGCTGCGACAGAGGTTCCCACAGAGACCTTGGTAGATAACCCGGTAGGGGTTGCAAATGATGAGTCCTGGGTAGAGACCCCGGCGGAATCCTTCACAGACGATCCGGCGCAGCCCTCCACAGACGCTGCGGCAGGGTCGGGAAACGATAGTGGAGCGGGAATCATGATGGGCCAGCCCTAAGGTAGGACAGCGCCCTTCGGCCGCATTTGCGGTTGAAGGGCGTTTTTTCATGCCAACCGCCAATCGGCATGTGATACCGGTTGGCGGTTTTTCCGTTTCGTGCTATACTATAGCCAAGGAACTGCAAAGCAGGCCCGCCTGAGGGAATCTTTTCCCGTTCTGCTGTGTCGCTCTCCAGTCAGCGTAGCTGCCGGCTACGCCTCCTTCCTGCTCCTTGCAGAGCAAGAAAACCTTTCCCTCAGGCGGGCCTGCTTTGCAGTTCATTGGCTATGTCAGAAGAAAAGTCAGCAAAGGAGCCATCCTTATGCCATCGTTTGCGCACCTGCACCTGCATACCGAATATAGCCTGTTGGATGGTGCCTGCCCCATCGGCCCGCTCCTGGATCGCGTGCGCGACCAGGGCATGACCGCGTGCGCCATCACGGACCATGGGGCCATGTACGGCGTGGTGGATTTTTTTTCCGAGGCGAAAAAGAGAGGAATCCATCCGGTGATTGGCTGCGAAGTATATGTGTGCGAGAACATGGACGACAAGCAGTCCGCCTCCCGGGAGTATAACCATCTGGTGCTGCTGTGCGAAACGGATGAGGGATACCGGAACCTTACCAAGTTGGTGTCCGATGGGTGGACGCGCGGGTTTTATTATAAGCCGAGAATTGACCATGAGCTACTCCGGCAGCATAGCCGCGGGCTGATTGCGCTGTCGGCGTGCCTGTCTGGGGAAATTCCGCAAGCGCTGCTCGATGGCCGGGATGAAACGGCCAAGAGGGCTGTGGAAAGGTATCTGGATATATTCGGCCGGGAGAACTTCTTCATCGAGATACAGGATCATGGGCTGACGGATGAGCGGCGTGTGTTGCCCCAGCTGGTGCGGCTGGCGCACGCTATGGAGATTCCTTTGGTGGCGACAAATGACGTGCATTACCTCGCTCAGGAGGATGCCGAAGCCCAAGAAGCCCTCATGTGCATCCAAACCGGCAAGACCCTTGAGGATGAGCACCGTATGCGGATGGATACCCAGGAGCTGTTCCTGAAAAGCCCGGAGGAAATGGCGGCGCTGTTTCCGCAGTGGCCTGAGGCGATTGAAGTTACCCAAACAATAGCGGAAAGATGCCGGGTTGATTTTGATTTTAATACCATCCACTTGCCTGCGTACCCGCTGCCGGAGGATGTATCCACAGGGCCGGAACTGATGCGGCGCGAGTGTGAGCAGGGCCTTGCCAGGCTTTACGCGCCCGATGACGCGTTGGCGCGGCAGCGGCTGGAGTACGAGCTTACTATGATCGAACGGATGGGGTATGTGGATTATTTCCTCATCACGTGGGATTTTATCAAGTATGCCAAGGATCGCGGAATTATGGTGGGGCCGGGTCGGGGCAGCGCCGCAGGCTCCATTGTGGCCTATACGCTGGGCATTACGGGGGTGGATCCCCTCCAGTATAATCTGCTCTTTGAGCGTTTTCTGAATCCCGAGCGCATCTCTATGCCGGATATTGACATTGATTTTTGCTATGAACGCCGCCAAGAGGTTATTGACTATGTGGCTCAGCGGTACGGCGAGGATCATGTGGCGCAGATCATCACATTTGGCACCATGGCGGCCAAGGCCGTTATACGGGATGTGGGACGCGTGATGGGCTACACCTATGCCGAAGTGGATGTGGTGGCCAAGCTGGTGCCCTTTGCCCTTGATATGACGCTGGAAAAGGCGCTGACGGTAAACCCGGACTTCCGCCGCAAATATGAAGAGGATGAGCGCACGCGAAAACTGGTGGATATGGCTCGCAAGCTGGAAGGCATGCCGCGTCATGCATCTACCCACGCAGCGGGCGTGCTCATCACCCACAAGCCTGTTACAGAATACGTGCCCCTGCAAAAGAACGATGAGGTCATCACCACGCAGTTTCCCATGGGCACGCTGGAGCGGCTTGGACTGCTGAAAATGGATTTTCTGGGCCTGCGGACGCTGACGGTTATCCGCGACACGCTGGATATGATGCGTGAGGTGGGCATTGACATGGCGCCCGAGGACATTCCCATGGATGATCCGGCGGCGTACGAGATGATCTCCCAGGGGGATACGGACGGCATATTTCAGTTGGAAAGCGGGGGCATGCGTTCCTTCCTCACAAACATGAAGCCAAGCTGCTTCGAGGATATCATCGCGGCTATTTCCCTATACCGCCCGGGGCCGATGGAGTCCATTCCACGCTATATTGAAGGGAAAAATGACCCCGGCAAGGTGCGCTATACCCATGAAAAGCTGGCGCCTATTCTGGATGTGACATATGGTTGCATGGTGTATCAGGAGCAGGTGATGCAGATTGTGCGCGATGTGGCGGGGTACTCCATGGCCCGCAGCGACCTGGTTCGCCGCGCAATGTCCAAGAAGAAAAAGGACGTCATGGCGCAGGAGAGGGCATACTTCATCCACGGCCTGGTAGAAGGCGGGGAGGTCGTAGTGCCCGGCGCGGTGCGCAATGGTGTGGACGAAAGAACCGCCGCGCAAATCTTTGACGAGATGACTGCCTTTGCCTCCTATGCGTTCAACAAGTCCCATGCTACCGGATATGGCGTCATTTCCGTGCAAACGGCCTGGCTAAAGGTACACTACCCCGTGCAGTTTATGGCTGCGCTGATGAACAGCGTTATGGGTAGCACTACCAAGATTGCCCAGTACATACAGTACTGCCGCAAGCATACCATCTCCGTGCTGCCGCCAGATGTAAATGGCAGCCGCCGCAAGTTTAGCGTGGATACGGATCCCAGAACTGGAAAGCCTGCCATCCGTTTCGGCCTGGCAGCGATTAAGGGCGTGGGACACCATGCGGTGGAGGGCATCGTGGAGGAGCGGACAACGGGAGGGCGTTACCGCGACATCTTCGACTTTGCCCGGCGCGTGGGGGACGAGGGCGTGAACAAGCGCGTGGTGGAAGGACTGATCCGGGCGGGCGCATTCGACGAAACCGGCGCAAACCGGGCGCAGCTATTGCAGGTGTACGAAACGGCTTTGGACGGTGCGGCCAGTGTGCGTAAGCGCAATGTGGAAGGACAGGTATCCCTCTTTGGCGGATTGCTGGAGGCGGCACAGGATGTTTCGCCCAGGCTTCCCAACATTCCTGAACAGCCGGTACGGAACCTTCTTGCCATGGAAAAAGAGGTGACGGGTGTGTACATCACCGGCCACCCGTTGGATGAGTACCGCGACGCGTTGGAGGCCATGGATTTTTCCACACAGTTCGTGGAGGAGCTTGCCGAGGCGGCGGATCATGGCCTATCGTTTGATGGACGGCGCGTGCGCATGGGTGGCATCCTGACGGACGTGCGCTCCAAGGCGACAAGATCCGGGGCTCTTATGGGCTTTGCTGTGCTGGAGGATTTGACAGGGCAGATCGAGGGACTGGTGTTTCCCCGTATCTGGGAACGCCTTGGCACGGAGCTTCAGATGGATAGACCTGTGGTGCTCACGGGCAAACTGTCCGTCCGTGAGGATGAGGCGGCAAAGCTCCTGGTAGACGAGGTACACCCACTGCAAAAGGCTGCCGCTGCATCGGAAAATTTTTCATTGCCGCAAACGCCGCCCAAGCTGTTTATCCGTGTGCTTACCCGGGATATGATGAACGAAGCGCTGCCTATGCTGGCGTCCCAGCGGGGCCCATCCCAGGTGCTGTTTCACATTGAAGAGGAGAATATTACTCTGCGTGCGCCGGAATGCTACTGGTGTGATGCGGATGGGGAATTGTTGACAACCTTAATGGGCTGTTTTGGTAGCCAGAATGTGCGATTGGTACATGGCGGAGGTGGGAAATGAGTTCGCTGGACGCAACGCTTCTTCTGGGCGTGGCCCTTGCCAATACCGTGGCATTCGCCCTGATGGGCATAGACAAGCACAGGGCGCGGCAGGGAAGCTGGCGCATCCCAGAGGGGACGCTGCTCCTGTGGTGCGCACTCTTTGGTGGTGTGGGCGGTTGGCTGGGCATGCGGACGTTTCGCCATAAGACCAGGCATACAAAGTTCACCATCGCCGTGCCATTGATGGCGCTCTTGCAGCTTGTATTGCTGATAGTCTACTTTTATTGATTGGTGGTGCAGGAAATGGGCAGGATTGCATATATCTTCCAGCGGATGCGCCGCATGGATTACCGGGCCATGTGGCGTACGGCTGGAATGCTGCGAAAAAAAACAGGCAGATCCACCCTGTGGCTGCTTCTGGATATGGTGCGTTGTGCGCTGGTGTACGGCGCGGGATATGTGGACTACAAGATTGCGGAAATGTACCGCCTGATCCCGGCGCAGCGGGAAACGGTCATCACCCGCGCCATGTCCAACCGCATCGTAGCACGCATGAATGACAAGGCATATTGGCATCATTTTGACGACAAGGCGCAGTTCAACGCTCTCTTTGCCCAACAGGTGAGGCGCGGCTGGCTTGACCTGCGCGAGGCCACGCCTGAAGTGTTTGCGGAATGGGCCAAAGGCCGCGGGGATGTGATCGGCAAGCCCATGGAGGGATCCAGCGGCAATGGCATTGTGAAGTATGAACAGGGAAAGTTGCCGCCCCTGGAGGAAATTCGCGGGGCTGGCATTGGCCTGCTGGAGGATTGCGTTCCGCAGCACGAGACACTAAGCGCGCTGTGTCCCACGTCGGTAAACACCCTGCGGATTGCCACGATGTTGGGCGATAAAAAAGAAGGCGTGGTGTACGCTTACCTGCGCATCGGCAATGGCAATGTGGTGGATAACGTGGATCAGGGCGGGATGGCCGCGCCAGTCGACTTGGAATCGGGCGTCCTGTGTGGAGTGGGTGCGGATAAACAAGGAAACCGCTACGCAACGCATCCCATGACGGGTGTTGCCATTCCGGGCCTGCAAATTCCCTATTGGCAGGAGGCGGTGGAAATGTGCCTGCAAAGCATGCGCGTTGTTCCCCAGGTACGCTTTGTGGCGTGGGATGTGGCCATTACGCCGGATGGCCCGGCGTTTATCGAGGGAAACTCTTTCCCCAGCCATGCCGTTCCTCAGTTTGCCGCCCACTATCCGGATGGGATCGGCATCTTGCCAAGGTTTCGGGAGTTTATAGAGTGTTAGGGAGGGGGGCTGGGGGACTCTGTCCCCTTAGAACCCCGTCCTTCGCCTGACGGCGGGGGATTTTTATTATAAAAATATATAAAATCCCTCCCTGCCGTGAGGCAAGAAGGGATTCTTAAGGGCCAATGGCCCTTAAGCGGGGGTCCAGGGGGCAGCGCCCCCTGGCCTTCCCGGCCCGAACTTCTCCCTGTACGTCTCCATGGCGCGCCGGATGAGCCGCTCAGCCTCAATGGCAGAACCGAAGGAGCGTACGACCGTGACCTTGTTTTCCAGGGTTTTATACACTTCAAAGAAGTGCTGCATCTCATCTATGGTATGGGTGGGGAGCTCGTCAATGTCCACGTATCCCTCCATGGAAGGGTCGTTCAGTGGCACGGCAATGATTTTCTCATCTCGGGACTTATCGTCCACCATGCGCATCACACCAATGGGACGGCAGTCTACCAGCGTCATGGGCAGGATTGCCTCCTGGCAGAGCACCAGAACATCCAGCGGGTCATTGTCATCGGCATAGGTGCGGGGAATGAAACCATAATTCGCTGGATAATGAGTGGAGGTGTACAGCACGCGGTCCATGCGGAGCATGCCCGTTTCCTTATCCATCTCATATTTGTTTTTGCCGCCCTTGGAAATTTCAATGACGGCGCTGAATCTATCCGGCGCAATGCGGCTTTCGCTGATATCATGCCAAATATTCATAAGCACGCTCCTTTTCCCTATCCCTTGAGCTCGATCAGGCGCTTTTCGATGGACAGGAGCATCTTGCGGCTGCCTTCCATTTTTTCCCGGGTCTGCTCCACGAGGCTCGCAGGAGCCTTGGCCAGGTAGCTCTCGTTTGCCAACATGCCCTCGGCGCGTTGGATTTCCTTTTCCACGCCGGCCTTTTCTTTCATCAGGCGGGCGATTTCCTTTTCAAAATCCACCAGATCGCCCAGAGGGATCAGTATTTCGGCGGCCGGGCACATGGCAGAAACGGTTTTCTCCTCCACGCTCTGGGATTCGCCAAGGATTTCTACGGCTGCCGCGCCGCACAGGCGTTGGAAGGCATTCTCCGATGCCTTGAGCGCGTCCGCCCAGACCGTGCCAGCAGGTTTGATCATCAGGCGCAGGCGGCGGGAGGGTTCCACCTTCATTTCCGCGCGCACGCCGCGCACCGCGCGGATGGCCTCAATGACGCCGTCGCAGGTTGCCGTATCCGCTGGGAAATCCAGGCTTTCATCCGCCACAGGCCAATCCGCTAGCATAATGGTGTCGCTGGCACCGGGCAGGCGCTGCCAGATGGACTCCGTCAGGAATGGCATGATCGGGTGCAGAAGCCGGAGCAGCCCTTTCAGCCCATACAACAGCACAGCCTGGGCCGTCTTTTTCTGCTGGAGCGCGCCGTCCATCAGGCGCGGCTTGGCCCACTCAATATACCAATCGCAAAACTCGCTCCACGCAAAATCATACACGCGCTGGGCGGCCAGGCTTAGATCACAGGACTCCAAATTGGCCGTCGCATCGCGGACGCAGGTGTTCAGCTTTGTCAGCATCCACTTGTCCACAAGCTCCAGTTCCTTCCCCGCAAGAGGTTCGTCCTCGTCCAGGTTCATTAGAACAAAGCGCGAGGCGTTGTATATCTTGTTGGCAAAGTTCCGGGCGGCTTCCACCTTGTCTAGGGAGAAATTCATATCATTCCCCGGGGCTAGGCCAAACACCAGCGCAAAGCGTAGCGCGTCCGCGCCATATTGGTCGATCACCTCCAGGGGATCAATGCCATTGTCCAGGGACTTGGACATCTTGCGGCCCTGGGCATCCCGGACGAGGCCATGCATCAACACCGTATGAAAGGGTGTTTCGTCCAACTGCTCAAGTCCGGAGAAGATCATCCGCGCCACCCAGAAGAAAATGATATCATAGGCCGTCACCAGCACGCTGGTGGGATAGAAATACTTTAGATCCTCCGTCTCCTCCGGCCAGCCAAGGGTGGAGAAGGGCCATAGTGCGGAGGAGAACCAGGTGTCCAGCACATCCTCGTCCTGGCGCATGGCTTCCCCGCAGTCCGGGCACACGGAAAGGGGCTCCCGGGAAACGTGAATTTCCCCGCAGGCATCACAGTAATAGGCGGGGATGCGGTGCCCCCACCAGAGCTGGCGGGAGATGCACCAATCGCGGATGTTCTCCATCCAGTTGAGGTATGTCTTTTCAAAGCGCGGCGGGACAAAGCGGGTCTTGCCCTCCTTCACCACGTCAATGGCGGGTTCTGCCAAAGGCCGCATCTTCACGAACCATTGACGGGAGGCCAGGGGCTCCACGGTGTGGCCACAGCGGTAGCAGGTGCCCACGTTGTGAGTGTAGGGCTCCACCTTGACCAGGAGGCCAAGCTTCTCCAGCTCCGCCACGATCTTCTTGCGGCAGGCCAGAGCTTCCATGCTCGCGTAGGGCCCGGCCAGATCGTTCATGGTGCCGTCGTCATTCATGACGCGGATGAGCGGCAGATTATGGCGCTGGGCCACCTCAAAGTCGTTGGGATCATGGGCGGGGGTCATCTTCACTGCGCCGGTGCCAAATTCGCGATCCACATACTCATCAAACACCACGGGGATGGGCCGGTTTAGAATGGGCAGGATCACGTTCTTCCCCCGCAGGTAGCTATACCGCTCGTCCTCGGGATGCACGGCCACGCCAGTGTCCCCCAGCATGGTTTCCGGCCGTGTGGTGGCCACGATGACGCCTGCGGATCCATCCTCCCCCGGATAGCGGATGTGCCACAGGTGGGAGTGCTGCTCCTCAAACTCCACCTCGACATCCGACAGGGTGGTCTGGCACTTGGGGCACCAGTTGATGATGCGCTCGCCCCGGTAGACCAGGCCTTTTTCGTACAGGCGCACAAACACCTCGGTCACGGCCCGGCTCATGCCCTCATCCATGGTAAACCTCTCCCGGGTCCAGTCACAGCTGGTGCCCATGCGGCGCAGCTGTTCCACGATGGTGCCGCCGTACTTTTCCTTCCAGGCCCAGGCGCGTTCCAGAAACTTTTCCCGGCCCAGATCCTCCTTGGTGAGGCCTTCCTCCGCCATGGCGGCCACAATGCGCGTTTCCGTGGCAATGGCTGCGTGATCCGTGCCCGGCAGCCACAGCGTAGGATCGCCCTTCATGCGGTGATACCGAGTGAGGATATCCTGCATGGTGCTCACCAGCGCATGGCCGATGTGGAGCTGTCCCGTAACATTGGGCGGGGGCATTACGATGGTGAAGGGCTTTTTCCCCGGCACACGGTGGGCGGTAAAGTACCCTTTCTCCTCCCAGTGCTTGTACATCTCGGCCTCAAACGCCTGTGGTTGATAGGCCTTTGGCATTTCCTGCTGCATGGTATATCCTCCTCAATTCATGGTGATTTGCATGAGCGCAAAAAACCGCGTCCGTCCAAAGGACGGATGCGGCTCCGTGGTACCACCTTATTTCCCGGCCCAGGTGGGCCGGCTTTCCTCGCTGTAACGCGCGAACCGCGCACAGGCTAGGCCATCGTACATGGCTTCACCCATGGCCCTCCGAAGCGACCTTCCGCGCTGTTCGCCCAGGCGGCTTTGCAGCCGATGAACCGCCCTCTCTGGTGGCAACGTGGCGCGTACTCCTCTTCCTCAACGGACATCAATATGATTATGCAGTATAGGCGATGGAAAAAGAAAAGTCAAGGGGGAGCCCAGGGATACATGCCCCTAGGTTGGGTTCATGCGCCTGTTTCCCCGCCATATTCCGCCAATCCCGCAAAAAAGGCATCTGGATCCATTTCGCGAATTTCCTTTGCCAGGCTGTGCAGGGCGGATACGGACATGGGCTCTGTAAGCAGCGCGCCGTTCCAGTTTTCCCCAGCAAGGCCGTCAAGGAGCTCCTTGCGGGCGGTACGGATATAGTAGCGGTGGTGCTCAGCTTCATTGTCCATCGGCAAAGGCATAGGCGTTCGGCCCTTGTTGACGGCCATGGCATCAATGTCCATCAAATCCTGCACGATGTTTTCCGCCGTGGGAAACCGGCCTGCGCCCTGCCCATAGAAGGAGAGCGTGCCGCTGTGCTGGCTGCAAAGGGTGATACAGTTATGATTGGTGGGGGTGTGGGCGGCAAGGTTGTCCGGTCCCAGCAGGGTGGGCTCCACGTATGCGCTGAGGCTGTCCGTGCCGCGCTCCGCGTGCATGAGTAGCTTGCAGACAAGACCATGCTGGCGGAAGGTTTCGATATCGACCTTTCGGATGGCCGCAATGCCCAGCGTGGGAACATCATCCGCCTCTACGATAGCGTCAAAGGCCAGCGCTGCAGAAATCGCGCACTTGCGGCGTGCATCCAGCCCGTCCAGGTCAGAGGTGGCATCCGTCTCCGCATATCCCATACGCTGCGCGTCTGCCAGCGCGGTGTTGAAGTCCATGCCATGAGCCATCGCATCCAGAATGTAATTGGTGGTACCGTTGACAATGCCGTACACGGATAGAATCGTGTCCCCGCGCTTCTGCCGGAGCAGGTTGTGCAGCCAGGGCACGCCGCCGCCTACGCTGGCGCTGAAACGGAGCTGAACGCCGTGGAGGGCTGCTCCCTCCAGCAGAGGCGCAAGGGCGCGACTGATCATCTCTTTGTTTGACGTAACAACATGCTTGCCTGCCCTGAGCGCGGCCGTCACAAACGTCAGCGCGGGATGCACTCCGCCGATAGCCTCCACCACGCAATCAACTGTCGGGTCGCCGATAATATCCGCAATGTTATCCGTAAGCATGCCGTCGGGAAGATTCTTGATGGCACGCAAATCCAGCACATGCCGGACATGAATGCCGGTTTTTCCATCTCGGAGCAGTTCGTATACGCCGCCGCCGACAACGCCGAGGCCTATGATTGCGATATTCAACCGTGCCTCCCCCTTTGCCCAAGTGAATAGATATTCCGCATTTTATCACAGTTTTCTACAAAGGTAAACGAAAATTTTGTTCTTGACAGATCGGAAAAGCCGCGCTATAATGCGCTCCAATAACATCTTCTCAAACGCGAAGAACGGAAGAGTACGCTGAAAGATAACGTCCCAGAGAGCCGCCGGTGGTGAGAGCGCGGCACGGAATCTCAGCCGAAGAACATCCGGGAGCAGCCAACCGAACGCCCCCCAGGGGCCAGTAGACTTGGACGTGTCCGGCACGTTATAGCCGGCGGGCATCACCGCAAGTCCATGGATTTGCGCGTGCCTCTGAGATGGCCTCTCCTCGTGGGTGGCAAACTGGGTGGTACCGCGGAAGCGCTTTTCACAAGCCTTTCGTCCCTGAACCGTAATACGTTCAGGGACGGAAGGTTTTTTGTATTGGCGCGAAAGGAGAAAAGGGTATGCGGACAAAGTATTGCGGCGCGTTCCGCAGGGAGGACATTGGCCGGAAGGCCGCAGCCTGTGGCTGGGTACTGGCCCGGCGGGATATGGGCGGCGTCATTTTCATTGACATTAGGGATCGGGAAGGGATCTTGCAGGTGGTGTGCGATGCGGGGACGTTGGATGCGGAAGCCTTTCGCCTGGCGGAGAGGGTTCACAGCCAGGCGGTGCTGCGGGTATCTGGCAGCATCCGATTGCGTAGCGAGGATACGCGCAACGAACGCATTCCAACGGGTGAGGTGGAGCTTGCGGCCACGTCGCTTACGCTGCTGTCGGATGCGGAGGCGCTGCCCTTCCCGCTGGAGGATGGCGCTTCTGTGCGGGAGGAGCTGCGCCTTGCCCACCGGTATCTGGATCTGCGCAGGCCACAGGCTTTTGCGGCATTGACCATGCGCCACCGGGTGCAGAGGGCGGCGGAGGCATACTTGGACGGACAGGGTTTCCTGCATGTGGAAACGCCCATCCTCACAAAGTCCACGCCCGAGGGGGCACGGGACTATCTTGTGCCGAGCCGAACGCGTCCGGGCGCGTTTTACGCCCTGCCGCAATCCCCGCAGATATTCAAGCAGCTTCTTATGGTGGGCGGCATTGACCGCTACTATCAGGTGGCCCGGTGTTTTCGCGATGAGGATTTGCGTGCCGACCGTCAGCCGGAGTTTACCCAGGTGGATATGGAGATGTCGTTCGTCACACAGGAGGATGTGCTCATTCATTTGGAGAACCTATTCCAGCATATCTTTCGTGAAACCATGGGGACTCCGTTGGGATACGCATTCCCGCGCATTTCTTGGCAGGAGGCCATGGACTGTTACGGTAGTGACAAGCCAGACACCCGGTTTGGCCTGCCCATCATTGATGTGACGGATGTACTCGGGGGTTGCGGCTTTTCCGTGTTTCGCGGGGCGGCGGAAGCAAACGGCGTGGTACGGGCCATCAATGCCAAGGGCTGCGCGGAATGGCCCCGCTCCGTCATTGATTCCTTGGGGGAGGATGCCGTATCCTTCGGTGCCCAGGGCATGGCCTGGATCGCGATTCGGCCGGACGGAGGGATCAATTCCATCCTGACAAAATTCTGCACGGAAGCAGAGCTGGCGTCCTTGTTTATTCGCATGGATGCTGGGCCGGGGGACTTGATCGTATTTGGCGCGGGCGGGATTTCCGACGTTCGCCGCACGTTGGGGCTGTTGCGCCTGCGCCTGGGCGATCTGCTGGGCCTGCGCCCCAAGAACCGTTACGCATTTGTGTTTGTGACGGATTTTCCGCAGTTTGAGTATAGCGGGGATGAAGACCGCTTTGTGGCCATGCACCATCCATTTACCATGCCGCGTGAGGAGGATCTTGGACTCCTCGAGATCAATTGCAGCCAGGTACGTGCGCAGGCATATGATGTGGTGCTCAATGGTGTGGAGCTGGGCAGCGGTTCCATCCGCATCCACCGCCGGGATATACAGGCGCGCATGTTTCGCGCCCTGGGATTTACCCCGGAGGAAACGGAAAGACGGTTTGGCTTTCTGCTGTCGGCCTTCCGCTTTGGCACGCCGCCCCACGGCGGGTTTGCCTTTGGCCTGGACCGCCTGGTTATGCTGCTTATTGGCGCGGACTCCCTGCGGGATGTCATTGCCTTCCCCAAGCTGCGCGACGGCTCGTGCCCGATGACCGGCGCGCCGGACGCAGTGGAGGACGAACAATTGGAGGTGCTCTCCTTGCTGACCAATCGACCGGAAAAAACCACCAAAACCGTATTGCCGGCTTTTGACACGGACAAAATCGCGAGGCTGGCGCGGCTTCAGCTCACGGATGCGGAGCAATCGTCCCTCCCCGGCCAGCTTGCCGACGTCATCCGTTTTGCGGATCAGCTTAAGGCTACGGACACCTCCGGCGTTGTGGAAACAGCGTATCCGGGTGGGCTTGCAAATGTTTTGCGGGAGGATACGCCGCAGCCCTCCCTACCGCTGGAGGCGGTGCTGGAGGGGGCGCCCACATGGGCGGATGGGTTTATCACCGTGCCAAGGGCAATCGAATGAAAGGGGGTGGCAACATGGACATTACCAGCATGAGCGTAGCACAGCTCTCCCGCGCGATGACGGCGGGGGAATGCACCTCCACCGATGCCGTCCGCGCATATCTTGCCCGCATTGCGGAGAAGGAGCC
>JGI994J12354_10001486_pt1 | contig 23635 bp, 21 predicted proteins | sample IntmicLarv3ML3BL_FD_12354 | JGI IMG/M metagenome (IMG submission 12354) | reverse complement strand
AATAATTCTATATGCAAGGATATTCAACTTCCCGCTAAACGGCAAGCAGGGCAAGTGTATAGACACTTGCACATTTTCACGATTTTTCCCTGTGGTCAAAACGCAAAAATTGCTTGTTGGGGAAACTCCCCAAACCCATAATAAAGTTGCGTCATTTCGCTGTCACTTATTCCTTATTTCACTTCGGGCCAAGTTGGCCCGAAGTCTTAAAGGGCAACTAAACTTTACTGGTTATCTGCAATCGCTTATTATGGCAAAAAAGAAAACCAAGCGTATTGTCCACTTGGACACAATACGCTTGGTTTTTAGACATTTCACTCGGCAGACTGCTCATTAACAGTTTAAGTTTTCATACTGTCTTATGGCGGACTGCCTTGAAATAGGCTTTTTAGATATTATGTTTTCTTTCGGTAGGGCGATACATGCTCATCCTCTTTGTTTTAGAAAAATAGCTTGGAAGAAATGTAGGATTCATAGTATACTTGATATAGTATATTCTTACAAAAAGCAAATAAGCATTAACAAATACAAACAGGAAAGGAAAAACAGCATGTCTCAACCTAATATCAGAAGAATAAACTTGAAGAATACCATTAACCTAAGAGAACTTGGCGGATATATGCGCCGGGACGGAAAAGTAACTAAATATAATCAATTTTTAAGAAGCGGCAATCCCTCGAGATTGGATTCTGATGAAATTGAATTTTTGCTGAATTACGGCTTAAAAACCGTTGTGGACTTAAGAAATACTAAGGAAATTACCAAAGAAAAAAGCGCCTTAAACGGAATTGACGGAATTAATTATTTTCATTTGCCTTTGTTTGATGCCGGCTCGCCAAATATACCCGAAAAGCATGAAAGCCTTGGGGATTTATATGTAAGCCTCTTTAATTACTCCACAAATTTCGGCAATGTTTTCAATGCCATGGCCGAAAACAGCGAAGGTACCATTTTCTTCAACTGCACCGCCGGCAAGGATAGAACAGGCCTTATAGCCGCTATGCTTCTTATGCTGGCTGGGGTTGATGAATATGATATTATAGCCGATTATCAGGTGTCCTTTACATATTTCAAGCCGGCATTTGAAAAAACGCTGGAGGTTCACCCAAATATGCCTATGCATTTCGCCTACAGCAATCCCGAATGGATAGAAAATATTATGAAAATGGTTGCAGAAGGCTATGGAAATATCGAAAATTATCTGATAGATCGCGGAGCAACCGCAAAAAGTTTAGAAATACTTAAGGATAAGCTCATTTAGGTGATAAAATGGAAACGGAAAAAATTCTTAAATTCGCCATAGACGCAGGGGAAGCTATGCTGAAAAACGGCGGGGAAACCAATCGGGTTGAAGATACAATGGTTCGTATTTTAAAGAAGTACGATTTTGGCGAGGTAGATGTATTTGTCACGCCAACGGGTATTTTCGCCTCGGTTATAGATACGGAGGGCAAAAGCTTTTCTTTGGTTAAAAGAATACTTACAAGAACTACGAACCTTGAAAAAATAGCCCTTGTAAACAGCTTGTCCAGAAGCTTTGTTAATTCTTCGATAAATATTGAAAATGCTGTTTTGGAGCTTGAAAATATCAGAGAAAAAAAGCCTTACTCCCATTGGTATAAATGCTGGGCCTCGGCTTTGGCTTGCGCTTGCTTTTCATTACTGTTCGGTGGGAATATTAATGATGCCGCGGCGGCCTTTCTAACCGGCTTTGCCCTGCACAATGTGAAGGAAAAGCTCTCCGGCGAAAAGCTCTCCCCATCCATTGTAACTGTAATCTGCGGCACATTTGTGGCTTTATCAATACTTATCTTATATAAATTCGGTTTGGGAAAAAATGTGGATAAAGAAATGATAGGCTCACTAATGCCTCTTGTACCGGGAGTTGGCCTTACAAACGCAGTCAGAGATATTATGGTTGGCGATTATATTTCGGGAACCAGCCGCATTATGGATGCTTTTCTTGTAGCTGTATGTATTGCGGTCGGCGTTGGCTTTGGGTTTAGCCTCTTTTCATTTATGGAAGGAGGGTTTTAGTTGATTTATAAAATTATCATGGCATTTTTTGCCACATTGGCATTTGCGTTTTTGTTTAACAGCCCTAAAAAGGAGCTTTTTCTCTGCGGTTTTACAGGCGCTTTTGGATGGTTTTTCTTCGAGCTTGTTAATATGATTACTATGGACGCGGCGCTTTCGGCATTTGTCCATACAATTGCGGTAACAGCGCTTAGCAGGCTACTCTCTTTTAAGCGAAAAAACCCCATAACGGTTTATTTAATCAGCGGAATACTGCCTATCGTTCCAGGCTCGGGAATTTATTATACGGCATATCACGTGCTGATTAATGAAAGCTCGCTGGCCTACTCTTACGGGCTTGAAACTTTGAAAACGGCAGGCGTAATTTCCTTGGGAATTATGGCGGTTTTATCATTGCCTGTTCAAATGTTTCGCTGGATTTCGGATAGATAATTTCACAGAAAAATATAATAAATTTCGGCCTGCTTCGTCATCTGATAAAGCAGGCTTTTTTATTTGTTAAAAGTAATAATAGATTATATTTTTGAATAAACTGTCATTGGCACAGCAAGTATTGCATTAAAATAGGATTATAAACATTCACGAACGGGGGCGGCCATGGCAGCAAAAGGGATTATTAAAAGTGTTTTTATACTTACAACAGCCAATATAATAAACCGCATATTAGGCTTCGGCTACAGAATATATATGTCCAACGCCTTAGGCCCGGAGGGCATGGGCATGTATCAACTTATTATGCCCCTGTATTCCTTGGCTTGGAGCATATCTTGCTCGGGCTTTACAACAACGGTATCGAAACTGGTATCCGGCGAGAAGGCAAGAGGCAATCATGGTAATATGGGTAGAATATTGAAACAGGCCATTGCCATAACAACCGCCTTGGGTATGTTGCTTAATGTAATTTTGTTTTTAACCGCTGATATTGTGGCCGTAGCAATGTTTAGAGATGAGCGCCTTAGCCTTGCATTGAAGATTTTATCTCTAAGCTTTCCTTTTATGGCGGCAGGCTCATGTATTCGCGGCTATTTTATGGGCTTGCAGGAAACAATGGTTCCTGCCGTGAGCCAAGTGTTTGAGCAATGCGTTAGAATGATAGTTGTATATTTACTAAGCGCCTATTTTATGCACAGAGGCCTTGCATATGCTTGTGCGGCAGCGGTTTGCGGTATATTCTTAGGCGAAATTCTATCCTTTGTTTTCGTTGTATTGGCCTATAAAGGTTTTAAAATAAAGCGAAAATTCAATAAGCCTCCTACAATATCTTCAGGAAAGGCGTTAAATATGCTGCTGATTATGGCGGCTCCCCTAACCTTTAACAGAATAACAGGTTCGCTTTTGGCGACATTCGAAAATATGATGCTGCCCAGAAAACTGGTTGCCTTCGGAATGAGTAATTCGCAGGTCATTAGTGAATTCGGCAAAATAAGCGGTATGGCTATGCCTCTGATTCAATTTCCGTCGGCGCTTTTAGTGTCCTTGTCAATGTCCTTGGTTCCTGCCGTTTCGCAAGCGCTAACTATGAATAATTATACAAAAATTAAAAACACCGTTTCAAAAGTTATGCTTTTTACAACAATTACCGGCATTGGAGCAAGTTGTATTTTCATAATTTTTTCACATGAGTTGGGAGAAATAATTTATAACCAAAGTATAGGATATATATTGACATTACTTGGGATTATGTGCCCGTTTATATATATGAATATGACATTAAGCGGCATATTAAATGGCCTCGGTGAGCAGGTTTTTATTTTCAGAAATTCGTTGATTTCATCCTGTATTTCTATAGGATTTATTATGATTGCGGTGCCTGCTTTCGGTACGGAAGGCTATATTCTTGGCAGTTTTTGCGCTCTTGTAAGCATATGCACGTTAAGCCTTAACAAAATAAGAAAATCAACGGATATTGATATAAAAATAATGGACTGGTTTATTAAACCAGCCCTCAGCGCTACTCTATGCATTTTAATAATGAAGCCGGTAAAGCCGATTATTTTTGGCATGTTTATAAATGCCGCGGCTTTGATTGCCTGCATTGCCCTTACGGGATTGCTTTATATGGCGCTAATAATGGCGACAGGAGCCTTTTCCGAAGCTGATATGAAAGAAATACTCCGGCGGAAATAATTATTCATCCCAATTATATCTGTGCAAATTGCCTTTGTTCTGCAAGCCGAAAAAAGAATTCTGCCTTAATGCTTCATAAAGGATAATCGCTGCGGAGCTAGAAAGATTGAGGGAGCGGTATTTTTCATCCATAGGTATGCGTATGCATTTATCCTTGTTATTAACGAGAATTTCCTCCGGTATGCCGGCGCTTTCCTTGCCGAAAACTATGAAGCAGTTATTTGTGTAATTGACTTCCGTATATATTTTTCTGGCTTTTGTTGTGGCGTAATAAATTTCCCCACTTTGATTCTTATTAAGAAAATCAGGGAAATTCTCATAGTAATGAACATCCAAATCCTGCCAGTAATCAAGCCCGGAACGCCTAAGCTGCTTATCCTCCACGGAAAAGCCCAAAGGCTTAATAAGATGGAGGCTGGAATTCGTAGCCACACAGCTACGGCCGATGTTGCCTGTATTTGCGGGTATTTCCGGCTCCAATAAAACAATATTCAATAAAATTCACCTCAATAATTAATTCATGGAAACCCTGAAATTTAAACAGGATTTCCATGAATATAATAGTAAAACTTTTTAATTGCAACATTTCGCAAAAGGAAATATTAATTAAATGCTCTTTGTAGCTTCCTTAAGCCATTGAATTTCATCAGGTTCAAGCAGAGGCGATAATTTTTCAAAGACCTCGCTGTGATAGTTGTTAAGCCAATATATTTCATCTTGGGTCAGGAGGTTTTTGTTAATAGCATCCAAATCAAACGGTGCGAAGGACAGGGTTTCAAAAGCATAAAACTCGCCTGAATCGCTTTTTCCGTGTTCAACAGTTAAAATAATATTCTCGCTTCTTACGCCATATTCGTTATCCTTGTAATATCCGGGCTCATTAGATGTCATCATACCCGGAACAATGGATATATTGTTGGCTTGAGGTGCTATTCTCTGAGGGCCTTCATGTACGCTTAGTGCGAAGCCGATGCCGTGGCCTGTGCCGTGCTTATAGTCAAGCATATGATCCCACAGCGGTTTTCTGGCGAGTATATCCAAATAATGGCCTGTTGTACCTTTTAAGAATATAGCCTTGGCCAAAGCAATATGAGATTTGAGTACAAGCGTGAAATTATCCTTCATTTCATCACTTAACTTACCAAGAACGATGGTACGGGTAATATCCGTTGTAGCGCCTAAATAGCTACCGCCTGAATCCACAAGTAGGAAGCCTTCGGGCTTGATTGTCAAACTCTTATTTTCATCGGCGCGGTAATGGATTATAGCGCCATTAGGGCCGTAGCCGCATATGGTTGAAAAGCTGGGTCGTAAAAACTTTTCTTCTCTCGCCCTTATATCATCAAGCTTTTTACCGGCGGCATATTCGCTGATGCTTTCAGTCTTGGCAGCTTCTTTAATCCAAATAATAAATTTAACAAGGCTTGCGCCATCTATTAAGCTGAATTTTTTAGTGTTTTCAATTTCAACCTTATTTTTAACCGCTTTCAATTCCGCCGTTATATCAACAGGTATTTCAACCGTTTTTAACTCGCTGAGCACGGAATAAAGAGCGTGGCAGGTTTTTGAAGGCGCAAATGCAACCGTATTATTTTCATTTAAATTTTCAGGTATGTATTTATAAATATCGTTATACCCGCAAATTTCAACATTATTCTTTGAAAGCTCATCCTTAATGGGCGCTGCCGTATCCTCGTTTACAAAAAGCACGGCCTTGTCTGCGGCAATAATTGAGTAAGCTTCAAAAGACATTGCAGGGTCGGATTTTGAGCGAACATTATAGAGCCACGCAATATCTTCCAACGCGGATAATACATAAGTATCAGCACCGAGAGCGGCCATTTTTTCTCTGACATTCACAAGCTTATCGCTTCTGTTTACGCCGCAATATTCTAAATCATGGATGAAGCTTTCGGATGCCGCACCTGTTTCTATACCGATTAAAGATTTTTCTATTGCCGAAACACCTGACTTATATATGATATTTTTCGCGGCTACGGCGTTTATAAGCTTTTTAGCCCCTTCAACGCTTAATGTACGCTCATCAAAAGAGATTGTACCGTTTTCACTCGTGTTTTGAATAATAAAATCCTCATAAGAAACACAATCGGGGTTTGATGTGTTGAAAATAATATATTCCGTTCCGTTAAGCTCATTTATAGACTGGAGAGAATATCTGCCGTCAGTCCAAAAAGCGGCTTTATCCCCCGTGATAACAATAATGCCTGCTGAGCCCGTAAAACCCGAAAAATATTTCACATAATTCCAATTGCTTTTACTGTATTCCGATTGATGGGGGTTCAATTTGGTAAGTAAATAAGTATCAATTCCATTTTCCGCCATGTTTTTCCTGATTAAAGCAATTCTTTCGGCAATAATATTACTCATAAACAAGTCCCTCCTCTAATATAAGCTTATTAATTTATGTAAAAAATATTTTATAACCTGTCGAAATAATAATATGGGTATTTCATTCTTAATAACAATGAAATCTATGAATGAAAGCCTGATATTTGTAATTATAATGCTTTTACTTACCCAGTTAAACACTTTTATGCCAAATGTAAGAATTTTGTTATACACTTATATATGCAAAAATGTTAAATTAAGTAAGTAAAGTGCATATGCTTATTATGGAAAGGAGCATTTAAATTGAAATTCAGAAAATTCCCTTTGTTTCTTGGAACACTTTTAATGATAGCGGTTTTCGGCAGCGTAAATGTCTATGCTGTGACAAGGAGCTATTTATCCAGAAATTATGATACTCCGGATGGCATGACAATGTTCAGCGATGTAAATGATTACGGTGATAGGATTTACTACATGAGCAGCGATGAGGACAAAAATATTATCAAAGCCTCCGGCAATGCAAAAATAGGCAAATGGCAAAGCGATATTGAATTTGTGATGACAGCCCCGGAGCTTCAGATTCATTTCGAGGGCGATGTTCCTGCCAATACTGAATTTGAAGTAAGGCTTACAAATCTTAAATGGTTTTTCAGAAATTCCGGCACGGATATTTTCCTTCCTCGTTGTACGGATTATTTCACCGGCGGTATAGAGTTGCTTTTTCCCACAAGTTACAATAGTTTCAGAGGAAAATTTATGCCTGATGATAATTCCGGCTTAACCGGCGTATATACCAGAGAGCGCGATGATGAGGTCGATTATAGGCTTTATGTGAGCGAGGATAATGTTCATGTTGCCAGAGTTGTGCTTATGGAAAGAGCGGATGCTAATACGACACTAAAAATACCCCTTGTTACTTTGCTTACAAGCTATGCAGATGCTAAGGTTGAAATTGTTCCGACCATGAGTTCGAGCATTTCGCCGGGCGTCCATACGGTTCTTACGGCGGATAAGGTTATACGCGAAGCAAAGCAAAGGATTCCTACGACTACAACTGTTCCTAACCCTATGAGCGGAATAGCTGAAATACCTATACCTGAAATTGTAATAACAGAGAATATTTTTGGTATAATTGACAATGGCGCGCTTGTTTTAACTGCGCCTGAAGGTTTCGCCCTGCTTCCCAATGTGGATAATGAAAAGCTTAAAACAGTAGAGCAGCGTATGCTTAATATGAAAAATGAATACGGCGAATATGTTGTAAATGCGCATTTAACCGGCGGGCTTAAATGGAAAAGCATGTATTATAACCCTTATCAACAAAACCCTGAAAGAGAAAAAGATATTAAGTTTTATTACAGAAATCCTCCGGGATTCATTGACACTAATAAATTGGTTATTGAATTTAAAGATTTAATTAAATCAACAAATCAAGACCAAGGTGCAATAATTATAACCGGGTTGAAGCTTGTTCCCTTAACAGATGATTATAATTCAGGGGATATATATGTGAACATAAGCCCTTATTTGGGATTGAAAGAGCTTGTAACGGAGAATTTCTTAGCGGGAATTATTGACAGCGGCGTTTCTGATTCCGCTTATATGAAAGGCTTTAATATCGACAACATGCCTTTGGCCGAATTAATTAAAACCCCTGAATTTAAAGCCAAAATTTATATTACCCATATAAACGGAGCGCTTCAACCGGGAGTAAACATAACCCGTGGCCAGTTGTGTGAAATGATTTATGAGCTTTTGGCCGATACAAGTAAAAGCTATACCCATTCGTTCACCGATGTAAAAGGCAATTCCCGTGAAAATGCCATAGCCTTCTGCGCTGAAAATGGCTATGTAAACGGTTATGAAAACGGCTCATTTTTGCCTAACGGATATATAAAAAGAGGCGAATTTGCCGTTATATTAAACAATATTCTCAAGCTTAACGCAAATACCACCGTTGAGTTTGCGGATAAAAACCATTTTGCTTATGAAGCTATAAAACAGCTTGTGCACGCTAAAATCATGCAGGGCTACGGAAATAATGAATTGGGACAAGAGAATCTTATAACAAAGCAGGAAGCTGTGGCAATGATCAACAGAGCCTTCGACCGCGGCAACAGCTTTACGCCAAGCGGGGTTGTTTATAGCGATATATCCTCCGACCAATGGTCTTATGGCGATATGATGAATGCAGCTTGCGGTTATCTTTCCAAGTAATTTATAATTAATTAAAATTCTTTGAATTAAGCAATTGCCTATCAGGCAAGATATGATAAAAATCCCACGACATATGTCGTGGGATTTTTATGTTTGAGTGCAGATAGAATAATAAACTTAGCGTCATTTAAATAGCGTGTCACATTCCAAGTGCCTTGGTTTCTATTTTATATTTTTTCTGTCATTATAAAAATATCCCGAAAGGGCTCCGATTACTCCGCCGAAAACATGCGTAATCCTTGCAATATCATCTGTTATCAAAATAGAACTCAAAATTTCTCTCCCTAAAAATATTATTATAACTAAAATCAAGGTTATAGGTATTCGCCCGCGTTGGAAATTAGCGTATGATGCAAGCAATATCATAAAAAATACAATGCCGCTGGCGCCCAACAACGCTGTTTTGAAAATCAGAACATGCAATATTCCTGTGCATACTGTTGTTATAAGCATAAGGAAGAATAAATTTTTAGAACCATATTTTTCTTCAAGCATCGGGCCGATTAAAAGAATAATTATGAAATTATTGAAAAAATGCTCAAAATCCGCATGCCCAAATACATGTCCTATAAGCCTCACATAAAAAAGCGGGTCGGTAAAAGAACTCCTGTAAATGCTGAAAACAAGAGCATTAGCCGCCCCGTTTGTCAAGTATCCAATAGTTACCGCAATAAACGCCAACATCGTATAAGTCAATATTACAGGCGAATTATACTGGAATTTTTTTAATATGTTCACATTTTCCCTCCCCATTTAAAAAGTTTTTTATTTATAAAGCGCAAAATACCGATTTAGTAAATTAACATTACGGAGCTTAATATTGTGCGGCAAATGTAAGCTTAGGCACAATTTGCTTCTTACGCGATACTATACCGGGAAGGAATACGGAAGTTTGATTCCCACTTATGCCGAAAGCCGTATAAGCCAAATCCCTGCCCTTTCCCGAAACGAGTATTTCACTGCCGCATTGTACTATATCTGTTATCATCAGCACATATAAGTCGCATTCCACAGTTGAAATAAATTCATCCATTGCACCGTAAAGCCGTTCTGCCATTTCAACTATAGATACGAAATCCAGCGTATTAACCTGTGAAATAAATACAATATTTTTGCCGAATGTGAAGCGCTTTCTGTCCATGGCCAATATTTCATCCGCATCCTTACCCTTTAGAGAAGTGGAGACAGAGAACATTTCATGGCTGTAAACATCCACATTTAGCTCGGCTATTGTGGCGAGCCTTTTTGCGGCTATTTTATCATCCTCCGTTGTTGTTGGAGAGTTAAACATTAACGTATCCGAGAGAATGGCGGAAAATAATATACCTGCAATTTTTCTTGTAATAGCCGCCTGAGATTCCATAAACATTTTATAAACTATGGTGGCGGTGCTGCCTAAGGGTTCCGCTCTTATGAAAAGCGGCGTATCTGTCTGTACATCGGCTACTCTGTGATGATCTATGATTTCAAGAATTTCCGCTTGTTCGATGCCCTCAACAGACTGGCTTCTTTCATTATGGTCTACCATAATTACATTTTTCTTCTTATATTCAATCAAATGCCGCCTTGAAATAACGCCGTAAAAATTACCTGTTCTATCCAAAACCGGAAAGTTCCTGTGAGAAGAAGATTGAACAATGTTAATAACATCATCAATATGGGAATCCATTGAAAAGCTTATAATATTTTCCCGGCGGGTTAACGAGCCCACGGAAACGGCCTGAGTAACCATATTAATAGCCTTAAAAAGGCCGGTTTTAACCCTGACAATGCAACAATCGCTTGTATCGCTATTGGGCACCTCAATGGAGTTGGTTGCAATAATACAGCCGCATTTGCCTTCCGCGGCAATTCTTTGAGCAATTTCCGTATCTCCCGTTACGAGAATATCCTTATCGCACAGCTCTATATCAGATACAATGCTGGTAAGGCATATTTTACCGATTACCTTTTCATATTTGTACTTGCCTTTGATTTCAACGATATCAAGAATTTTAATTAAATTCGCAAATAAAATTTCATACCGTTCAACTATATTTTCATCTATATTTTCCATAAACAAATCTGTTAAATCAGAAACAGATAAAATACCCTCATATTTGCCGTCTTTTCCCGTAACAGGGAGTAAACGGCTGCCACTTAATACCTTAAGCTGATCCCATGCTTTTTTTATAGGCTCGTCTAAGGATATTGGATTGGGCTTATAAACATCCAAATCCGCCAAGGTGGGGCTGATATCCATAATAAGCTCGGGTTCCTTAACTTGAAAATAATCCAATACAAATTTAGTTTCATCGCTTAGAGGGCCCAGTCTGTAGGCCTCGGCATTTTTATAACCCATTTGCTTTTTCAATTCCGCATAGGCTATGGCGGAGCATACCGCATCAGTATCAGGGCTTCTATGCCCGAAAACAAAAATCTTTCTCTCCATAAAACACCTCACCAAAATATTACGAACTTATTTTAATCAAGTTTAATTTGCTCCGGCTTTTCATTCATTTTCAGCCCAAAATGAGCATAGCCCAATTCCGTAACCATACGCCCTCTTGGTGTTCTGACCAAATAGCCCAATTGAATCAAATAGGGCTCATATACATCTTCTATGGTTTCCGATTCTTCGTTTATGGAAACGGCAAGGCTGTCTAAACCCACAGGGCCGCCGCCGAATTTCTCAATCAATGTCAAAAGAACCTTCCTATCGATTAAATCGAGTCCCATCCTGTCAACTTCCATAATATCAAGGGAGCTGCGAGCGATATCTCCGTCTATAATTCCATCATATTTAACTTGGGCAAAGTCTCTTACTCTTTTCAGAAGCCGGTTGGCTATACGAGGCGTACCCCTTGAGCGGCGGGCAAGCTCCTCCGCACCGTCCTCTGTAATATCAACACTTAAAACATTGGCGGAGCGCATGATAATTTCCGACAACTCACCTACCGTATAAGGTTCAAGCCTTTGTATAACGCCGAATCGATCTCTCAAAGGAGCTGTTAAAAGGCCGAAGCGTGTGGTCGCGCCAACTAAAGTAAACCGAGGTAAATCCAAACGTATACTTTTGGCACCGCTACCCTTGCCTATTATAATATCTATTACAAAATCTTCCATTGCAGGATAGAGAACTTCCTCAATAACCCTGTTGATACGGTGTATTTCATCTATAAAAAGAAGGTCGCCTTCGTTTAAATCATTGAGTATGGCCGCCATATCCCCCGGCCTTTCGATTGCCGGGCCGGATGTGATTTTTATATTAACATCCATTTCATTGGCTATGATATTGGAAAGGGTGGTTTTACCCAGCCCCGGAGGGCCGTAAAGTAAGCAATGATCAAGCGGTTCGCCGCGCATTTTGGCCGCCTTGATATACACTTTCATGGTATCCTTAACCTTTTCCTGACCTATATAGTTTTCGAAATTGTCGGGCCGAAGCTTTGGTTCAAGCTCGAAATCCTCATCCTTAAAATCGCTGGATATTATTCTATGTTCCATAAAAATTTAACCCCGATTCAATTGTTTTTATTGAAATTCTATTTATTGAAGGCTTTGAGTGAAAGCTTGATAATCTGCTGGGTATCCATGCCCTCCTCATAAACGCTTACGGTGGCTTTAACCGCTTCGCTTCTTGAATATCCAAGGGCGCAAAGAGCGGCCACAGCCTCACCTTTCGGGTTATCAGCGGTAACCGGCATTGACGAACCGGCGCTCTCGCCCAAATCAAAGGATGTGGCATCTTGAGTTTTTATTTTATCCTTAAGCTCAAGAATAAGGCGGCCGGCGGTTTTTTTGCCTATGCCTTGGAATTTGCTCATCATAGCTATATCATCGGAGATAATAGCCAGCATCAAATCCTGCGGAGTGGCTTGGGAAAGCATATTCATGGCGCTTTTGGGCCCTATGCCGGAAACGGATATGAGCATATTAAACATATTCAGCTCATCCTTTGAAAGAAAGCCGAATAAGCTCATACCGTCCTCCTTAACCTGCAAATATGTATGCAGCTTAATTTCGGCCTCGACACTTGGAAGTTTCGACAATGTATTAATGCCTACATTTATTTCATACCCTATTCCCCCAACATCAACAATGGCTGAAGATAAGGTGACGGAATCCAATTTTCCCTTTACAAATGAAATCATATTATTTCTCCCGATAAATTATTTAGAATAATTCTAACATATAGTTACATAAATTTCTACCATGTACATTTATTGCTTTTTAAATAATAAAATGCGGCTATTATTGGCTTGTAAAGCGTTTAATGAATAAGGACAAAAAAAGCATAGTACAGGCCCATTTATTAATATAAATAACTAAACTGACTATTTTAATTCGAAAGGAGTTTATAATGTTTAAAGTATTTAATTTTTCAAAAAAAAGATATAAAATTGCATTTTGCATATGTATTGCCGGGTTGCTCGGCGTCATTGCAGCAGGCATTAAGCCGGATTATGTAGCTGTATTTGCACAAAATACCGCCAAAAGAAAGCTGCCCATATACTGCGTGGAAACCGAAAGAAAAGAGCTGGCCATATCTTTCGATGCGGCTTGGGGATCTGAGGATTCAGACAAACTATTGGAAATATTAGATAACAACAATGTAAAGGCAACATTTTTCCTATGCGGCTATTGGGTTGATGATTATCCCGAGCAAGTGAAAAAGATTTTCGAGGCAGGTCATGATATAGGCAATCACTCAAATACCCACCCTCATAGCAATCAATTGTCTCCGGAAAAAACAAAGCTGAAATTCAGGCCGCTCATGATAAGGTTAAGAATTTATTAGGTATAGATATGAATCTCTACAGGCCGCCGTTTGGAGAGTATAATAATACGGTTTTACAGGCAGCAGAAGAACTGGGTTATTACACAATACAATGGGATATTGACAGTCTCGACTGGAAAGAAAAAGGTGTGGAAGCGGAAATAAACCAAGTATTAAACCACAAGCATCTTGGAAATGGCTCCATTGTCCTTTTCCATAATGATGCCAAGTATACTCCGCAGGCGTTAGATACTATAATCAAAGGCTTGAAGGAAAAAGGTTATGAAATTGTTCCCATTTCGGAGCTTATACATAAGGAGAATTACCATATGGATCACGAAGGGCGGCAAATCAAGGATAAAAATAAATAGAATGTTTTACAATAAAAAAGGTGCATATTGAAATGCACCTTTTTGCCAGAAATGTATATTTTTACCAAACAGCTATCATACCGTCTGTTCTCATCTCAGTACCGCCGCTGAGAACGCCGCTTTCATTATTGCGCCATATAATCTGGCCGCGGCCCATGGAGGAATAATCGAAAAGTAAGTTTACTTCATGGCCCATGGAGGCAAGTTTTTTAACGATGCCTTCGTTAACGGAAGACTCCATAACAATATTTTTGCCTTTCATCCATTGCCAACGAGTGGCATCAAGGGAATCTTGAGGATTCATGCCGAAATCAACCGTGTTAATAACCATTTGCATATGGCCTTGAGGCTGCATGAAACCGCCCATAACGCCAAACGGGCCGACGGCTTTGCCGTCTTTCATAAGGAAACCGGGGATAATTGTGTGGTAAGGCTTTTTCCTTGGAGCAAGAACATTTGCGTGGTTTTCATCCATAACGAAGTTATGGCCTCTGTTGTGAAGGGAAATATCCGTACCCGGCACAACAAGGCTTGAGCCGAAGCCCTTATAATTACTCTGAATGTAGGAAACCATGTTACCCTCGCCATCGGCGGCGCAAAGATAAACCGTTCCTGAGCCGTTAGGTTGGCCGTGGGTAAAAATTTGAGCTTCAACTTCATTAATTTCTTTAGCGCGGAGCTTAGCGTATTCCTTGGAAAGCAGTTCTTCCACGGTTACGTTCATGTATTTAGGATCGGCTACATATTTATGAGCATCAGCATAAGCGGCTTTCATAGCTTCCAACTGAAGATGGTAATTGCGAACTGTTTCACGAGTATTGTCAATTTCAAAATTTTCAAATATATTAAGTGCCATGAGAGCTGTTATGCCGCTGCCGTTTGGCGGTATTTCATAAACATCATAACCCTTATAATTAACGGAAATAGGCTCAACCCATTCAGGCTGGAATTCCATAAAGTCGCTTTTGTCAAAATAACCGTCAATACTTTCGGAGTATTTAACGATTTTTTCCATTAAATCACCTTGGTAAAAGCTTTTTGCATCAGTTTCCGCAATCTCTCTGAGGGTTTTGCCCATGTTTTTGTATTTCCACATTTCGCCGGCTTGAGGAATTTTGCCATTATCGGTAAATGTGTTATACCATTCGCCATGGCCTTTTTCATCTTTCTTGGCGTAGAAATTTTTATGCGCACGTTTCCATGCATTTGCAACATTTACAACAACAGGGAAACCTTCTTCCGCATAAGTTATTGCAGGCTCGGCAACTTCTTTAAGAGAAAGCTTGCCGAATTTATTTACAAGCGCAGCCCATGCAGAAGGCGCACCGGGTACATTTACAGATTCTATTTCATTATCACGAATAGCTTCAATGCCTTTGTCCTTAAGAGCTTTTACGCTGATGTTTTTTGATGACCAGCCGCTGGCATTTAATCCGTGAAGCTTACCGCCTGTATAAACAAGGGCAAAAGCATCTCCGCCTATACCGTTTGCACTAGGCTCAACAACAGGCAGGCACATTGCCATCGCAACAATTGCATCTATTGCATTGCCGCCTTTTTTGAGAATGTCAAGCCCTGCTTGAGCCGCATGAGGGTTAGAAGTAGCCGCCATGCCTTTATGGCCGAATACGGTATTGCGCCTGGATGGATAGGAATACTTGTTAAAATCCAAATTCATTTAAAAAAGCACCTCCAAAGATAGTATGTAAAAAATGAATATGTTGCTTTTATTATTCTAACACATTTGTATGCAAGATATAAATAGTGAAAGCTAAAATATTTTAAATTGCCAAATATTTTTCTCTGCTATATAATAAATTTATTATATTGTGGCAGTGAACTATTTGTAATCAACAGGCTTCAATCATGCCGGGATTACAGCAATTATTCTAAGAAGGCTTCGGCCCAGCCCTTACGGCGGAAAGAGAGGTAAAAATATTTATGAAAAAACCTGACAAAATATCTTTAGCCAATTTACCGACACCCATTTTTTCTTTCGACAAAATCAACCCGAACAAGGATTTCACCACTCTTTATATTAAAAGAGATGATTTTACCGGTATGGAAATGAGCGGTAACAAAGTTCGCAAGCTGGAATATTCTCTTAAAGAAGCCCTTGATCTTAATGCCGAAGTGTTCATTACCTGCGGCGGCGCTCAATCCAACCATTGCCGCGCCACGGCTGCGGCTGCGGCTACTCTTTCCAAAAAATGCCATCTTGTTTTGAGAACAGCTCTCGAGGGTATTCCCGAAGGCAACTTATTTTTGGACAATATGCTCGATGCCGAAATAACCTTTATTACCCCCGAAGAATATAAAGACAACCGCATGGATATTATGAAGGGCGTTCAGAAGGATTATGCGGATAAAGGTATTGTTGCTTATATTCTGCCTGAAGGCGCATCCAACGGCATAGGCCTGTTCGGATATTACAGCGCTTATGAAGAAATTCTTCTTCAAGAAATGCAATTGGGCGTTACATTTGATACTATTTGCATTGCGGATGGTTCCGGCGGTACATATGCCGGCCTTTACGCCGCCAATGAAGTTTATGGTAAAAACAAAAAAATCGTAGGTGTAAATATATATAATGCAGAAGATGACGGCAGAGTTAAAGTTTCTAAAATTATTGATGAAGCTGTTGAAATATCCGGCTACAACGAGCCTATAAACAGAGATAATATGCATGTGCTCATAGATTATGTAGGTGAAGGCTATTCCATCGCCTCCGATGAGGTTCGGGCATTCATAAGGGATACTGCAAGAAATACCGGCGTTGTATTCGACCCTGTTTATACAGGTAAATCATTCTGCGGCCTTATTGAAGAAATTAAAAAAGAAAATCCCCTGCTAAAAGGCAATGTTCTTTATATTCATACAGGCGGCTTATTCGGTGTTTTCCCACAGAAGGAATTATTCTTTTAGGCTTCGTACAAAATAAATTTATTAAAAAACGCTGCGGCTTGCGCAATACAGGGCTGCGGCGTTTTTATTTGCAAAATCACTTTATGCGTATATAATTTCTATAATTCACCATATATTATTCTGTTGTTCAGCAATTATCGACACAGCTTAATTATTTACAAAATAATTGCTTTAACCGGAAATGCCTCAAATAGTAAAAAGGTAAAAAACCAAAACCGTTAGCACTCTATTTGAAAGAGTGCTAATTTTTTCTTGACATTTGTATTTTGGCAATTTAAAATTGTACATAAAGTAATGCTTAATAATATAAAAGGAGGATTTTCTATGGAAAAAGGTAATTTATCAATTAACAGTGAAAACATATTGCCCATAATTAAAAAATGGCTGTATTCTGATATGGATATTTTTTTAAGAGAGCTTATTTCCAACGGTTCGGATGCTATTTCAAAGCTAAAAAAGCTTAAGGATTTAGGTGAAGCCGATCATATATGCGACGAAAAGTATGCAGTAAATGTTATATTGGATGAGGAAAATAAAACCATAACCATATCCGACAACGGTGTTGGTATGACGGAAGATGATATCAAAAAATATATTAATCAGATTGCATTTTCCGGCGCAGGTGATTTTATTGAAAAATATAAAGACCGCATGGGTGATGGAGATAATATTATCGGCCATTTCGGGCTGGGTTTTTACTCGGCATTTATGGTTGCCGATACAGTTGAAATCGATTCCCTCTCCTATCAAGAAGGTGCTGCGGCCGCTCATTGGGCCAGCGACGGCGGTATTGAATATGAAATATCAGAAGGCGTGCGCGGAACGAGAGGAACGGATATAATACTTCATATATCCGATGATGCTAAAGAATTTTTAAGCGAATATAAGCTCAAAGAAATTATGCGTAAGTATTGCTCCTTCATGCCTGTTGAAATATATTTTGAAAAAATGACGCTGCCGAAGCAAGAAGATGAAAATGAGGATAATGAGGAAGCATCAGAACCTATTGCTCCTTCACCTATAAATGATACAAAACCTTTATGGCTGCAGCCTGCAAACGATTGCAGCGACGAGGAGTATAAAGAATTTTATCATAAGGTTTTTATGGATTTTGAAGACCCACTGTTTTGGATTCATTTGAATATGGATTATCCCTTCCGCTTAAGAGGCATATTGTATTTTCCTAAACTTAAGAATCAGTATGAAACCATAGAGGGCCAGGTTAAGCTTTATTGTAATCAGGTTTTTGTGGCCGATAATGTTAAGGAGGTTATTCCGGAATTCCTTCTACTTCTCAAAGGCGTGCTGGATTGCCCTGATATTCCTTTGAATGTTTCAAGAAGTTTCTTGCAAAATGACAGTAACGTAGCCAAAATGTCTACCTATATCACTCGCAAGGTTGCCGATAAGCTTAATTCTCTTTATAAAAAGGATTTAGATGAATATTGCAAATACTGGGCTGATATCAATGTTTTCATAAAATACGGCTGTATTAGGGAAAAGGATTTTTATGAAAAAATTGAATCCTCTGTTGTATATAAAACTATTAATGATGAATATAAAAATATTGAGGAGCTTAAGGATTCCAAAGAAGATGGCGAAGAAAAAACGATTTATTATGCTTCCGATCAGGCGGTTCAATCTCAATATATTAATTTGTTCAAAGAATCCGGCCTGGATGCCATAATATTGGATCACCCTATTGATAATGCGTTTATATCCTATGTTGAAAGCTATGCTAAGGGCGTAAAATTCCAAAGAATAGATTCGGATATTTCCGATGCGCTTAAAGGCGAGCCCGATGGAGATTCGGACGGAGATAATTTTGATGAAATATTTAAAACGCATTTAAACAACGACAAATTAACAGTAGATGCTCAAAGCCTCAAAAATGAAAACATACCGGCTATCATTACAGTCAGCGAATACTCCAGACGTATGAAAGAAATGAGCAAAATGTACGCCGGTGGCGGTATGGATTTTCCAATGGAGGAGACTCTTGTTATTAATAAAAACAATCCGTTGGTTCAGCTTCTTTCCAAACTCAACACAAATGAGGATAATAAAGATGAGGTCGATTTGATTGTAAACCAGATTTATGACATTGCGCAACTTAGCCAAAAACCTCTTGAACCTGAGGAAATGACTCGTTTTATTGAAAGAAGTAATAAGATTTTGAGCATTGTGGCTCAATCTAAATTATAGTAAGAATTAGAAAAGACGGCTATATATCACCCGCCTTTTCATTGCTAAAATAAAATTCTCCAAAATAAAACCCCGGTAAAGCTTTGTTCTAAGCGACTTTATCGGGGTTCATATATTATTAATTATTATTCCAACATGCCTTTAAGGAATGCGCCAACGCCGCTTCCTAATTCAAAATCTTTTTTACCCAACTTATATAATGTACGCTCGATCGTAGCAATCGCCGCAACCAACTCATGCATATCCGTATTGCCCATGTGGCCTATCCTAAACATTTTGCCAGCATATGCACCCAAACCGCCGGCAACTATAATGCCTTCGGCATAAACCGTGCTTCTGAACTCGGCATCATCAATACCTGCGGGATAAATAACATTTGAGAGTGTAGGAGCCCTGTGACCAACCTCTGCCAATACCTTGAAGCCTAATGTTTCAAGAGCGGCTTGCATGGCCTTGCCGACTTTTCTATGGCGCTCATAACGGTTTTGTATACCTTCTTCCTTAATAATGCGCAGTGATTCCTGAAGCGCCCATATAAGGTTTATGGAAGGCGTAGCATAGTATTTGCTCGGGTCATGCATAATAGGGAGCCATTTGTTGAAATCAGCATAATACTCAGGTATTGTACCGAGAGATTCGCGCCTTTTCATAACCTTTTCATTGGCCCAAAGAATTGTCAACCCCGGAGGAACTCCGAAAGCTTTTTGGGAGCCGGTGAAAAGCAAGTCAATATTATACTTTTTCATATCCTCATCAACAGCGGCTGTGGAGCAAACCCCGTCTAATATATAAATTGTATCAGGGTATTTCTTCATAACCTCCCCTATTTCATCAATAGGTGCTTCAACCCCGGTAGCGGTGTCAACATGGGTTACTGTTATGGCCTGATATTGCTTGGAGGCAAGCTTTGCATCAATTTCAGCAGCGGAAACAACTTGTCCCCATTCAGATGAAATAACATCACAGATAATGCCTTTTCTTTCGCACAGCTCAACGAACCTGTCGCCGAAATAGCCGTGAGAAACAATCAAAAGATTATCGCCGGATTTTAAGGTGTTAGCAACAGCCATTTCCATACCCAATGTTCCGGAGCCTGATATAACAAAAACTTCCCCATCCAGATTCCAGAGGGTTTTTAAATCCGCAAGCACATCTCTATAATCGGAAACGAACTCCTGATCTCCGAATGCCTGCGTTTCCCTTCCCATTTGCTCCTGAATACTTCTGGTAACAGGTGTCGGCCCGGGAATCATAACAAGTCTTTTGTTCTTCACAAAGATACCTCCCCAAATTTCATGTCATAAATTGAATGTTTTACCATTTTAATACTTTTTTAAAAACAATTTTACATTTGATATAAATCAGTCGCAGCTTTATACAATAATTAATGCTTTTCAGATTCTAAAAAGCCGCAAAGCTCTTTAAGTGCCTGATCTTCATCATTACCGTCGGCAGAAATAACTACCTCGGAGCCTTCTAATATGCCCAATGAAATCATTCCCATTATACTTTTGCAGTTGGAATATTTGTTACCCATGGCAATTTTAGTGCCGGATTGAAATTTACCCGCAAGTTGAACAAATAGCGCAGCGCTTCTTGCTTCCAAATTTGTTTTTACAAGAACTTTTTTTTCAACCATGTCTATCTCCCCTTAACTTTTCAGCAATTTCGCTGATTTTTCTAAGTCTATGATTAACCCCCGATTTCGAAATCGGAGGATTTAACATTTCACCAATTTCCTTCAATGTAGCATTTGGATATTCCAAGCGTAGCTCGGCAATTTCCCTAAGAGGCTTCGACAGCATTCCCAAACCCCTTCGATTTTCAATAAATCCAATATCTTCTTGCAGCGAAACATATGCCTTAGCTGTTTTAGCCATATTTGCGGTTTCGCAATTTACTTGCCTGTTAATATCATTGCTTACGGTTTTAAACACTCGCAGGCCTTCAAACTCCAGCATACTTTTATGGGCATTAATTAACCCTAAGTTTTCCGAAATTTTCTCACCATCTTTAATATATACAACATAGCTTTTTTTCCTTGCTATTACTTTAGGCTTAAGGTCAAATCCCGACAGTAAATTGTTTATAATTTCAGCACTATCTTTATTGGAAAACACATATTCCAAATGATAATTCTTACCCGGATCGGTAATGGATGCATTGGAAATAAATGAGCTCCTAAGATAATATCTTTTGCAGCAATCTCTGTTAATAATCGAAGGATCGTGTAAGGCTTTGATTATTTTTGAAGCCACAAGAGAATTGCCTACAAGCATATAATAATATTTTCTGCCGCTTTTACGGTTGGTTCTTATGAAAACCTCCGGTATATGGTTAAATGCATTTTTCAGGATATGTGAAAAACTAACGGCTAAATATTCATTTTCGGTATATATACTTATATTTTCTAAGCCAAATTCAGCCCTAATAAGCTCATTGTTATTGAAAATGGCGTACAACCCGGCCAATAAACAATGCCGCCCTACATCGCCGGCGTTTAATGCCAATTCCCCTTTAACTCCGGCTGAAAAGCTCATAGTAACCTCCTACGCAAACCGGCATGTAAAAACCAGTGAATGAGCCGAAACAGCTATGTTTCAGAGCGGTTTCGGTGAGTGAGCGCCGTTTTTACGCCGTTTTGCGAACCTTGAATTGCCGAACAACTCCGCAAACTTTCAATTTCCGAACAACTCCGCCCATCTAAATGAACGCCGTTTTACGCTGCATCAACTGCTGAACAACTCCACATCTCTACCCCTTAGATATATCTCTGTGCCTAATTATAACACTATGGCCGCATGATTGCAAAAAATTAAATATTTCACAAGAAAGAGCCACAGAGCGATGCTTCCCGCCTGTACAGCCAATGGCAATTACAAGCTTATTTTTACCCTCTTTTATATAATTGGGTATTAAAAACTCGTTCATCTCATTGGCTTTTTTCAAAAATTCATGGCTTGCATCAAAGCTGAATACAAAATCCTTAACCTCTTGGTTATTTCCATTTTTCTCTTTCAGCTCAGGTTCATAAAAAGGGTTTGGTAAAAATCTCACATCATAAACCAAATCCGCATCAGGCGGCAATCCGTTTTTAAACCCGAATGAAAGCACTGTTATCATCAGTTTAAAACTATGATCCTTTTGATAAAATTCTATAATTTGCTCCCTGAGCTCTCTTGTAAGTATTTGGCTTGTGTCAATAATATAATTTGCCTTTAGCCGAACCTCCTGCAGAAGTTCTCTTTCAACAGCTATGGCACTCATAACATCTGCGCCGTCTTTTTCAAGGGGATGGGCGCGGCGCGTTTCTTTATAGCGGTTTACAAGCACACTATCCGCCGCATCTAAAAAAAGAATATTAATTTCATAATTATATTTTTTCTTAACTTCTTCTATACCCTTGAAAAAGTCGCTGAAAAGCTTGCCCCCGCGTATATCAATACCGATTGCAACCTTATCAATATTTTCTCCCGCTTTAAGGCAAACCTCCGCAAAGCGAGGTATTAAAAGCGGCGGGAGATTGTCAATGCAAAAATATCCCAAATCCTCCAAAAATTTAAGCACAGTTGATTTTCCGGCGCCTGACATACCCGTTACAATTTCAAAACGCATATTAATCACCTATTATTCTGACTTCGGCTTCCAATTCAACTTTAAACTCTTTGTATACCATTTCCTTAACCGCATTAATCAATTCAATAACATCATCGGCTGTTGCTCTGTTAAAATTCACTATAAAACCGCTGTGCTTTTCAGAAACCATTGCTCCGCCTACGGAAAATCCTTTAAGCCCCGCATCGTCAATAAGCTTTGCGGCAAAATACCCTTCCGGCCTTTTAAAAGCGGAGCCTGCGCTGGGCAGATCCAGCGGCTGCTTATCCTTGCGCTTCATGTTAAGCTCTAAGGATTTAGCTTTAATAGCGGAAATTTCCCCTTTTTGAAGCTTCATAGAAGCGCCTAAAACAATATATTTTCCACTGGTTTTCTGTATAAGGCTTGTTCTGTAGCCGAAATCCATTTGCTCATTAGTCTTAATGATTTCATTACCATTTTCATCCAATAATTCAACGCTTGTAATAACATCCTTCATTTCCCCATCGTAAGCGCCTGCGTTCATAAAAACCGCCCCACCTAAAGAGCCGGGAATACCCGAAGCAAACTCAAGCCCCCCAAGGGAATTATCCATGGCAAAAGCAGCCAACTTGGACAAGGTGATCCCTGCGCCGGCATAAATACTGCGTTCATTTAAAAGCCGAATGGATTCGAAATTTTTGCTTAAATGTATTATAACCCCTCGATAACCGGAATCTCTAACCAGCAAATTTGATCCTTTACCCATTATGAAATAAGGAATACTATTTTCTACGCACATAATAAGAGCCTTCTTAATTTCCTCTGTTGTTTCAGGAAAAACAATCAAATCGGCAGGCCCACCGATTTTGAAAGAAGTGTAATTGCTCATTGGCTCGCTATATAAAAGCTTTACAGCCGCAAATTCATTTTTAAATAAGTTTAAATTCATTTTTGCTTCCTCCCCCGCAAAACAGCATGAAAAAAGAAATGATGAAAACTAAACTGCCGTAATCCAAGGCAGTTTAGGCTTGAAGAATGCGCTTTTTTCGCTGTTTTGCGCAATGACAAC
>JGI994J12354_10001485_pt1 | contig 23639 bp, 16 predicted proteins | sample IntmicLarv3ML3BL_FD_12354 | JGI IMG/M metagenome (IMG submission 12354) | reverse complement strand
TGTAAAAGTTGATTACGAATTACAAGAAATCGGCACACCGAACTTCGAAATGATTTTGAAAAAATTTGTTGAAAAACACAAATTGATTAAAAAAACAGGAAAGAAGAAATAAGTTTTTCTAAAATAAAACAAAAGCCTCCGAATAGTGATATTCGGGGGCTTTGTTTTTGAAAGTCAATGTGAATTTAAAAAATGTTATATTTGTGCTGTGATAGAAAATAAAAAAGTGTACACTATTTCCGAACTTCGGAATGATTAGCGCTCTTTTATGCCAATAATTTTGTAAAAACAGAAGACACAAATGACTAACAATTTAGAATTAGAAAAAACCTTGTGGCAAACAGCCGACAAACTCCGCAATAATATGGATGCGGCAGAATACAAGCACGTTGTATTGGGTTTGATTTTCTTAAAATATATATCAGATGCTTTTGACGAACTATACGAGCAGTTGGATGCAACAAAGCATGAAACGGGAGCAGACCCCGAAGATAAAGATGAATATACAGCAGAACGTGTCTTTTATGTGCCACCTTCAGCACGTTGGAAATGGTTACAAGGCAGAGCTAAATTGGCAACCATTGGCAAAGACATTGACGATGCAATGGATGCTATCGAAAAAGACAATCCAACTTTAAAAGGCGTTTTACCCAAAGACTATGCAAGACCGGCATTAGATAAACAACGATTAGGAGAATTGATTGACCTTATCGGGTCTATAACCTTAAACAAAGGTAAAGGCAAAGACGTTTTGGGGTTTGTGTTTGAATACTTCTTGGGGCAGTTTGCCGATGCCGAAGGAAAAAAAGGAGGACAATTTTATACACCGCAAAGCATTGTGAAAACACTGGTTGATATGCTTGCACCCGAGCCTGAAAAACGTGTTTATGATGGATGTTGTGGCAGTGGTGGAATGTTTGTGCAAAGCGAACGCTTCATTGAAATGCACGAACACCGAAAAGGTAAAATTTCCATTTTCGGACAAGAGAGTAACCCAACTACTTACAAACTTGCCAAAATGAATTTAGCTATTCGGGGCATTGATGCAAAAATAGAATTGGGCGATACATTGATGAACGACAAATTTCCCGAATTGAAAGTCGATTATGTAATTGCCAATCCGCCATTTAACGTCAGCGACTACAACATAAACAAAGCCGAAACCCACAAATGGAAATATGGCATACCACCTTCAGGAAACGCCAATTATGCTTGGTTGCAACATTTTATCAGCAAGTTAGCACCTTATGGAACGGCAGGTATTGTGTTGGCAAATGGCAGTATGAGTTCAGAAATTGCCACCGAAGGACAAATAAGAAAAGAATTGATTGAAAACGATTTGGTGGATTGTATGGTTTCTTTGCCTTCGCAATTGTTTTACAATACACAAATACCCGCTTGTTTGTGGTTCTTGGCTCGCAACAAAGAGGGTAACAGCAAATTCAGGAATCGTAACAACGAAATACTGTTTATTGATGCCAGAGAATTAGGCACAATGATTAGTCGTAAACAAAAAGAATTAAGCGATAAAGACATTGCCAAAATTTCGGATACATACCATAATTGGAGAAGTAAAACTGATTTCAAATCTAAGTATAAAGACATTGCAGGTTTTTGCAAATCCGCCAACATACAAAATGTGCGCAAAAATAATTATATACTCACTCCGGGCAGATACATTGACTTTCAAGAAGCAAAAGATGATTTTAATTTTGCAGAACGATTTATTGCGCTAAAGGCGGAATTTGAAAGGCAATTGAAAGAGGAAGTACGTCTAAATAAGGCTATTAAAAAAAATTTAAACAAAATAAATATAAATGTACAAAAGTAAAATAAGATTTTTTTTATTTTACTTTAATGCGCAAAAGTAAAATAGTGGATTTTTTATTTTACTTTCCAGAAAATAAAACGTATGATTGAACTTGAAAAATATCAAGCAGGACATTTTGAAAAAACCTTAGGATATAAATATTTTGTTCCTAACAGAATTAACGATGAATGGACTTGGAAAACTTCACTTATAAATCGCTTATTAGAAAAGGCGGCAGTTAAGTTGGGAGAATTAAATTCTTTTGCACGGCTTGTTCCTAATGTTGATCTCTTTATTCAATTACACGTTACAAAAGAGGCAATAACATCCAGCCGCATTGAAGGTACACAAACGAATATGGATGAGGCGCTTTTGCCTATAGAAGAAATTCGCCCCGAACGTAAAAATGATTGGCAGGAAGTAAACAATTATATTAGAGCCTTAAATGAAGCGATTGAAGAATTGAAAACATTGCCAATTTCTTCAAGGTTATTCAAAAATGCGCATTACATATTGCTTCAAAGCGTCAGAGGCGAGCATAAATTACCAGGAGAATATCGTAACAGTCAAAATTGGATAGGGGGAAGCTCTCTTGTGGATGCTGTGTTTATTCCCCCTACTTATCAATTAGTTAATGAATTAATGGGCGATTTGGAGGGATTCTTAAATAATGATGATATAAATGTTCCGGCACTTATTCGTATTGCTATTGCTCATTATCAGTTTGAAACCATTCATCCTTTCTTAGATGGAAATGGTCGTATTGGAAGACTGATGATAACTTTATTTTTAGTTTCAGAAGGAATTTTGGACAAACCACTGCTGTACTTGTCGCTTTATTTTGAAAAAAATAAAGCACTATATTATGATAATTTGAGTATTGTGCGAAGTAAAAATGATATGCTACAATGGATAAAATATTTTTTGATCGGAATTGAACAAACAGCCTCAAAAGCAGTAGAAACTCTTTCTAATATTATAGAATTAAAAGACCAGATAGAAAATGAAATAAAAACTACTTTTGGACGAAGAAGTAACTCGGCTCTCATACTCGTAAACTCATTGTTTAAAGAACCCATTATTTCCATCGATAGGGTAGTTGCAATTTGTGGGCTGAGCTACAAAGCGGCAAGTGGTCTTGTGGTTCTTATGCAGAAACATGAATTTCTTAAAGAGATAACCGGACAAAGTCGAAATCGGATTTTTGCTTTTGAAAAATATTTAGCTGCTTTTGAAAAATAAACAATAGTAATGGTTTAATTAATATGAGCGAATGGAAAATATATAAACTTGGCGATTTAGGTTTCTTTTTTGGTGGCGTAACTACTATAAGTAAAGAGGACTATGGGCACGGAACTCCTTTTTTGCCTTATAAAAATGTTTACAAAAACTCAAAGGTAAATGTTAACGAGTTGGAGTTAATGAATGTAAGACCGCAAGATGTAGAAAAACGTTCAGCAGTTTATGGCGATATTTTTTTTACGGCTTCTTCCGAAACGCCCGATGAAGTTGCAATGTCTTCTGTGCTATTAGATGATATTGAGAACTTAACATTTAATGGTTTTTGTAAGAGATACAGACTTAATAATTTTGACACACTACTTCCTGAGTATGCAAGATATTTATTTCGTGATGTGTCATTTAGACGAGAGGTTTATCAGGTAGCGACGGGCGATATTCGTTTTAATATTAGTCAAGAAAGTTTAGCAAATATTGAAATAGAAATACCTAATTTAGCGACACAATCCCAAATCGCTCAAATCCTCACTTCGCTTGACGACAAAATAGAACTGAATCTGCAAATGAACCAAACTCTTGAAGCAATGGCACAAGCCCTGTTTAAAGAATGGTTTGTGAATTTCAACTTTCCGGGCTTTGATGGTAAATTGGAAAATGGGCTGCCGAAGGGGTGGAGAATGGGAAAACTGGGAGAGATATTGGAATTACTTTATGGAAAAGCACTTAAAGCCAATACAAGAGTTTCTGGGAAATATCTTGTTATTGGGTCGAGTGGTATTGTTGATTATCATAATGATTTTTTAGTAGAAGCTCCCGGTATAGTAATTGGCAGAAAAGGAACAATTGGAGAAGTTATCTGGATAGATGAAAATTTCTTTCCTATTGATACCACTTTTTATGTAAGAGATTTATTAGGTGTTGATGGACTCTATTTTCACTATTTTCTTTTGAAGAAACAAGAATTTAAAAAGATTACTTCGGATAGTGCTGTTCCCGGATTAAATAGAAATCAAGCAATGGATAATGTTGTAACAATTCCGGACATAGAAATTATTAAGAATTTCAACTCTATAATTCAACCATTATTTTTAAAAAAAGAAATAAATTCAACCCAAATCCAAACCCTAACCCTAACCCGCGATACTTTATTACCAAAGTTGATGAGTGGGAAAATAGAAATTAATATATAAACAAATTATGTTTGATGAATTAAAAAAATATATAAACAACGATCATTTCTTTTTCTCAAAAGGAGATAAGTTGAAAGAGGTGTCTCGAGATGTGCCCAATTTGCCCGGAATTTATTACATACTTCGTCTGCGTAAAGGAAGGATAGATTTAGTCTATATTGGCAAATCGGGTACAATGAAAACCAGTGGTAAGTTTGGAGATCAGCAACTGAATGAACGATTGAATAATACGCAAGAAAAAATGCCTCGTCAAGAATATTTTGAGAGAAAAATAAAAGAGGAAGATATTGATGCTCTTGATATATATTGGTTTGTTACATTTGATAAGAACAATCAAGATCTGCCTTCGTATGTAGAAGGAGTACTTTTGCAACGATATTTTGAAATTTACAGACGTTTGCCGGAATGGAATAAAGAGTTTTGAAAAATAACGGAACAATTCAAAATAAATAACTGTAAATCAATTATGTTTTATATAATCATTATGTAACTGAAACTAACAAATGAAAAATAGCATTACCGAAAACGAAATAGAACAAATTGCATTATCCTATTTGCAAAATTTGGGTTACAGTTATTTGAATGGCGTGGAAATTTCGCCCGATGGCGAACACCCCGAACGCCAATACACCGATGTGGTATTGGTTACTCGTTTGCGTGATGCTATCGACAAACTCAACCCCAATATTACCCAAGATGCCAAAGAAGATGCGCTCAAAAAAGTATTGCGCACCGAAAGCCCAAATCTTCTAATCAATAACGAGACTTTTCATAAATACCTCACAGAAGGCGTTGATGTAGAAGTCAGAACTACCGATGGCATTCGTGGCGAAAAAGTGTATATCGTGGACTTTACCAATCCCGAAAACAACGAATTTTTAGCAATAAATCAATTCACCATTATAGAAGGCAGTCAAAACAAACGTCCTGATATTATTTTATTTGTCAATGGATTGCCTTTGGTAGTTATAGAATTAAAAAATGCAGTGGACGAAAACGCCACCATAAAATCTGCTTACAACCAACTTCAAACCTACAAACAAGCTATTCCTTCGCTATTTACCTACAACGAATTACTCATTGTTAGTGATGGTTGGGATGCTTTGAGCGGTACTCTAACCAGCGATTTTGGCAGGTTTATGAGTTGGAAAACAAAGGACGGAGAAAACACCGCCGACCATTTACAGCCACAAATGGAAGTGATGTTTCACGGAATGCTGAACAAACAAACGCTCTTGGATTTAATTCGGCAATTTATTGTATTTGAAAAAAATGATACCAAAACGCTCAAAAAGGTAGCGGCTTATCACCAATATTATGCGGTCAACAAAGCGGTAGAAAGTACAGTAATTGCCAGCGACAATAATGGCGACAGACGAGGCGGCGTAATATGGCACACGCAAGGAAGCGGTAAAAGTTTAAGCATGGTTTTTTATTCGGGAAAACTCATTATTGAACCAAGAATGGAAAATCCAACTTTGGTAATCCTTACCGACAGAAACGATTTAGATGAACAATTACACGAAACATTTACCAATTGCCAACAACTCTTAAGACAAGAACCGCAAAAAGCAGAAGATAGAAAAGATTTACGGAAATTATTGAAGGTCGCTTCGGGTGGTATTGTATTTACCACCATTCAGAAGTTTATGCCAGTACAAAACGATATTGTGCAATCTGAAAATACGAATATCTTATGCGAGCCAAGTGTAGAATATATTGGCGCAGACATACAAGCATTAAGCGAACGAAAAAATATTGTGGTTGTTGCCGATGAAGCACACCGCAGCCAGTATGATTTTATAGATGGTTTTGCCAAACATTTAAGAGATGCTTTACCGAATGCCACATTTATAGGATTTACAGGTACGCCTATTGAAAGTTCCGACCGAAATACACAAGCTGTGTTTGGCAATTATGTCGATATTTACGATATACAACAAGCTGTAGATGACAAAGCCACTGTTCCGATATTCTACGAAAGCCGTTTGGCAAAAGTGCATTTTGCAGAAGATGAAAAAATACATTTAGACGAACAGTTTGAAGAACTGACCGAAGGCGAAGAATTAAGTAACCGCCAACAAATGCGGGCAAAATGGACACGTTTAGAAGCCATTGTAGGCAATCCAAACCGTATAGCGAAAATTGCGGAAGATTTAGTTTATCATTTTGAACAACGAAACGGAGTTTTAGACGGCAAAGCAATGATAGTTTGTATGAGCCGTAGAATTTGTGTGGATTTATATGACGCTATTATCAAAATTCGTCCATTGTGGCATTCAGATGATGATGACAAGGGAACGATAAAAGTAATAATGACAGGAAGCAGTAGCGACCCTTTACATTTTCAAAATCATATCCGAAACAAACCCAAACGTAAAGCCATTGGCGACCGTTTGAAAAATCCGAATGACAGTTTAAAATTGGTTATTGTTCGGGATATGTGGCTTACAGGCTTTGATGCTCCTTGTCTGCACACTTTGTATGTGGACAAACCAATGCGAGGACATAATTTAATGCAAGCTATTGCCCGAGTGAATCGAGTATTTACAGAAGGTAAAGAAGGAGGCTTGGTGGTCGATTATTTGGGCATTGCACAAGAACTAAAATCGGCATTAGCAGAATATACAGCAAGTGGTGGCGAAGGAAAACCAACACTTGACCAAGAATTAGCAGTTGCCAAGATGTTAGAACTACACGAAGCAATCGACTATCAATTACGACATTTCAATTGGCGAAAATTCTTCACACTTACACCCGAAGAAAAACTAAAATTCATTCCTGTAATTGTAGATTATATTTTCAGTCAAGAGAATGGAGAGCAAAGTTTTACCGATAACACAAAGAACTTATTGAAAGCGTTTGCGATTTCTGTTCCACATGAAAAAGCAATGGCTATTCGTGATGATGTGGCATTGTTTCAAGCTATAAAATCAAGGTTAGTAAAGATATCCGACCGGAACGAAGGTGGTACAGGTGGTGAAGAAATGGAAACAGCCATTAAGCAAATCATTTCCGAAGCCATTACAGCCGATAATGTAATTGACATTTTTGATGCAGCAGGTTTGAAAAAGCCTAATATTGAAATATTAGATGAACGCTTTTTACAAGAGTTGAAAGACTTACCGCAAAAGAACTTGGCTGTTGAACTATTGAAAAAACTACTCAAAGACGAAATAAAGAAACGGACAAAAATCAACTTGGTAGAAAGCAAGAAGTTTTCCGAAATGCTGGAAGATGCAATCAAGCGTTACCACAATGGAATGATTGATACTGTTGAGTTTTTGGAGAAAGTTCTAATTCCATTTGCCGAGCAAATGAAAGAAGCCGACAAGCGAGGCGAAAAATTGGGATTGGATTATAGAGAGTATGCTTTTTACACCGCTTTAGAAGTAAATAACACTGCCGTTGCGGTGCTTGGTGACGAAATACTAAAGCACATAGCTCAAGAACTTCTAAAAACAGTTCGCAACAGCACGACAATCGATTGGACGATTAAAGAAAGTGTACAATCAGCATTAAGGCGAAACATTCGAAGGATATTACGCCTGCATGGTTATCCGCCGGATTTGCAAGAAAAAGCCGTGGACACTGTAATATCACAAGCAAAAATGCTGGCAGAAGATTTGATAAACGGAGAAACAATAATTAAAAACCGTGAAAATTTATAAAATAAAACAGCCACTCCATTCGGAGTGGCTGTTTTATTTTATATAAGAATGAAATAAATTAAATCAAACCTTGTTCCAACATAGCTTGAGCTACTTTCATAAAGCCTGCAATGTTAGCACCGTTTACATAATTTATGTAGCCGTCTTTTGTGCCATATTTCACACATGCTTCGTGAATGCTTTCCATAATTTGTTTCAATTTAGCGTCCACTTCTTCTCTTGTCCAGCTAATGTGCATAGCGTTTTGAGTCATTTCTAAACCTGAAGTAGCAACACCACCTGCATTTACAGCTTTACCCGGTGCAAACAATATTTTTGCTTTTATAAACTCGGCAACAGCTTCGGGAGTACAACCCATGTTTGAAGCTTCAGCTACACAAGTAACGCCATTTTTAATCAATATTTTTGCGTCTTCGCCGTTCAATTCATTTTGGATAGCACAAGGGCAAGCAATATCAACTTTTACTTCCCAAGGTTTTTTGCCTGCAAAGAATTTTGAGCCTGCAAATTTCTTTTCGTAAGGAGCAACTACATTATTATTGCTGGTGCGCAATTCAACCATGTAGTCAATTTTCTCTTGGTCTAAACCAGCTTCATCTAAAATGTATCCGTCGGGACCTGAAATAGCGATTACTTTCGCGCCTAGTTCAGTTGCTTTCAAAGCCGCGCCCCAAGCTACGTTACCAAAACCTGATACAGAAACAGTTTTGCCTTTCAAATCAAGACCTTTTGTTTTTAACATGTGGTCAACGAAATAAATAGTACCAAAACCGGTAGCTTCCGGACGAATCAACGAACCGCCCCAAGTGCTACCTTTGCCGGTATAAGTTCCGGTGTTTTCGCGAGCCAATTTTTTGTAATAGCCGTACATAAAACCAACTTCACGACCTGCAACTCCGATATCGCCTGCGGGAACGTCGGTATCAGGACCTAAATGTTGCCACAATTCAGCGATAAACGCTTGGCAGAAACGCATAATTTCAGCATCCGATTTTCCTTGTGGGTTGAAATCAGCACCGCCTTTACCACCGCCCATAGGCAAAGTAGTCAAAGCATTTTTGAAAGTTTGTTCGAAACCTAAGAATTTTAAAGTTGACAAAGTTACAGCAGGATGGAAACGAATACCACCTTTGTAAGGTCCGATAGCGTTGTTGAATTGTACACGATAACCGGTGTTTACTTGTACTTCGCCTTTGTCGTCTTGCCAAGTTACGCGGAAAGTGAAAATGCGGTCGGGCTCAACCATGCGTTCTGCGATTTTCGCTTTTTCAAACTCAGGGTGTTGATTGTACACTTCTTCGATTGATTCTAATACTTCGTGTACCGCTTGCAAGAATTCTTTTTCATGACCAAGTCTTTTTTCTAAGCTAGCCATTAAATCTTTTGCTTTCATGTTTTTTTGTTTTTTAAGTTGTTATTGCTATGTTTGTTTTTTTTGAACTATCAAAAAGATATTATTTTATTTCCCACGTTGTTCCGCTGTGTAGCAAATCATCTACACATTTGATTTTACATTTTGCTTGTACTTCTCTAATTTGATTGAGTACATTTTCATCGTAAGTTTTGTCTTCTACCGCACGGATAACGCCTAATGCCACAGGATAATCGGGACCTTGCATATTTATCAGCATCATATGTAAACCCGGATTGGATTCTTTCGCATTGTGTACCAATAAATCTTTTTCGGTAATGCCTTTTTCGCCAATGCGAACTACTTTTAATTGTAGTCCGTCAAGCATCAAACCTTTGTCTTTGTTGATCCCGAAAATCATCGGCTCGCCATGGCGCAATACAATTGTGCGGTCTTGACGAACGGTTTTGTCGGTAATATCGATATGTGTTTTATCGTTGAAGATAACGCAGTTTTGCAAAATTTCCGTAACCGCTGTTCCGTCGTGTTTAGCCGAAGCAACCATAATTTCTTCGGTCAATTTTACTTCGGCATCAATAGAGCGAGCGAAAAAAGTTCCGCGCGCGCCTAATACTAATTCACCCGGACTGAAAGGATGCTCAACTGTTCCGAAAGGCGAAGTTTTTGTCACTTTTCCTAATTTCGAAGTCGGTGAATATTGTCCTTTTGTTAAACCGTAAATTTGATTGTTGTGTAGTAAAATATTAATATCAATATTTCTGCGAATAGCGTGTATAAAGTGATTTCCGCCGATAGCCAAAGCATCGCCGTCGCCACTAATTTGCCATACAGTAAGTTTCGGATTTGCTACTTTTACTCCGGTAGCAATTGCTGCTGCACGACCGTGAATGCCATGAAATCCGTATGTATCCATATAATACGGAAAACGTGAAGCGCAACCAATACCCGATACAAAAACAAAACGTTCTTTAGTATAATCGAGTTCTTCGCAAATGGTAGGAAACGCGCGTTGTACGGCGGCTAATATAGAAAAGTCGCCACAGCCCGGACACCATTTCACTTCTTGATTACTTTTAAAATCTTGAGGAGTATATTTCATAATAGAATATTAACTAAATGAATAATTGAATTTGTATAAAATGATTTATAAAAGTTTATTTACAGCATCTACCACTTCTGAAACCATAAAAGGTTGTCCTTGTACTTTGTTGCATTGGTGATAGTGGAATTGTTGGTGTTTGTCGCGTAAGTAGCCTGCAAATTGTCCGCAGTTAAGCTCGCATACAATTATTTTCTTGAATTTTTTGAATACTTCCGCCGTGTTTTTCGGCAGTGGATTGATATAATCGAAATGCGCTAAACTTACACTTTTTCCTTCTTCTTGTAATTGTTTTGTGGCGGTGTAGAGGTGGCCAAAAGTGCCGCCCCATCCAACAATCAAAACTTCGCCTTCTTTTTCTCCAACCACTTCTAATGGCGGAATAAAGTCGGCAATTCTTTCTACTTTGGCAGCACGTTCTGCAACCATACGTTCGTGTACCAATGGGTCGCTTGACACAGCACCGTCATTATTTTTTTCCAAACCTCCGATACGGTGTTCTAAGCCCGGTGTGCCGGGTAAAGCCCAACGGCGACTTAAACGTTTTTCGTCGCGCACGAAAGGATAAAAGCCTTTTGTACCTTCTTCAACAAGTGGCGGATAAATTGTCGGATAATCTTTCATACTTGGAATGCGCCAAGGCTCAGAGCCGTTTCCTAAAAATCCTTCGGAAAGCATTATTACAGGAGTCATATGTTCCATTGCGATTTTTGCTGACCAAAAAGCAATATCGAAACAATGTGAAGGCGAGTGTGGCGCAATTACCACCATCGGACATTCGCCATTGCGTCCATATAAAGCTTGATATAAATCGGTTTGTTCTGTTTTCGTAGGAATACCTGTCGAAGGACCGCTACGTTGTACGTTTACAATTACAATTGGTAATTCGGTAATTGTAGCCAATCCCATTGCTTCACTTTTGAGTGAAAGTCCGGGGCCGGAAGTAGTTGTAACAGCTAAATTTCCTGCAAAAGCCGCGCCGATAGTGGTGCAAATTCCGGCAATTTCGTCTTCGCATTGAAGCGTTTTTACACCTAAATCTTTACAAGCCGCCAATTCTTCAAGAATACTGGTAGCCGGAGTAATAGGATAAGAGCCGCAAAATAAAGGTCGTCCCGATCTTTCGGAAGCTGCAATGAAACCCCAAGCCGTAGCTTGATTTCCATTGATATTTCGATAAATTCCTTTTTCTTGCTTTGCCGGTTTTACGTTATAAGTATTTTGAATCGCGTGAATATTTCCGGCATAGTTGAAACCATCTTGCAACACTTTGTTGTTAGCGGCAATCAATTCCGGCTTTTTAGCAAATTTTTTCTCGAAATACGCGCTTGTCGATTCTAATGAACGATTGAAAAGATAAAAACAAACTCCCAACGCAAACATATTTTTGCTGCGTATTATCGATTTTGCATCAAGTCCGCTATCTTTCAAACTTTCTTTGGTAAGCGAAGAGATAGGCGCGAAAATAATGTTGCGGTCTTCAATTTTCAATTCTTTGATTGGGTCTTGGGTTTTGAAACCAGCACGTTCAAGCGATTTTTCTTCAAAAGCATCTGCATCAATAATAATTGTTGCCGTAGCTTTTGCCCACTTTGCATTGGCGCGCAATGCCGCAGGATTCATAGCAATTAAGACATCGCATAAGTCGCCCGGTGTGCGGACATTTCCGCTACCAATGTGTACTTGAAATCCGGATACGCCGGCAATAGTATCTTGCGGTGCGCGGATTTCGGCAGGAAAATCGGGAAAGGTGGAAAAATCATTACCCAATAACGCTGCCGCATCGGTAAATAAATTACCTGTAAGCTGCATCCCGTCGCCGCTGTCGCCGCTAAACCGGATAACTACCTCGTTTAATTCAACAATTTTGTGTGGCATCTTTTAAAACAATTTGTAAGTATATTTAATTTTTTTCTTTCAATTTTATTGAAAATATCAGAACAAAGGTAACAATTTTTCTTATTCTAAGGCGTATTTCTGTAAAAATGTTTTTGAATAAAAAATTTCACTCGTATAATCTTGTATGATTTTAAACATCAGCGCTTTTCATTTTCAACATTAAATCAATGGAATGTTGCACGGTCGCTATGTTTTTTACGGTAAACATTAGTTTGTTGTTTTGTTCTTTTACCGAAAATATTTTTTGGTGATTCTGAATATATTGTAAAATATGAGAAAATAAAGGAGAGCGATAATAATTCGACAATTGATTGCTCACAAAATAAACAATCATTAATTTATTTTTTAAAATAATTTTTTCAAATCCCAATTGAATAGCAATGCGGCGCAGGCGAACAATGTTGCACAGTTGTTCCACTTCGGGCGGCAGCGCGCCAAAGCGGTCGGTCAATTCGTGAATCATTTTTTGCAATTGCGTTTCTTCCGTAATATTGTCTAATTCTTTGTAAAGTCGCAATTTTTCGGTTACATTATTTACATAACTATCGGGAATTAAAATTTCCATATCGGTATCAATCGAGCAATCGGAAATCCAATTTATAGCGCCGTTTTCAGAAGGTTTTTGTGTGTTGTCGGAAGTGGGTTGTTCGTTGTGCAATTCGGTAAGCGCTTCGTTTAAAATTCGCTGATAGGTTTCAAAACCAATGTCGGCAATGAATCCGCTTTGCTCGCCTCCCAACAAATTTCCCGCGCCGCGAATATCCAAATCTTGCATCGCGATATTGAAACCGCTTCCTAAATCGGAAAATGTTTCAATCGCTTTTAGTCGGCGGCGAGCGTCGTCGGTAAGCGCGACAGGCGGTGGCGCTAACAAATAACAAAATGCTTTTCGATTCGAACGTCCTACGCGTCCGCGCAATTGGTGCAAATCGCTTAATCCGAAATTTTGCGCTTGATTGATAATAATGGTGTTCGCGTTCGGGATATCCAAGCCGTTTTCAACGATTGTTGTACAAAGTAAAATATCGTAATCGTTGTTCATAAATCCTAAAATTACTTTTTCCAATTGTTCGGCGGGCATTTGTCCGTGCCCGATACAGAGTGTCGCCTCGGGACAAGCTCGTTGAATAATATCTGCCATCGCTTGAATATCTTGCACTCGATTGTGAACAAAAAATACTTGTCCGCCGCGCTGAATTTCGTAACGAATGGCATCGCGAATAATGTTTTCGTTGAATTGATAAACTTCGGTTACAATTGGGTGGCGGTTGGGCGGCGGCGTGTTGATAATCGACAAATCGCGCGCGCCCATCAACGAAAATTGCAAAGTGCGAGGAATCGGAGTGGCGGTCATAGTAAGCGTATCGACGTGATATTTTAGTTGGCGTAATTTTTCTTTTGCCGCCACGCCAAATTTTTGTTCTTCGTCAATGACCAATAATCCGAGGTCTTTAAATTTTATTTCTTTGTTCAACAAACGGTGCGTTCCTATTACAATATCGATTTTTCCTTCGCTCACATTTTTCAATGTTTCTTTGATTTGTGTTGGCGGTCGCAAGCGAGAAACATAATCTACTTTGACAGGAAAATTACTTAATCGAGCCGAAAATGTTTTGAAATGTTGTAGTGCTAAAATCGTCGTAGGAACAAGTATCGCGACTTGTTTTCCATCGGTGGCGGCTTTGAATGCCGCGCGAACAGCAATTTCTGTTTTCCCAAAACCAACATCGCCGCAGATAAGACGATCCATCGGAAAGGCTTGCTCCATATCGGCTTTCACAGCTTGTGTCGCTTTCATTTGGTCGGGCGTATCTTCGTAAATAAAAGACGCTTCTAATTCGTGTTGCAAATAAGTATCCGTCGCAAAAGCAAAGCCCGATAAATGCTTGCGTTTGGCGTAAAGCGCGATTAATTCACGCGCAATATCTTTTACTTTTCGTTTGGCAGATTGTTTTAAATTTTGCCAAACAGGACTTCCCAATTTATTAATTTTCGGCGGCTCGCTATCTTTACTTTTATATCGTGAAATTCTGTGAAGCCCGTGAATATTGACAAACAATACATCGTTGTCGCGATAAACTAATTTTATTACTTCTTGAATTTTTCCGTTCACATTTGTTTTTACCAATCCTCCGAAAACGCCGACACCGTGGTCGATATGAACAATGTAATCGCCTTGTTGCATACCGCTCAACTCTTGCCAAGTAAGCCTTTCGCTTTTTTCGACAGCGCGGCGCACAGTTACTCGGTGATAGCGTTCAAAAAGTTGGTGGTCGGGGTAACAACATATTCGCAATTCGTGATCTATAAAGCCTTCGTGAGGTGTAGCTTGAATAAATTCAAAGGGCGTATTTTCTTTTCCGATAGACGAAAATATCGCTTTCAATCGCTCGATTTGTGTTGTGTTTTCCGAAAAAATATAAGTTGTATAGCCTTGTTCGGCGTGTTCAAGAATATCTGCGGATAAAAGTTCAAAATTTTTATTAAAAGTTGGTTGAGGTGTTGTGCTGAAATTTATAACGATATTTTGAAAGCCGGAAAGTGTTTCGTTTAAAGAGGTTTGTTGAGCGCCGTCCATCAAAATCGTACAATGTTTTTGCGGAATTATTTGTAACATTTCCGGCGATAATAATTGATTGCGTAATTCCGTATTTTTCCACAACAATTCAATTGTGCCAACCAAATAATTCCAATCTTCAATCCACCAAATTGCTTTTTGTTCAGTAAATTCAAATAAAGACAATTGCTTTGCATTCGTTGCTATTTCTTGCAAGTTTGAAATAATTTCTACTTCTTGCAATAATTCGTCAGAAAGTTGCGTATCGACATTAAAAGCGCGAATACTTTCTACTTCATCGCCAAAAAAATCGATACGAAAAGGACGATTATTCGCGAAAGAAAATATATCGACAATGCTGCCACGTAAAGCGTACTGCCCGGGTTCTGTTACAAAATCGACACGTTCAAAATTGTAAGTAACGAGTGTTTCTCGCAAAAAATCCATCGAAATCATTTCGCCTTTGTGCAAGCGCAAAGCGTTGCGTTCCATTTCTTCGCGCGACGTAACCAATTCCGCCAACGCTTCGGAATAAGTAACAACAATGCAAGGCGTGTTGCTGCGCAACGCATTTAGCGCGGTGGTGCGCTGCACCATATTCGATGCGTCGGATTGTCCATATTGAATGTTGCGCTTGAACGACGAAGGCAATAAAAAAACTTGCTCGGGATTGCACCACAAAGTTAAATCGTTGCACATATATTCTGCCGTTTCTCTATCGTTCGCGACAAAAATTTGAGTGGTCGGTTGGTTGTTGAAATTAGCGGAAATCGCCAAACTTCGCGTAGAACCTGTTAGTCCGCGTATGGATATAATTCTCCCGTCATTCGCAAGGATTTGTGAATGTATTTGCCGACAAGAAGGTTGTGCGGCAAAACGATTTAGAAGTTCTTTTGTGTCCAATTTTTTAAATGGGCTACAAAGGTAGAAAAAATTGAAGTGTATTGAAAATAAAAAAAGCACAGAAATTTCTGCGCTTTTATTTATGTTGTGCTCTCAATTTGTTAGAGTTCCATAAATTGTTGGAAAACAGAATCCATTCCAGAGGTTACGAGTTCTCCTTCATAACGACACGAAAATAGAGTTCCGTCTCTCAACTCTGCATCTATAACTAAGGTGCATTTTCCATCTTTATAATCCAATTGAAAAGTACCTGTTTCAATATCACCACGGTGTGTACCTGTACGTTCTCCATCGGAGGCTAATATATATCCGATACCCATTTCTCCAACAATACGAGTAATTAAATATATTTTTGAGCCGTTTTCCAATAGTTCCGGATTTCGCATATCAATTTTCTTGCCAAACAAATTTTCGGTAATAGCAATATATACAATATAAGGCGGCTCCGGTGTCGCTATTAGTTCCGATTTTTCTGTATCCGTAAATGTAAACAAGTGGTAATTAAAAATAAGTTTTTCTCTATCATTACCATCTATGTCTATTATTGTTTCCAAAGGAGCTCCTGCAGCTGTCTTAATCGGTATTTCATATTCTCCGTAAACAATAGTGTTTTTTGGCAAATTATCGTTGGAACTACAAGATAAAAATGAGCAGAAAAGAATCAGAATAAAAAATTTTCTCATAAAAATTTATTTTAAGGTATAAAAAAAGTCCGTTGAATTCAACGGACTAATATACGCTATTTTTAGCAATAAAAAAATTCCAAAATTTATTCAGTCGGCTGTGTTTCCGGTTGTTCCTGTGTATTCGAAGTTGGAAGATTTGAAAAATCGGGCGTACCGGGTTGTACACGTTCCAATTCGGTTTTTACTGCCGAGTTACGAGTTCCTTCGCCTCCGGTGGTAATAAACATAGTTGCTGCCAACGACAATACAAAAATGGAAATTGCTAACGTCCAAGTAGCTTTTTCCAAGAAATCGGCTGTTTGACGTACGCCAAAAGCTTGATTTCCGGCAGCAAAATTAGCTGCTAAACCGCCGCCTTTCGAGTTTTGCACCAATACTACCAAGGTTAATAAAATGCTTGCAATAATGAGTAATATAGCTGTAACTGTATACATTTTTTTACTATTTAAGTTTCTTAATTTCTTTAATTTGGGCTGCAAAGTAAGTGTTTTTTTCCGGAATTTGCAAAATTAATTTTTTATAGGTGTCTATTGCCAAATTGTATAATTGTTGATTCAAATAGATTTTTGCCAAAGTTTCGGTTACATAATCCATTGGTGTTCGCCGTTTTTCAGGAGCATCTTGATAGTCAATTTCGTTGAGCGGCGAAGTGTTGGGATTGATTTTTGGCTGCGAAATTATAAAACGAGAAACAGGGTCGTCGCCGGTAACTGTTGTTTGATTAAAATCTGCCGAGCTGAAATAATCGCCTCCAACAACTACAAATTGTGGCGTGGCAGGTTGTTCAACAATTGGTTTTTTCTTCAAAGTTGGCGAAATCGGAGCTTCCTTAAATAATTCAAATTCTTCTTCCTCTTCTTCCAAACGTTCTTCGGTTGGTTTTTGCAATCTCCAATAAAAATTCTGACGGCTCGAAGTATAAGCAATCGCATTCGCGGAATAACTCTTGTAAATTTCGTCTTCGTTACGAAAGGACACTTCCATCAATAATTGGTGCGCCAACGAAAACCAAGGATAGTTTTCGGTCAACGATTTTAGTTCTTCCAAAGTGTTGTCGGAAGCGCTTGTCGGAACAGCTAAAAGTTTATAAAATTTCGTTGCATCCATTACCAATTAGCAGCAGATTCGTTAAAAATATTTTCGATTATTGTTTCCAAAATTTGTTGTATTAAATCGTCTTGCACCGAGTCGAGTGATTGAGTAGCATCAAAATCGGCGTAATGACTGAAAGATTTATCGAAACTTTGTTTTTCGTCAATCGCGTTTGTACAGCGAACTTTCACCGAAATTGACAATCGATTTTGCGCGGCATATTCGTCGGCTTGCACATTGATAGAAGTTACATCGTATCCTATAATTTCTCCGGAAAAAGCCAAATCGCCGTCAAAATCTACAAAACTTAATTTTGTTTGCCGTCTGAATTTATCTGTCAATGCTTCGGTAAAAGAATTACTTAACGACGATACGACAATTGGCGCCATGTTTTGAAAATATTCGATACTTATGGTTTTTATATCGGGCGAAAGCGAAGTTCCTGTAAACGAATAACCACCGCGGCAATTACTCATTGTTGCGACAAACAAAAGTAGCGCGAAACAAAAACCTATTTTTTTATGAAATTTCATTTATTCTAAATTATATTCTTTAATTTTTCGATACAGAGTTCGTTCGGAAATTCCTAATTCTTGCGCTGCCAATTTGCGTTTTCCTGCGTGTCGTTCCAAAGCTTTCCGAATAAATTCTTCTTCTTTCTCTTGTAACGAAAGCGTTTCTTGTTTTATTTCTTCGGTGTCGGTTGCGACATATTTGCCGGAAAATTCTTTGGTCGTTGGTGTAATATATTCTTTCGGAATTACCGTTACGTCTTCTGTTGTCGGCATTGTGCCTTGTATCAAACCGTGTACTACCTTTTTCAAATCGGTAATATCTTGACGCATATCGAACAAGATTTTGTATAAAATTTCACGCTCCGAAGAAAAATTAGTGTCCGCCGATTTTCCTGCATAAAGCACAGGAAGTGGCGAAACAACTTCGTTTGGAAGATATCGCTCCAAAACTTCTGTCGAAATTTGTCTGCTATTTTCAATCACCGATAATTGTTCCGCTACATTTTTCAGTTGGCGAATATTTCCCGGAAAATAATAATTTATCAAAACCTGTTGCGCTTCGTTGGTAAGCGCTACTGCCGGCATATGATATTTTTCGGCAAAATCGGCGGCAAATTTTCGGAACAAAAGATAAATGTCTTCTTTTCGTTCTCGCAAAGGCGGAACGTGAATCGGAACAGTATTTAATCGATAATATAAGTCTTCGCGAAAACGTCCGGTTTGTACGGCTTGCAACACGTTTACATTAGTCGCGGCAACTACTCGCACATTTGTTTTTTGTGTTTTCGACGAGCCTACTTTTAAAAATTCGCCCGATTCTAACACGCGCAATAAACGAACTTGTGTTGCCAAAGGTAGTTCTGCAACTTCGTCCAAAAAAATAGTTCCTTTGTCAGCAACTTCAAAATAACCTTTGCGCATATCGTTTGCGCCGGTAAACGAGCCTTTTTCGTGACCGAATAATTCTGAATCAATTGTGCCTTCGGGAATTGCGCCACAGTTTACAGCAATATATGGTCCGTGTTTTCGACTGCTGTATAAATGTATTATTTGCGAAAAAACTTCTTTTCCCACGCCACTTTCACCGGTAATAAGCACCGACAAATCGGTTGGCGCTACTTGCCGTGCAATGTCGAGCGCGCGGTTTAATTCCGGCGAATTTCCGACAATGCTAAATCGTTGCTTAATGGTTTGTAAGTGATTCATAAGGTTACAAAGATACATTTTTTTTATGAAACAAAAGAGGCGATAAATTCGATAAAAAAATCGAAAAAGACCTAAAATCTATTTACAAAGAAAAAACCCTTGCGATTATTTCGACAAGGGTTTTTAAAATTTTTATAAACTCTAATCCGATTATTTTTTATAAATCCGTACAATAAAAATATCTTCTATCGGACGATCGTAGCCGTCTTTTTGCACAGCGGCAATTTTATCCACGATTTCCAAGCCCTCAACAACTTCTCCAAATACGGTATAATCTCCATCGAGCCAAGGAGAACCGCCAATAGTTGAGTAAGTTTTTATTTGTTCCGGAGAAAAAGCTTTTCCACGTTGTTGAGCCATTTGTGCTAATGTCTCGCTTGGATAAACTTGTCCTTGCACAATGTAGAATTGCGAACCCGATGAAGCTTTTGCAGGATTTCCGTCACGAGCAGCAGCCAAAGCGCCTTTCTTATGATGTTTTTCGGCTACAAATTCGGCAGGAATTCGTTCTGCGGGACCGCCGCTTCCATACATTCTTCCGGGTTCAGGATTTTTAGAATCGGGATCGCCGGTTTGAATCATAAAATTAGAAATTACTCGATGGAATATTACTCCATCGTAATAGCCGGTGGTGGCTAAATTCAAAAAATTGTTGCGATGCAAAGGTGTTTCGTCGTATAATTTTACGGTAATATTTCCCTCTGTCGTTTCAATTGTTAATAAGGTTTCTTGTGCATTACAGCTCATAAAAAATAAAGCGGTTAATGATAAAATTAGTATCTTTGTTTTCATGTTAAATGGATTTTATTTTGCAAAAATACTAAAATTTATCACACCTGAAAAGTTTTTACTACTTTATAACTATGTATAAATATATTTTGCTTTTTCTTTTTTGCTTTTCTTTTTACTTGTCGCCGATAATTGCGCAAAACGTAGAAGAAAAACAATTGGTGTCTTCCGTCGGGCTTGTGTTAAGCGGCGGCGGTGCAAAAGGACTTTCGCATATTGGTGTGATAAAAGCGTTAGAAGAAAATAATATTCCGATTGATTATGTTGCCGGAACTTCAATGGGAGCAATCATTGGCGGATTATACGCGATTGGTTATTCGCCCGACGAAATGATCACACTTTTGTCGTCGAAAGAATTTCATGTTTGGTATAAAGGTTTGAAAGAAGAGAATTATACGACTTATATTTTTCGACCGGAGCCTACGCCCGAAATGCTTTCCGTAAAACTCGATTTTAAAGACAAAAAAATGGTTACTCAATTGCCATCGAGTTTTGTTTCTACTTATCAAATGGATTTGGCGTTTTTACAGCTGTTTTCGCAAGGCGATGCTGTTGCTCGCGGAAATTTCGACAGTTTAATGATTCCTTTTCGTTGCATGGCTTCCGATGTGGTGAATAAAAAACCTTACATTCTTCGGAGTGGAAATTTGGGTTCTGCTGTCCGTGCTTCGATGTCTTATCCTTTTTATTTCAAGCCGGTTTTAATGGATAGCGTCATTCTTTTCGATGGCGGTTTTTATAATAATTTTCCATGGAATGTAATGGAAAAAGATTTTCATCCCGATATTATTATTGGCGCGAAATGTGTTGCCGGAACGCCTGCCGTTCCTAATGAAGACGATATTTTATCGCAAATTGAAACTATGCTGACTTTTGAAACCAATTATGATTTGCCGGAACGCAAAGGGATTTTAATTGAAACACGTTGTTACGATATTGGGTTGTTAGAATTTTCGAAAATCGATTATTTGGTGCAAAAAGGCTACGAGGAAACAATTGCGAAAATAGATGAAATAAAAGCGCGTATTTCTCGGCGTGAATCAGCATCGGCTTTGGCGGCTAAGCGAAAAAGTTTTCATCAACAAATGCCGGAAGAAAAGTTTAAAAATTTTCAAATAACCGGCTCGATTAGCGCGAGTCAGCAGCGTTTTGTAGAACAAACTATGAGCGGTAAAAAATCCGAAACGTTTGATTACAATACTTTGAAAAGGCGTTATTTTAGAGTAGTTTCCACAGATTTAGTCAATACATTTTATCCGACAGCAACATACGACTGGCAAGATAGTTTGTTCAATGTGTCGATAAACGTGACTAATCAATCGCGTTTCAAACTTATGCTGGGTGGGCATTTTTCGTCATCGTCTATCAACGAAGTTTTTTTAGGCGGACAATATCAAATGTTTCGTTCAACTATTGGAACGGCAAACTTTGGGATGACATTCGGGCGACTATATAATGGCATACAAGTTTCGTGGAAACATTTTGTAAGTACTAATCCGATTTTATATTATGAATTAAAAGTTGTTGGCCATCGTTTCGATTATTTTTCGGGCTCGCAAGATTTATTTTATTTTGATAAACGTCCCGCTTATTTACAAGAAGAAGATGTATATGGACAAATAACATTGGGGACGCCGGTGTTTTTGCGAAAAAATCTTACCGGCAAACTGAAATTTACAGTTGGAATGCAGCGCGACCGCTATTTTCAAACACTTGACTATTCCTCGTCGGACACTTCTGACCATATGCGCTTCAATTATTTATTTCCCAGATTTAGCGTCGAACGAAATACTTTAGATTATAAACAATACCCGACACAAGGCAATCATCAAGAAATTAGCATAGGTTATGTGTATGGTTCTGAAAAACACAATCCGGGTAATTTGTCAAGCGGTTTTGTTACTGAAAAACAACGCAGCCATCATTGGTTTGGAGCACGTTTTTATTTTAATTCTTACATTTCATTTGGTCCGCACTTTTCGTTAGGTTTGTTGGCAGATGTGGTGGGCAGCAATAAATCCGAATTTGGCGATTATTATTCTACATTGCTTTCCTTGCCTGCATTTCAACCAACGCCACATAGTACAACATTGGTGTTGGAAAATTATCGAGCAAATATTTATGCAGGATTGGGAATTACGCCTGTTTTTCGATTTACGGATAAAGTTTCGTTTCGCTTTGGCGGATATTTGTTTCAACCCTATCAACCCGTCAAACACACTAGTGGCGATAAAGTAGATTATTCCGAGTCTTTTTCGGGAACGGCTTATATGGCAATGGGTGCAGTTGTTTGGCAAACACCAATTGGGCCTTTAAGTTTTTCGGCAAATTGGTACGAAAAGGCACAAAAAAATATGTATATTCAGCTAAGTTTAGGATATTTGATATTTAACAAAAGAGGTTTGGATTATTAGAATTAGAATTTCAAAATGGCAATCGAAGAACAGGAAATAATTATACGAGGTGCTCGCGAGCATAATTTAAAAAATATTGATGTCGTTATTCCGCGCAATACGCTTACGGTAATTACCGGATTGAGCGGCAGCGGAAAATCGTCATTGGCGTTTAATACAATTTATGCCGAAGGACAACGTCGTTATTTGGAAACTTTGTCAGCTTACGCTCGACAATTTATGGGCAATATGGAGCGTCCGAATGTTGACCATATTTCCGGATTGAGTCCGGTGATTGCGATTGAACAAAAAACCACAAATAAAAATCCTCGTTCTACTGTTGGCACAATTACCGAAGTGTACGATTTTCTGCGATTATTGTTTGCTCGCGCGGCTATTGCTTATTCCAAAGAAACAAGCGAAGAAATGGTGCGTTATACCGACGAGCAAATTGTTCAATTAATTGTAGAACAATTTTACGGTAAAAAATGTATGATATTAGCGCCTTTGGTAAAAGGGCGAAAAGGACATTACAAAGAACTGTTTGAACAATTGCGTAAGCGTGGTTTTTTGAATGCGCGTATCGATGGAGAAATTGTAGAGCTTCGTCCGCTACATAAATTAGACCGCTACAAAACACATTTTATCGAAGTTGTAATCGACAAACTTATTCCGAACGAAGCCGACGAAAAACGATTGCGCGATTCTGTGAAAGTCGCGATGCAGCAAGGAAAAGGAGAGCTTGCTTTGCTAGATGTGCAACAAAATATTGTGCGGCATTATAGCCGTTCGTTGATGTGTCCGACAACCGGAATTTCGTATTCCGAGCCTGCGCCTCATTCGTTTTCGTTCAATTCGCCGCAAGGCGCGTGTCCTCATTGCAACGGTTTGGGAACGATTGCCGAAATTGATATCACAAAAATTATTCCGGATAAAAAAAAGAGCATTAAAAAAGGTGGCATTGAAATTTTAGGAAAACAAAGCGACAACAAGGTTTTCGAGAAGTTGGAAGCAATTGCTCGCAAATACGAATTTTCGTTATCCGATGCCATTTCCGACATTCCGGAAGAAGCTTTAAATGTGATTTTATATGGCTCTGATGAATTATTTCGTGTGCCGAATTCACAGGTTTCCGCAGCCGGATATATGGTTTCTTTTAACGGCATTGTGAGTATGCTCGACGCGGCGATGGACGATAGCGAAAGCGCAATGGCTGCG
>JGI994J12354_10001484_pt1 | contig 23660 bp, 21 predicted proteins | sample IntmicLarv3ML3BL_FD_12354 | JGI IMG/M metagenome (IMG submission 12354) | reverse complement strand
ATGCAGGATCGTCCGATGTTCGGCGGCAATGCTTCGAGTGAAATTCGAATGTGGGTTTGTGGTGCACACGGTCAGAATAATAAAGAAACAGGTCTTGTTGAAGAATTTAAATTAGAAAATTTCCATATAAATCCCATGAGAAATTATTTTGTTTGGGATAGCGTGCTTTATGAAAAAGTAGCGGCTGAAAAAAATATTAAATTTTTGTTGAATTGTGCTTGTTGTGAGGCTGATTGCGTAGATAACGACATAAAAAGTATCACGGGATATCAAACAACAACGCAGCAATGGCATGAAATTAATGCAGATATATTCATCGACTGTTCAGGAGACAGCGTGCTTGCGAATTTAGTCGGTGCTGAATACAGAATCGGAAGAGAATCCTGCGATGAATTCAATGAAGATATTGCTCCTAAAGTGGCTGATAAACTGACTATGGGTATGTCATGTCTTATTCAAGCACGTAATACAGGTAGAAAAAGCGTTTTTACTACTCCGAAAAGAGCATATAAATATACAAAAGATGATCTTCCGCACAGAAATCCGATGAAAGACCTGGTAAATGAAAATTTTTGGTATATTGAATTAGGCGGAATGCAGGACAGCATCAGAGATACGGAAATTTTACGCGATGAGTTATTGCGTACTGCTTTTGGTATTTGGGATTACATAAAAAACAGCGGAAATTATGAAGTTGACAACTGGGAACTCGATTGGATCGGTATTTTACCGGGAAAACGCGAAAGTCTTCGTTATGTGGGTGATTATATCGTTAATCAGAACGATGTACGTCAAGGCGGGCAATTTGAAGATATCATTGCATACGGCGGATGGACAATGGACGATCATCATCCGGGTGGATTTTTATCGAAAGAACAACCGACTATTTATCATGCGGCACCATCTCCGTACGGACTTCCGTATAGAAGCATTTACTCAAAAAATATAAAAAATCTGATGTTCGCAGGACGTAATATCAGCGTTACACATTCAGCACTGAGTTCGACAAGAGTTATGGCGACATGCGGACTGTTAGGTCAAGCAGCCGGTGTTGCAGCGATGTTGTGCGTAAAAAATGATGTTATGCCGAGAGATGTTTATGAAAATAAACCGTTGCTTGAAAATTTACAACAAATTTTAATGGATCAGGATTGTTTCCTTCCGTTTTTAAAACGGGATGTCTCGGAATTAACAAAAAAAGCAAATATTGCTGAAAAATATGAAGTATTAAGAAATGGTTTTGACAGACCTACGCCTATTGGTATTATAAAAGAAAATGGTGAATATTGTAAAAAAATACCTGTTAATGACGAAAAATCGAAAAAATTTGATGAAAACAGCGTTTTGGTTGTTATGGGCGAACAAATTGTTTTTAATTATAATAACAGCGTTGCGGTTTCGGGTATGCGTTTTGTGTTTGACAGTGACTTGAATATGAACAGTATGAGAGTAGTAAATGCTGAAAACGTCAACATGTACAGTGCTTTGACGCATAATATGATGGCGAGTAGACCTCTTAATTTTGATGGTATTTATCCTGCTCAAACGATGATCACGGATTTGTTGATTGAGTTTTTATCGAGTGAAAAAATTGTTGAAAAATATAATTTGACCGATAATTATCAAAGGCTTGTTGAAATAAAACTTGACAAAGTTTTGGAAAAGATTGATAAAATTGTTGTTACACCGTTAAAAACAAGTGGAAAAGAAGAAAAATATATAGATAAAGCTAATATTTTTTCGATTGATATTTTATAAATTTATGGGAGTAAATAAAATTGAGCAGAAAATTGGAAATTTCGTTATTAGTAATTTTTTTAGTGTTTATATTCAGTTTTTTTATATTATTTTTCCTGGTTTCTGATAGATTTTTTTCAGAAAATGAAAACAGAGTGTTGCAACAATTTCCTGAATTAACGACAAAAACATTGTTTAAAGACGGAACATTTACTATGGATTTTGAAACATACGTAACTGATCAATTTCCGTTTCGTGATATTTGGGTCATGTCAAAAACGCCGATAGATTTTGTTTTATTAAAGCAAGAAAATAATGGTGTTTTCAGAGCTAAAGATGGATATTTACTTGAAAAGTTTACTAAAATTGATGAAGAATTAATACAAAGGCAAGTTGAAGCTTTAAATAAATTTATTTCATATCATGATAATGTAAAAATATATTTTTCATTGATTCCGACATCATCGTGGATTTTACGCGATAAATTACCTGAATTTGCTGAAAACGTAAATCAGAATGAATATATTTCGAAATTTTATGGTTTATTATCCGATAATTATTCAACAATAAATTTGATTGATACACTCGAAAATGTTAAAAATGATTATATTTTTTATAAAACCGATCATCACTGGACTTCTTTCGGAGCATATAATGTATTTATTAAGTTATGTGACGAAATGAACATGGTTAAAAAAGAGATTTCTAATTATGAAATTATTCAGTTAAGCGACAAGTTTTTCGGAACGTTGTATTCAAAAGGAAATTTCAATGTAAAACCTGACGAAATAGATAGATATGATCTTATAAATTTTACAAATAATATTATTGTTGCAGATATTGTCAGTGATAATATTATTGACAGCGTTTTATATAATGATGAATTTTTAAATAAAAAGGATAAATATTCATATTTTCTAAATGGTAATCCTGCTTATACAAAGATTTCAGGAGGAAGCGGAACAAAAACATTATGTATTTTAAAAGATTCGTTCATGCATTCATTAGTTCCTTTTTTGGTTCCGAATTACGAAGTTGTTTATCTTTTAGATGTACGATATTTAAATACCAATATTAATAATATTATAAACGAAATAAATCCCGACGAAATTTTAATAATGTATAATGCGAAAACTTTTTCTGAAGATGTCAGTATTTCAAAATTGGGATTAGCTCCGAAGATATCGGAATAAAACGGAGGAAAAACAATAAATGGGAAAATTTGACGGATATTTGATGGTTAGCGATTTAGACGGAACTCTTTTCGGAAATAATTATCAAATACCGAAAAATAATATTGAAGCAATAAAATATTTCATTGATTCTGGCGGATTATTTAGTATTGCAACAGGACGCGGAATGGTAGCATGTGACGCATTGCTCAGCGAATTACCGACGAATATTCCTGGTGTTTTGTTCAACGGAGCTGTTTTATACGATTTAAACAATAAAAAAGTTTTAAAAGAACACGGAATTGATAATAATGAAGCAAAAACATTAATTAAGTTGATTAATAAAAAATTTCCCGATATTCCGACAGTTATATTCCATAAAAGAAAAATGTATACGACGATTGTAAACGATGAATTGAAAATATTAATTGATAAAATTAAAATGCCTGCTGAATATATGCCGATTGATGAAATTCCGTTTCCGTGGTATAAAATGTTGTGTGAAGGTTCAAATAATCGATTGTTGGAAATAAAAAAATATATTGATGAATTGAATTATCCGATGTTTTCCTATGTTTTTACTAACAGTACGTTATTGGAAATTATTAAAAAAGATGTAACAAAAGCTGCAGGTTTAACCGAATTAACAACGTTGTTAAATATTGAAATGTCAAAAACAATAGCAGCGGGAGATTATTTTAACGACGTAGAATTACTTGAAAAAGCAGCGATTAGTGTTGTTCCTCAAAATGCACCAAATGAAATAAAACAATTAGCAAATTATATTACTTGTTCAAATATTGATGGAATGATCGCAGATTTTATTTACAATTTTGATTTACAACAAAATTTTATAGTAAATTAAAAAATAAAAATATTTTTAATTAAAATATAAAATTTAAATATCTTTATAAAAAAAAATTACATTTTTATTGAAAAAATTTAGCAATAAGTATTGACAAAAAAAACGTAAAATGTTATAATAACAACAAATTTATAATGGAGGTTTGCTTTTATATGAAGACAGTACATAGCCCATATATAAAGTTAGCGGGTTATCTTAGGGGTATGGATGTAACGTACGCAATAGCCGCTAAAGTGTTGGGGATTACAGAAACTACATTTTGCAGGAAAATTAATGGACGTTCGGATTTTTCATTAGCAGAAATCGAAAAATTAGCTGAAGCATATGGGGAAGACTTAAAAAAAATTTTTTATAAATAAAAAAATTAATTATTATAAATCATTATAATTTTTGAATGATATAGAGTGTTATATTTATTATATAAAATAAACTTTACGGAGGATATATAAATGAGCGTTTTTATTGAAATTAGTGAAAATTTGCAAAAAGGTAAAGCTAAAATCGTAGCTGAATTAGTTCAAAAAGCAGTGGATGACGGCGTTTCAGTGAAAGAACTGTTAAATCAAGGTCTTTTAGAAGGTATGAGTGTAATTGGCGAAAAATTTAAGAACAATGAAATTTATGTACCCGAAGTTTTAGTGGCAGCAAGAGCAATGAATGCAGGCGTTACTATTTTGAAACCGCTTTTAGCTGAATCCGGTGTTAAACCTATCGGTAAAGCTTGCATCGGAACAATTAAAGGCGACTTACATGATATAGGCAAGAATTTAGTTAAAATGATGTTTGAAGGAAAAGGTATTGAAGTTGTCGATTTAGGAACTGATGTATCTCCTGAAAAATTCGTTGCAACAGCAAAAGAACAAAACTGCCAAATTATCGCTTGTTCTGCATTGCTTACGACAACAATGGGCGGGATGAAAGACGTTGTTGAAGTAGCTAAAGCAGAAGGTATTCGCGATAAAGTTAAGATTATGGTTGGCGGTGCTCCTGTAACAGATAGTTTCTGCGAACAAATCGGTGCTGATGCGTATACACCTGATGCAGCAAGCGCAGCAGATGCAGCAGCAGCTTTTTTGAAATAAAAAATATTTTAATATTATAAATTAAAATGAAGGGGTTGAAAAGCTTATTTTCAATCCCTTTTTAAACAATATGTTTATGTAATTGTTCATTCTTTTGCGAATAAAACAATTTTTTGATGAAAACGGAAATAAAATTAATAAAAAAATGAATTATTTTTAATAAATGCTTGATTTTTGACATAAAAATTGTTACAATATAGAGTATAATGTTATAAAAAAATATTTAAATGATCGGTTATGTTTAATGACACAAAAATATGATTGTATTATCATCGGCGGCGGAGCAGCGGGATTGATTTGCGCGGGTAAAGCAGCTGAAAACGGAAAAAATATTTTAGTGATTGAAAAAAATAAAATATTGGGCAGAAAATTGCTAATTACAGGCAAAGGTCGTTGTAATGTAACGAACAATGTAGAAAATGAAAAATTTTTTCAAAACATTGTAAATAATAAATCGTTTTTATATAGTTCTGTTTCTAATTTTACACCTGAGAATTTGATCAATTTATTAAATAATTTGGGGGTTGAATTAAAAACAGAAAGAGGTAACAGAGTTTTTCCGGTTAGTGACAAATCTGTTGATATAGTAAATGCATTAAAAAAATATTGCAAACTGAACAATGTGCATTTTTTAACTGGTATTTCTGTAAAAAAAATTTTAACGGATAATCAGCAGGTTATCGGTATTACTACAAATAATTATGACGAATTATTAGCCGACAATATTGTGGTTGCAACAGGTGGATTATCTTATCCACTGACAGGTTCGACAGGCGACGGATATATTTTCGGCAAAGACTTGGGTCATAATTTAATTAAAACATCTGCATCACTGGTACCTATTATATTAAAAGAAAAAGATATTTGTAAAAATTTACAAGGATTGACATTGAAAAATGTCGGTTTAAAAATAATCAGAGATAAAAAAATAATATACCAAGATTTTGGTGAAATGATTTTTACTGACGATGGAATAAGCGGTCCGATAGTTTTATCAGCCAGTTTTTTTGTGGAAAAAGACGACATTGCCAGTATTGACTTAAAATATGCGTTAAATGAGGATGTTTTAGATAAACGATTAATATCCGATTTTAATAAATATACTAATAAAAATTTTATAAACGCATTAAGTGATTTATTACCCGCTTCGCTAATTCCTGTTTTTGCGGAACGTTCTGGGATTAACAATAATTTAAAAGTTAATCAGATTACAAAACAAATGAGAATGGATTTGATTCTCTTGTTTAAAAATTTTACGTTTAATGTGTTAGATAAAAAACCCATAGAAGAAGCAGTGATAACTTCGGGTGGAATCGATGTTAAACAAATAAATCCTAAGAACATGATGTCAAAAATTGTTGAAAATTTGTTTTTTGTCGGCGAAGTATTGGATGTTGATGCATTTACAGGTGGGTTTAATCTCCAAATAGCATTTTCGACAGGTTATGCGGCAGGAAAATATATCGGTGAAAAATATATAGAATAATGGTGAATTATGCAAGAGAAAGGCAGTAGATATGTCGCTCAAGCTGCTATAAAAATGGCAGTAAGTCTAGATCATTCCGAAGAAAAACAAATAAAAGATTTTTATTATTCAGACGGTTTGTTATTAACTGCTGTTGATTTCGGCGGCGAATATATCGCATCTATCAATAAAATCATTGAAAGAGCTATAAGTATTGCCAAGCGTGACCATTTAATCGGCGAACAACACGCAGAAGAAGGTTCAGTTGCAGGTGCAGCAAGAGAAGCTGTTACGCAATTGATGCAAAAAGCATTGGGTCTTAATATCGGCGGAAAAATTGTTGTTGCACGATATGAAGAACACGTCGCAGTCGCAGTATTTTTCGGAATAGGTCTTATGCATTTAAATGAAGTATCAATCGGTTTAGGGCATAGGGTAATATAATTAATTATATTACGCAACACACTATTCTTTATTAAAATAAAAGGACAGTAAAAATGTACGTAAACATAGCAATTGATGGCCCGTCGGGAGCGGGAAAAAGCAGTCTTGCAAAAACTTTAGCTAAAGAATTGGCTTATATTTATGTCGATACAGGTGCGTTGTATCGCGCAATCGGCTTATATATGCTGAAAAATAACGTTAAAACTAATGATACTATCAGTGTTGTTTCGAAATTAAAAGAAATAACGTTGAAATTTATATATATAAATGATATTCAAAAAGTTATTTTAAACGGAGAAGACGTAACGGATTTTATTCGCACACCTGAAGTATCTATGGCAGCGTCGAATGTATCTGCGATTGGTGAAGTTCGCGAATTTTTATTACATTTACAAAGAGATATAGCCGACAAAAATAATGTCATTATGGATGGACGCGATGTCGGAACAGTGATTTTACCTAATGCTGATGTTAAAATATTTTTAACTGCAACACCCGAAGAACGGGCATTACGCCGATATAATGAATTAAAAACAATTGAACAAAATACAAATTACAATAACGTTTTAAATGAATTGAATAAACGCGATCATAACGATTCAACACGATGTATAGCGCCGTTAAAACCGGCTGATGACGCTGTTTTAATAGACAATTCCGAATTTCAGCCAAATGAAACATTTCAGTATGCACTTAAAATTATTAGGAGCCGAATTAAATGAGTTTATATTGGGTGCCAAGAGCTTTTTATTCATTTTATTTTACTTTTTTTAATTATACGAAAGTAAAAGGAAAAGAAAATATAATTAAAAATGGTCCGCTGGTAATATTTTGCAACCATCAAAGAATGCTAGATGTCCCTCTTGTAGCGATGTGTTTTAAACGGCAAATTCGTTTTATGGCAAAAAAAGCTATTTTTAACGTACCGATTATCGGAAAATTAGCAATATGGTGCGGTGCATATCCTGTAGACCGTAAAAAAGCGGATTTTACAGCAGTAAAGACTTCGTTAAAAATTTTAAAAGAAAATGGAGTTTTAGGTATTTTTCCCGAAGGAACACGTTCAAAAAATCTTGAAAGCAGCGCTCAGGCAAAAGGCGGAGTAACAATGCTTGCATATAAAGGTAAAGCGATGTTACAACCTGTAAAAATTCAATATAAACGTAAATTTATTTTTTTCAATAGAATTGATGTGACAATAGGTAAAGCTATTTCGTATGAAGATTTAGGTATCGTTGAAGCAAATAATGACGAATTTAAACGAATCGGCGTTGAATTAATGGAAAATTTATATAAATTATAATTTTTAATTAAATAATATGTCAAAAAGACCTTGACGAATTGAAAAAAATATTGCATAATAGATAGTGTTGATTATGTACAAACTGTATAGTTGATATTTTAAAAATCAAACGCAAAAATATATGAAAGAAAAGTCATATAATTTTAATAATCAGTTACCAATTTTTTAATAGGTATAGAAAAATAGGGTTGTCTGTTCGGAAAATCAATGCCAAGCAGTGCAATCGAGGAGGATTTATAACATGGTAAATGTAAACGATGAGAATGTTTTAATGGAAGGTGACGAAGAGGATTTTGATTTTGCTTCTATGTTCGAATCTACATTGAAAATTATCAGAGTTGGACATCGCATAAGCGGAATTGTCACAAGTATTAACGGCAACGAAATACAGGTAGATTTGGGGGCAAAACAATCGGGATATATTCCTGTTGCCGAATTTTCGGAAGACAGCTCCGAAATGGTTAAAATTGGCGATGAGATTGACGCATTTGTCATGAAAGTCAGTGATGCTGAAGGAACAGTTTTGTTATCCAAAAAGAAATTGGATTCTGTCAAGGGTTTTGAAAAAATCGAAAACGCTTATAGAAGCAATGCTACAATCAAAGGAAAAGTATTGGAAGCCGTAAAAGGCGGTATGGTTGTATTATCGCAGGGAGCAAGAGTTTTTATTCCTTTTTCGCAAACAGGATTGAAAAAAGAAGATAATTTAGAAACGTTAGTTAATACAGAAGTTACTTTCAAAATTATCGAAGTTGATATTGCCGAAAATTCAAGACGCAGAAGAATAATCGGTTCTATTAAAGCTGTAAATAAAGCACAAAGAGATAAAATGGAAACAGAGATTTGGGAAAGCATTGAAATCGGAAAACAATATGAAGGTGTGGTTAAATCTATTGTCACATTTGGTGCTTTCGTTGATATCGGCGGTGTGGACGGCTTAGTACATATTTCAGATTTGTCATGGAATAAAATCAAGCATCCTTCTGAAATTGTTAAATTAGGTGATGTACTCAATGTTGTAATAAAAAACTTTGACAAGGATGAAAGAAAAATTTCATTGACATATAAAGATCTTTCACAAAATCCATGGAATAGTTTTGTTGAACAGTATCATGTTGACGATGTTGTCAATGTTGAAGTTCAAAAAATTATGGCATATGGCGCATTCGTTAGAATAATTCCGGGAATTGACGGTTTAATTCATATCTCACAAATTTCAGATAAACGTATAATCAAAGTCGGCGACGCTTTATCTGTAGGTCAAACTATAGATGCGAAAATTACTGAAATTGATATGGAAAAACAAAAAATAAATTTATCAATCAAAGCTTTAATTATACCTGATGAAAATGATTCGGAAAATGTTGAAGTTGTTGAAGAAATTGTCGAAGTTTCGGACAAAATTGCCGAATAATTAAACAAAGATATATAATTAAAGGTCATGCATTTTCATCTTGCATGACCTTTTGTGTTGTTTTTATAATTAAATTAAGTTCAAGTTAGAAAAAACTATAAGTAAAATGGTTAAGAATGTATATATAATCATATAAAGCCAAAATGAAACGGAAGTAAGCGATGCAATAGTGGCGTCTTTGAAAGATATAGCTGATGGTCTATCTGTAAACTTAAATTTATTGATTATTATAAATATAATTACAGAAATTGCACCTAAGATTAAAACTGTATAAAAATAATAATTGGAAATTTTTGTGTATAAATCGTCTGAAATATTTTGCTGTATTATTACAAAAACGCATGAAATAATATTATTTATAAAATGTAACAGAATAACTAATTTTGTTGAATTGAATTTTACGATTAAATATCCGAAGAACAATCCGATTGAAAGTGCGAATGGGATTTGTTCCAAATTTCCGTGCATCATTGCAAAAGCTAAAGATGAAATCAATATTGCATTAACTTTATTTAGTGGTTTTAACGAATTTATTACAATGCTGCGGAAAATAATTTCTTCTGAAATAGCGGGTAAAACAGCGATGACAAAACAAAACAATATTATTTCAATTGGAGTTTTTGGCAATGTCGGCATTAAATCCTGGAATGACGGAATAGAAATACCGATTGATTCGAAAAAATTAAATATAGAAGTGATTACTATATCTAAAACCGAACCAATACCTAACATAATAAAAATACTTAGTAATACATTTAATATTGATACTTTTTCAGACGCAAGGATAAATTTATCCATATCTAAATTTAATATTTTCGGAACAAAACATAAAATAATTAAATTTCCTACCGGTAATAACAATTGCGGAATGAAAAAATTCATATAAAATTCAAATCCTGACGGTATAGATGAACCGAACAATTGATAAATAACAGCAGTTATTCCTGCGAAATTGCTGTAAATAGGCAGTATACATAAAAATGCGAAAATGATATTGACTCTTTTTCTGTATAATTTTTTCAATTCCATAAAAACCTACATATCTTTCTTTAAAATAATTCCAACGGCTGATCCTAATGAATTTCCGTTTTTTATATGCAAAAAAATTGATTTTTGTAATGATGTATCAAGCGGATATTCATTCAATGCTAGTTTTTTATAATTTCTCCCGAAAACTCTTTCCAATGTTTGTCCGCCATCGTTATCTTCGTGAATTATTGTGAATTTGTTTTGAAAACGTATAATATTCGATGATTTCGGAATTAAATTTACGAGTCCACGCCATAAAAGCCACGAATGGCAATGAAATGCTTTGAAAGTATGTTCGGGAAAATATTTTTCGAAAAAAGTCAAAGCATGCTGATATGATTTTTCGCATTCATCATTATCTAATTTTGAACCTTGAGGAACATGAACATCAATAGTAAAATCACCGGTTTCTAATAAAATATTTTTCAATCCTATAGATTCTGGTTTATGAAAAGTTGTTAGTTCAAATTGCAAACGACCCAAACAAAAAACTTTTGCTTGTATGTGAGCAATAAGCCAGTTAATTTCACTTATTCCCCAAAAATTATTATCTTCATAAAAATTTGTTGCCCAAGTTGTGATATCACTCATTGTATCATAAAATATTTTATCATCAATATTTAATTTTTCGTATATTTTTTTCGTATAGTCAGTCGAAAGAATTAAAGCTAATAAAATGATAATACCATTTTCTTTTTTATTCTCGTCAAGTTTTAATTTTAATGAATTTAAATCTTTGTTTTCACAAAAATTATTTACATAGCTATTAATTTTCTCGCTTAATACGGAATTTTGAGACATTTTTTCAAATAAACTTGCCAATTCTTCGATAACTTGTCCGGGAAGCTTGATATTAATGCAAAATTCTTTCAATTCAAATAAATTGTTAAACATTAATTAAAATCTCCTATATATAATTTTTATTTTTTAAATTTATAAAAATGGCAAAATTTACTTGACTTTTACGTAAAATACGTTATAATTAATAATATAAAAAACACACACACAAATTAAAAAGGGAAGTATAAAAAATGAAAACCAAGCACTATTTGAAAGTTCTGATACCATTAAGTTTAATAATGGTAATTTTTAGAGCAATTGAAATTATGTTTGCAATCGAACCTAATACTGGATTTTATGTTTTAGGAAGTATAATTCCTATTATATTTAATATTTTTGCATTTATCGGTATAATATTTTTTATGTCAGTCGTTTTTTTAACACCTAAAGAAACAAAAACTGTTAGAATACGCGTAAGTACATTCACAAAAACAGATAATGCAATATTTTTTGTTGCTGCTATTTTAATATTAACAATCAGTATGAGAGATGTTTTGTTTAAATTTTTTCAAGATTCATCTGATTTTCATTATACAACAACAATGAGTATATTTCAAGATATTGATATTTATATAATGATTTTAGCATTTTTATCATCATTATTTTTAATTACATTGGTTACAAACCCAAAGAAAGCTTATAAAAGTCCAATAATTTTATTATTGTCACTATCATTTCCGTTTTATTATGTATTAAAATTATTTAAAGTTTTTACCGATGTTGATTCATTACTTTCGAAAGCATATAGCTCTTTTACGATATTATATATGAGTTTTTTAGTTTTGGCGTTAATTAATTTTTCAAAGTTTTTAGTGGGGTCATTATCAAAAAGATTTGTATTAGGTTTTGGCTGGTGTGCATTTTTCTTGGTAATGCTGAGACTGACAGATTTTGTTTTAATGTTATTCCCGAATAATCCGTATAATATATCAATGGACGGAATTAGTTTCGTTTCAGATTTGGTAAATTGTTTATTAATGTTATTGATTACAGCTAAATTAACCAAAAAAGTTAAAAGTACAAAAAAATCAACAGAATCAGTTATAGATGAAAATGAATCGAATGAACCTGAATCTGAACCTGAAATTATTGTATAAACGATATTATTAAGTATTCATTAAATTGAATACTTAATCTTTTTTTCGCGGTTTTTGTTTGATTATATTCAATTCATTAATTAACATGTCATAAAAATCTATATCAGATAAATTAATATTAAAATATTTCGGCAAAGCGTTTTTTATTAATAAATCATTGTATTGCTGTGCATATATTTTATATTCATTAATAAAATCGTAATTAATCGGTAAATCATTTACATCTTTTTCCATTTTTGATGCTTTTATAAATACAGACGTAATTTTCATGAAAATGTTCCATGCTTCTGAACGATCTTGTGAATTTAATTGATCGAAAAAATCTGTGCAATCCATGTTATCACCAATTATTTTATAATTCCATTAAAACGGCACGAACAGGACTGCCGTTTCCGTCTAAAAATTTTAAAGGCAACGCTGAAATAAAATATTTTCCTTCTCTTATTTCACTTAAATTTAAACCTTCGATAATACAGATATCATTTCCGAGTAATAATTTATGCGTGCTGAATTTACTTGTTGATTGATATTGTTCAACCGAAAGATAATCGATACCAACTGTTTTGACGCCGATTTCTACGAGATATTCGGCAGCATCGTGATTTATATACACATGATCGGTATAAAAATCATTTTTTGTAATTATAGTTTTATTATCGGTTTTGAAGAGAATTATATCATCTTTTTGAATGTCAAGTTTAATTATATGTTCTTTTTTTATACAATCGGTATTCATTATTTCAAAAACTTTACATTCACCGATAAATTTTGATAAATCAACTATATCAGTCGTTTTTCCGTCGTTGATAAAATGATTCGGAGCGTCTATGTGTGTTCCTGTATGGGAACCGAAATGTATTAAACTGGTGTTTGCACCTTTGTTATCAACGATTTTGTTATGAACATCGATTTTTACTGCAGGATCGCCTTTGTATACTACCATTTCGGGATGAATTAAAATCGAAATATCGTAAATTTTTTTCATGTTTTCACCATTTTCCATTATTATTAATATAATTATACCATATATAAAATGTAAATTCAAGATAATAAAGAATTGAAAAGTATGTATTTACAAAATTATTAAAAAGTGTTATAATATTCATATATATTAATCTTTTTAAAGGAGAGTTTTAATGGAAAATTTTAAATTATTAAAACAAGCTGATCCTGAAATCGGTGAAGCTATGCAATTAGAATTGAACAGACAACGTAATAATATTGAATTAATAGCATCTGAAAATTTAGTTTCTGTTGCGGTTATGGCTGCAATGGGTTCGGTTTTAACTAATAAATATGCCGAAGGTTATCCGGGAAAACGTTATTACGGCGGATGTGAATGCGTAGATATCGTTGAAAGTATTGCAATAGAGAGAGCAAAAAAGTTGTTTGGTGCTGAACATGCTAATGTACAAGCTCATTCGGGTGCTCAGGCTAATATGGCAGTATATTTTGCGTTTTTAAAACCGGGTGACACTATTTTGGGTATGAATTTATCTCACGGCGGACATTTAACTCATGGTTCACCTGTAAATATGTCGGGTTGTCATTACAATGTCATTCCATATGGTGTTAATGAAAAAACCGAACAAATAGATTATGATCAATTGGAAAAATTAGCAAAAGAACATAATCCGAAACTCATTGTTGCAGGTGCATCAGCTTATTCAAGAATCATCGATTTCCAACGTTTTTCAGAAATTGCAAAGTCTGTCGGTGCGTTGCTTATGGTTGATATGGCTCATATAGCGGGGCTGGTAGCTGCAGGATTACATCCCAATCCTTTTCCATGGGCTGATATTGTAACGTCCACAACGCATAAAACATTACGCGGACCGCGCGGCGGACTTATTTTATGTAAAGAAGAATATGCGAAAGCGATTGATAAAGCTATTTTCCCCGGTTCACAAGGCGGGCCGTTAATGCATACAATAGCTTCAAAAGCCGTTTGTTTCGGTGAAGCATTAAAACCCGAATTTAAAATATACCAAACTCAAATTTTAAAGAATGCGAAAGCATTATCTCAAAAATTAATGGAATTCGGTTTTGATATTGTTTCAGGCGGAACGGATAATCATTTGATGCTTTTAGACTTAAGAAAATTTGATATAACAGGTAAATTATTAGAACATAATTTGGATCAGGTACGTATAACTGCTAATAAAAACACGATTCCATTCGATCCTCAAACACCGTTTGTTACCAGTGGTTTACGCCTGGGTACACCAGCTGTTACAACAAGAGGATTTGTTGAAGCAGATATGGAAATCGTAGCTGAATGTATTTATAAAATTGCAAAAGATTACGAAAAAAATGCAAATGATGTTTTGGAAACAGTTGATAATTTATGCAAAAAATATCCGTTATACATTTAAATAGATAAATTTTGGTAGATATGAGTAATAATATTCCGTTAGCTGCGAAATTAAGACCCGAAGAATTGGATGATATGGTAGGACAACAGCATTTGATTGGTGTCGGTAAACCGTTGCGAAATATTATAGAAAGCCAAAATATACCGAATATGATTTTTTACGGTTATTCGGGTATAGGAAAAACGACTTTAGCATATATTATTGCATCAAAATCAAAAAAAATTTTATATAAATTAAACGCAACGACAGCATCGACGGGTGATATCAAAGATATTATTAATGATTTGGATAAAATTGCGGGAACTAACGGCGTATTATTATATTTAGATGAAATTCAATATTTTAATAAAAAACAACAGCAAACTTTATTGGAATTTATCGAAAACGGTAAAATTACACTCATTGCATCAACTGCCGAAAATCCGTATTTTTACGTTTATTCGGCGATTCTGAGCCGATCAACTGTTTTTGAATTCAAAATCGTAGATAAAGAAGACATAAAAAAAGCTGTCATTAGAGCATTTGATTTTCAAAAAAACGAATTAAACGTTGACATAAATATCGAAAATGGCGTTATAGACTATATTTCAGCGTCTTGCGGCGGTGATGTTCGCAAAGCTATCAATGCAGTGGAAATATTAACAACTGTCAAAGTGGGACAAACTGTTATTGATGTAACCATGGAAAATACTAAATTAATCGCATCAAAAAGCAATAACAGGTATGATCGTGACGGAGACGTTCATTACGATATTTTATCGGCATTTCAAAAATCAATACGAGGTTCGGATGTCAATGCGGCGTTACATTATCTGGGACGATTGTTAGCGTCAGGTGATTTGATTTCGGCAATCCGAAGAATGTTGGTAACAGCATCGGAAGACATAGGCTTAGCGTATCCTATGGCTGTTGTAATTGCTAAGGCATGTGCTGATAACGCTATTCAATTAGGACTTCCTGAAGCGTCATTTCCTATGTCACAAGCGGTCATTATGCTCGCAACTGCACCGAAGTCCAATTCAACAAGTGCTATACACGCGGCAATGGCTGACATTTCTATTGGTGGATTCGGTGAAATTCCATTACATTTACAAGACAGTCATTATGCAGGTGCCGAAAAATTGGGTCATGGAATTGGTTATCAATATCCGCATGCCTTCGAAAATTCTTATGTGGAACAACAATATTTGCCCGATGAATTGAAAGACCGGCAATATTATGAATATGGAAAAAATAAAAATGAACAAGCCGCAAAAAAATATTGGGACGAAATTAAAAAGAAATAATAAAAAATTTATCGAAATTTATGATTTATTATTAAAAAATTATAATGATGATTTAATTTGCATGCTGGATTTTAACGATCCGTTTGAATTGTTGGTTTCTTCGAGATTATCGGCTCAATGTACGGACGTCCGAGTTAACATGATTACCGAAAAATTATTTCAAAAATATAAAACACCGAAAGATTTTGCTGAAGCTGATATTGATGATTTAGAAAAAATGATTTTTTCGTGCGGATTATATCATTCAAAAGCACGGGATATAAAAAAAATGTCTCAGCAAATTGTTGAAATAGGAAAAATTCCTGATAACATGGAAGATTTATTGAAATTGGCAGGTGTCGGACGAAAAATTGCGAATCTTGTTATGGGTGAAGTTTACGGCGGAAATGATTGTGTCGTGGCTGATACACATTGTATTCGTTTATCCAATCGTTTAGGTTTTTGTGCCGTAAAAGATCCGTATAAAGTCGAAAAAGCATTGATTGAAAAGTTGCCGAGTGAAAGACGTTTTGATTTTTGTCATGCGTTGGTTAAACATGGCAGGGAAGTATGTAAATCCCAAAATCCCGATTGTACGAATTGTATTGTTTATAAGTATTGTATTTATAAAGAAAAAAAGGAAATCAAGAATTAAATTATGAAATATATTGATATAAATATTAAAATAAATTCATCTGATATTCAGAAAACAACAGATATTTTAAATATATTGGATATAAGCGGTATTTATATCGAAGACTATTCAGATATGGATGATTGCGAATTGGTTAAGCAAATCGGTTTAGTTGACCAAGATTTATTGGAAAAAGACAAAACAGTTGCGAATGTGCATATATATTTTGATGTAAATTTGAATATAACAGAAAATATTGAATTTGTTAAAAAACATTTAGATATCGAAAAAATAGATTTTGTATTGACATATAATAACGTTGACGAACAGGATTATGCCAACGCATGGAAACAATATTATAAACCTCTAAAAGTAGGAAAAAATTTAGTGATTGTTCCTGAATGGGAAGAATATATTAAGAATGACAGTGAAATTATTTTAACAATCAATCCGGGAATGGCTTTTGGAACAGGAACGCATGAAACAACGAGTCTTTGTTTGGAATCTTTAGAAAATATTATTAAAAAAGACGATGAAATGTTAGATATCGGTTGCGGAAGCGGAATTTTATCGATTGCCGGATTATTATTCGGTGCAAAAAATGCAATTGGCATTGATATTGATAAAAACGCTGTAAAAATTTCATGCGAAAATGTTGAATTAAATAATTTGAGTAATAAATTTACAGGATTAAACGGTAATTTATTAGATCAAAACAGTGCTGTTTCAAAAAAACTCGAAAATAAAACGTTTGATGTAATAACGGCAAATATTGTTGCTGATATAATAATCGAAATTAATTCATTTATTAAAAAACATATAAAAATAGGCGGATATTATATTATTTCGGGAATAATCGAACCGAGACTTTCTGATGTTATGCAATCTATTCAATCAAACAACTTACATGTCGTAAAAACAGAATCAAAAAAAGGTTGGGTTTGTATAATTGTACAAAATGTTTGATTTTTTGTTAACCTATGTATATTAAATGGAAATATTTGTTATAAAAAATATAATTTTTTCAAAAAAACGATTGACAAAAAATGATTTTAATGATATAATAGATAAGTAGTCAAATCAGCATCGATAATAATTTGTTTTTGATTTTAGCATTTAATTTGCTAAGACATTGAATTTTTCAATGGAAAATTATTTTTCGATTTTAATAAACTTAATCGTTTAGTTTTTTTCATAATTTTTTATTCCTATCTTTGTTTGGGGCAGTTAGTCTGCCCATTTTTTTTTGCACAAAAATATTGGATTTTATAGTTTAACTATATATTTTTAAATCTAAGATAAAATAATTAATTTTATCTTGATATATTCATAATTATATGATAGAATAAATTAAGTAATTAATAAAATCATATTCGGAGGTTGATCATGCAATTAAATCCGAAAAAATTTAATAAACTGGCGTATTCGGAAATAAAACCGACCGGTTGGCTTTTAAATCAACTTAAAATACAAGCGAACGGCTTGTCGGGTAATCTTGACAAATTTTGGCCTGACATAAAAGACAGCAAATGGATAGGCGGAAAGTGCGACGGTTGGGAAAGAGTTCCATATTGGCTTGACGGCTATATTCCGCTTGCATGGCTCATTGATGATGAAAAGATGAAACAACGTGCTACATTTTATATCGATGAGATAATAGCCAGACAAAGCGAAGACGGCTGGATTTCACCCGATGACGGAAATCGCGGACATTATGATGTTTGGGCAATTTTCCTTATTCTTAAAGTTCTTGTCGTATATTATGAAGCAACTAACGACGACAGGATAGAAAATGTTATATATAAAGCTTTAAAAGCATTGGATCATCATATAGATTCGACAACATTGTTCGGTTGGGGACAAATGCGTTGGTTCGAATCTCTGGTCAGCATTTATTGGCTGTATGAACGTTGTAATGAGACTTGGTTGTTGAAGCTGGCAAAAAAATTGAATTCACAGGGATTTGATTGGCTGAATTTTTTCAATGAGTTCTGGCCGTACGAAGGTATCGGCGTCAAAGGTCGATGGGGACATATGGAACACGTCGTTAATAATGCTATGATGTTGAAAAGTGGTGCTTTATTGTGGCGTATGACGGGAGATCCTTTTCACTTGTATTCAATACATAACATGCTGGCAAAATTAGATAAACATCACGGAATGGTTACAGGTGTTTTTTCAGGAGACGAATGTTTGTCGGGAACATTACCTATTCGCGGAACAGAATTATGCGCAGTAGTTGAATATTTATATTCCCTTGAACATCTCATCGAAATTACAGGTGATTTATCTTTCGCTGACAGAATGGAAAAAATTGCATTTAATGCATTACCTGCAACATTCAGTCCTGATATGTGGACTCATCAGTATGATCAGCAAGTAAACCAAATGCAGTGTATAATTGAAAAAGATCCTGTTTATAATACAAACGGACCTGATTCAAATATTTTCGGGTTAGAACCTAATTTTGGCTGCTGTACGGCAAATTTGAGTCAGGGTTGGCCGAAATTTGCTCAATCTGCTTTTATGAAAACAAGTGACGGAATTGTTGCAGTTTCGTATATTCCGTGTGAAGTAAATACAAAAATTAATAATGTTGATGTAAAGTTAACAAATGTTACGGATTATCCGTTTAAAGATAATATAATTTTAAATATCGAAACAGTTGAAACCGTAGATTTTTCTCTTTATTTACGCATTCCTGAATGGGTCGATTATACAATCGTTGATATAAACGGAATTATCGAAAAACCTAAAAAAGGAACATATTTAAAATTAGCAGGGCAATGGCATGGTATAACAAGTATAAATATCAGATTTTATAATTCTTTAAAATTAGAAAAACGTCCGAATGATTTATATGCTGTTTTAAAAGGACCGCTTGTTTTTTCACTGCCAATCGGTGAAAAATGGGAAAAAGTCAATGAAGATCAGCCGAATCGTAAATTCCCGCATTGCGATTATATTGTAACACCGACAAGTTCATGGGCATACGGTTTATGTTTGGCGAATAATTTAACGTTTAGAAACAATGAATTGGTATACGGAAATATAGGCGAATCAGTTGATATAATCGAAAAAGACGTAGGAGATTTTCCATTTTCACCAAATGGAGCACCGATCGAAATCTTACTGGAAGGTAAAAAGATTGCATGGGATATCGTAAACGGTGCATGTGCACCTACACCTGATTTGACAAAAATTAGTAAGAAGTATGAAAGAATAAAATTGATTCCATATGGATGCACGACTTTACGCATGACGGAATTACCGATTTTGAAATAATTTGGAGGAAAAATGAAAAAATATTTAATAGGCAATGCGCATCTTGATCCTGTTTGGTTATGGCGTTGGCAAGACGGATTTTCTGAAATTAAAGCAACATTTCAATCTGCATTAGATAGGATGGACGAAAATAAAGATTTTATTTTTACATGTGCTGGAGCTTCATATTATAAATGGGTAGAAGAAAACTGTCCTGAAATGTTTGAAAAAATCGTAAAACGTGTAAAAGAAGGACGTTGGGTCATTGTTGGCGGTATGTGGATTCAACCGGATTGCAATCTTCCGTCTGGTGAAAGTTTTGCGCGTCAATGCCTTTATTCGCAACGATATTATTTAGAAAAATTTGGAATCATGTCTAAAGTCGGATATAACGTGGATTCATTCGGTCATAATTATATGTTGCCGCAAATTTTATCGAAAAGCGGAATGGATTCATATATATTTATGCGTCCCGGACCATATGAAAACAATTTGGGTTATTCACTATTCTGGTGGGAAAGCCCGGACGGAACGAAAATTCTTGCGTATAGGCTTCCTGATCCGTATTGTAATTGGGCAAAAGATAAAGATGAATTTATAAATACTATAAACCGATCTACTGAAATGATAACTAAAGATCAACTGATTGATTACATGTTGTTTTATGGGATTGGTAATCATGGCGGCGGACCGACAGTCAGACAATTATCGGCAATAGATGAAATAATAAAAGATGATAAAACGGTATTATACAGTTCACCAAATAAATATTTTAGTGATATACGTGAACAAAACTTGGTTTTACCGATTCATACAGATGATTTACAACATCACGCAAGCGGTTGTTATGCGGCTGTTTCCGAACGCAAAGCTTTAAACAGAAAAATCGAAAACAGATTGGTAAGTGCTGAAGCAATGAGTGTTATGGCTCATATGACAATGGATTTTACATACCCAAAAGCAACTTTATATCAAGCATGGGACAATGTTATGTTCAATCATTTTCACGATGTAATGGGTGGTTGCTCAATCCGCGAAGCCTATGAAGACTCAAAAGAAACTGACGGCGAAAGTCTTGCAATTGCAGCAAGAGTAATAAATAGTTCTGCTCAGCGAATGTCATGGGCAATAAATACAATTGGCAACGATGAATTTAAAGTATCTAAAGAAACAGATTTTGCAATATGGGAAGTTGAAAACAGAGGTGCGCCGATTGTTATATTTAATCCTAATCCGTTTGATGTTAAATCACAAATTCAAGCATTCGGCGTTTCACAAAGTATTTCCGATGAAAATAAAGTTATGCAGCCGTTACAAGTTATTCGGGCGTCAAGAACAAACGGAAATGATAAATATGATACGCTTTTTGACGTAGAAATACCGGCTTACGGATACCGAGTCTATAGGAGATATAAAAATGTAAAACACGAAGTTGAAAATATTGATAAATTAATTGTCAGTGATTTAACGATGGAAAACGACAATTTAAAAATATCATTCGAACGCAACACAGGGTATATAAAAAGTTTATTCGATAAAAAGAATAATCGCGAAGTATTTAAAGGATATGGCTTTATACCGAAAATATTCGATGATTACGAAAATGATACATGGTCACATGGAGTTAATGTTTTTGATAAATTTGTCGGATGTTTTACTGATGCGAAAATCAGCGTAAAAGAAAAAGGCCCGATTCGTGCATGTATTCGTATTGAAAGTTTTTATAATAAATCGAAATTGACATTAGATTTTTATTTAAAACATGACAGTAATGAAATTGATGTCAAAGTTGTAATCGATTGGCACGAAAATTTTAAAATATTAAAATTCGGTTTTCCTGTTGATGTTAAAACAAACGAAATTACATATGAAATTCCGTTCGGTTCGATAAATCGTCCGATAAACAGCGAAGAAGAACCGGGGTTATCATGGGTTGATATGTCTGATGAACAATACGGATTGACTGTAGCGAATAATGCGAAATACAGTTACAGCGCAAAAGACGGCGAAATGTTTGTCGGAGCGGCACGTTCGGGCATTTATGCCGATCATTTCGGTATTCAAAACAATACGCGTGACGAAATGGTTTATCAATATGACCATGGAATTCAAGAATTTTCAATGGTTTTAATACCGCATAAAAACGATCTTGATAAAGGAAAAGCGAGTAAAATAGCACAAAAATTGAATAATCCGTTAATTGCAATAAACGAAACGTATCATAAAGGTGTTTTACCCGAAATAAATTGCGGTTTTTCATTAGATTGCGAAAATATTATTGTATCGGCATTGAAAGTTTCAGAAGATGATAAAGGATATATTTTGAGAACTTATGAAGCAAACGGAATTGAATGTGAATGTTCATTTGATTTAAAATTTATAAATAAAAAGTTTTGCGTAACATATAATAAATACGAAATTAAAACATTATATATTCCGTTTGATGGTGGAAACGTCGAAGAAAGGCTGATTATAGAGATATGAAAAACTTGATCGGCATTGATATCGGCGGAACAAAATGTGCTGTTATATATGGTTCTGAACTTGACGGACAAATAAATATTTTGCAACGTGAAGCTTTTTCGACTATAATCGGTAAACCATATGAAAATATTGATAATTTTATTAAAATCATAACGTCTTGGCAAAAAAGCGGTATAATAGTTGATTTTGGTGATATTTATGCAATAGGAATTTCTTGCGGAAACCCGATAGACATAAAAAACGGAATAATTAAATCTCCTCCAAATTTGATTGGTTGGGATGATATTGCGATTGTTGAAAAATTAAAAAATTCTTTCGGAATTCCGACATTTATACAATGCGACGCAAACGCATGTGCAATCGCCGAACATAAATACGGAGCAGGGAAAAATTCGCAGAATATGGTTTTTTTAACATTCGGAACAGGTTTTGGTGCAGGTATTATCATCAATGAAAAAATTTATAACGGTTCCGGTTTCATGGCTGGAGAAGTCGGTCATGTGCGAATTTCTGAAGATGGTCCGGTCGGTTTTGGTAAAGCCGGTTCGGCTGAAGGTTTTTGCAGCGGCGGAGGTATTGCTCAGATAGGGAAAAAGATTGCTTTATCGTACTTACAAGTCGGAAAAAGCGTTGATTTTTGTAAAAATATTGATGAAATTGAGCAAATTAATGCAAAAAACATTGCAATTTCAGCAAAAAAAGGTGATTTTGCAGCAAAAAAAGTGTATGAAATAAGCGGAAAATATTTGGGCAGAACATTGGCGATATTAATAGATTTATTAAATCCCGATAAAATCGTAATCGGAAGTATTTATGAACGCAGTCACGATTTAATGGATAAATTTATGTACGAGGAAATCGAAAAAGAAGCAATAGCATCGTCAGCGAATATTTGCGAGATTGTTCCTGCTAAATTAGGCGATCAATTGGGCGATATAGCGGCACTTTCAGTCGCTGCGTTTAAAGGTGAATAAATGAAAAAATATACTGAAAACATATATTTAAAATTATTAACAGATTATCCGTTATTAAATAATTGTAAAAATGAAATTTTGAAAGCTTTTTATTTGATTGTTAATGCATATAAAAATAAAAATAAATTGTTATTATGCGGAAACGGCGGCAGTGCGGCGGATTGCGAGCATATTACGGGTGAACTTATGAAAAGTTTTATATTGCCCAGACCAATC
>JGI994J12354_10001483_pt1 | contig 23674 bp, 17 predicted proteins | sample IntmicLarv3ML3BL_FD_12354 | JGI IMG/M metagenome (IMG submission 12354) | reverse complement strand
CAAAAAGATAAGAATTATAGATTTATAGGATGTAGAGAATATCTAAAGATAGATTATATTATGAATGGCTCAGCCCGATAGATGAAAAAATAAATAACTCAGCCCAATAGATAAAAGAATGAATGGTTTAGGCGACATATACAATTGATAAAGTTTATAAATTTGATAAAAAAGTTACAATCTGAGTATTTTGGGTAATTTCTCTGACAAACATATACAAAGTGCACAAACAAATAAGAGATTTACTGAATCAAGATTCTAACAAATAGAAAGAGTGCTATTTGAGAGATGTTTTATACTCATTTGGCACTGAGTTATTGGTAAATATTGATAAATATCAGATTTTAAATATAAAAAATATTAGATGATAAACATTCTGTTATAGGTTGTACAAATAAGTGCCTATCAAAGAAAGGGCTAAATAAGCGACAAACTTGTAATCCCTTATAAATTTATACTATAGGATATTGAAACTTGTGTAAATCTGACAAAATTTTACAAAGTTACTTTTTGGATGATCTTAGGGTATGAAACGATGAATCGAAATGTTAAAATTATGTAAACTGACGCAATTAGACAAAAAAGTATAGCAGAAAGGAAAACAAGTAAGAAGAAGGGCGAAACCAGCAAAAAACATAAGAGAGAACTATATGAGGGAGAACTATATAAGGGAGAACTATATAGAGAAAAACCGTGAGAGAGCTATATAAGAAAAGCCGTAAGGGAGAACCACACAAGAGAGAACTATTATAAGATAAAACTGTGAGGGAGAGCCATATAGAGGAGGACTATATAAGGTAAAACCGCACAAGAGAGAGCTATATAAGAAAAGACCGTAAAGGAGAACCGTACAAGGGAGAGCCATATAAGAAAAGCCGTAAGGTAGAACCATACAAGAGAGAACTGTATAAGGTTAAACCACATAAGGTAAAACCGCACAAGAGAGAGCCATACAAGAGTGAACCATACAAGAGTGAACCATACAAAAGGAAAATATCAGAAAAGCATACAAAAGAAAGCAACATACATACAAAAGAGACAACACAAGGAGGATATTTATGAGGAAGAAATTAGTAGTATTAATGCTTATTATAGCCATTGGAATAATGAATATGGCAATGCCAAGCGTTGCGTTTGCGAAGGATATAACATTTGTAGCTAATAATCCAACTGCATATGCAAGCAAGTTTATCAACGACTGTCAAAGCCAGCAGTGGTTTTTAGACAAAGTAGAAACAATCTTAAACCAAGAGCAAAAAACAATTAACACTCTAACAAGCAGTGCTGATTTAAACAATATAAAAGAACTAGGCTTTGCCGACAGAAATATTTCAGGCTCTATCCCAAGAGCCATAGGAGAATTTAAAGAATTAAGATATTTATTCCTATCAGGCAACAATCTAAGCGGAAACATCCCAACAGAGCTTTACAGCTTACCCAAGCTTGAAAATGTTGACCTAACAGGCAATGACTACAAAAATATGTCTGTGCCGACTCAGTTTGGAACAATGGCATCTCTAAAAGTATTGATGTTAGGGGACAATCAATTCACAGGAAATATTCCAAGTAGCATTTTGAATAATACAAAAATCGAAGTTTTGGACATATCAAGCAACAGGCTAACAGGCACTTTCCCAAATGTAAACACTATGACAGGTTTAAGATATATAGCTTTATCCAATAACACGTTCAGTGGCAGTCTAAGCGAGGTTTCTAATCTTAGTAAACTGCACACTTTTTCTGCGTGGGGCTGTAATCTGACAGGAACAATCCCTGCAAGTTTTTACGCAAGAACCACTCTCCAAATATTAGATTTGGACTCTAACAAACTAACAGGTACAATATCTTCAAGTATCGGCGCTCTCACAAACCTTCAATACTTCTCCGTAGGACAAAATGGCATCGAAGGGGAAATACCGCCGACTATCGGAAATCTTTTGAACCTTGAAAGATTCGATATCTCTGATAACAAAATTAGAGGTACAATACCCGATGTTTTTACAAATATGCCAAGGCTGGAAGAAGTACACATGGAAAACAACTATCTAAGAGGATATATTCCGGACTCATTAAAAGACAAATATGACAACGGAGTTTCAGTATATTCAAACAACAACTACCTTACAGGCACTAATCTAAAAGATATGGATAACAATCAAGACAACTTCTGTGATGATACAACAAACGAGCAGTACCAGTTATTTATGTCTCCAAATGGTCTTAAACTTACAGAAAATGTTGAACTAAATATCTACCCATATCTAAAAAACTACTACTACAAAACAGGAGCTTATGGTCTTAAAGACATTCTTTTGCCTACAGAATATATAGTGAATATTATATCAGGCGATAGCACAAAACTTGATGCTATAAGAATAGATCCTACAGGTATCTACATCAAGGCCATTGGCGAAATCTTAGCAATCGATAAAATAAAACTCGAAATACAGATACTGGATAATGACGGTTCAAACTACTCAAAAACCGTATTCCATGTAGCAACTGAAACCATACCGAATGCAGTAACACCACCTGCACCACCAAGCGGCGGTGGAGGCGGCGGAGGCGGAGTCAAACCTCCGATAGACCCTGTTAAGCCGATTATAGATCCGAATCAGCCTCTAGACCCTGAAGCAGGCACAGGCAAACAACACAATCCATATATAACAGGTTACCCTGATAGCTCCTTCAAACCAAACGGAAACATCACAAGGGAAGAAGTAGCAACCCTTATTACAAGGGCATTGGATAAAGAAATTAAAGAAGGATATGCAAGCTATAAAGACGTAACAGCAGGAGTTTGGTCAGAGAAGTTTATATCTACATCCACATTTGGCGGATATATGACAGGCTATCCTGACGGAACTTTCGCTCCTGAACAATACATAACAAGAGCCGAATTCGCAAGTGCTCTTGTACGCCTTAAAGGCATAGACACTAATACTGTGGCAAATAGTACAAAGTTTAGCGATGTAGATATGGCTGAATGGTATGGCAAACACGTAGTAGCAGCCTACGAAATGGGCATTATAAACGGTTATGAGGACAATACATTTAAACCTGATGCGCCTATAACAAGAGCCGAAGCAGTGGTTATGATGAACGCATATCTTGGACGTAATCCGGACACAGCTGTGTCACTAAAAACAATAGAAAATCCATTTTGGGATATAGATAATCATTGGGGAAAGATGCATATATTAGAGGCATCGACCAAGCACAAGCATTAGAACGGGATTAAAACAGGCTATCCATTTGGGGTTTAAAATGGATAGCCATTGAGAATATATATACCTAAAAAGTAAAAAACCAACCATAAAGCACAACCAACCAACAAAGCACAATCATAAGGGGGACATTAATAAATGAAACATTTTAGGAGTGGGATTTTAAAAAAGTTAACAGCGTTTACATTAGCATTTAGTATGGTTTTAGGAAGTATACCTGTGTATGCCTTTCCTATTGATTCGGATATAGAAGAATTCAACCCAATAGATGAAGCTATCATGTTTGAGTTTGACTTTCAATATACACAGCCTGCAAACATTGATATCTACAGAAACATTGCACCATCAGGGGATCCTGCTGATTGGGAGCTCGTAGGTCCATTAATTGAAAGTACACAAACTGATCCCATAATAATTGCAGGCTATGACGGAAAGTTAGAAGACTTTGGACACGAGGAGTGTAAAGACCAAAGTTGGTTTAATGTTAAAAGTTATGACAGAACAACTCTGCCTGTACCACCGAATTGGCTGGATCCAAACCCTGTCACATTTTCGTTATTAAGTCTTTTGGGTTTGGACAAAGAAAAAGCAGCTTTGAATGAAGAAAAGACAGGTCAAGGCGAAAATACAGCACAAGAAAAAGAAGGAAAAGATGCTGAAAAGAATAAAGGACAGGAAGATGAAACAGGAACAAATACAGAGCAATCAACGGAAGGCGAAGAAGCCGATACAGAAAAAATAAAAGAAAATGAGGGAACAGGCAATAATGAGAAAACAGAAACATCAGACTTTGGTATTGTATCAAAAATATCAAATTCTGTAGTTCAAACTGCTTCAAGGTCATTAAGCGGTGGTTCTAAGGTCGAAGGAATAGAAACCTATGTTAGTGAAAATACAGGAAACACAGGAAATACAGGCAATTCGGAAGGCACAGGGAATTCCAACAATTCTCAAGAAACAGTAAAAATTGAAAACAACAATAATAGTGAAGAGCCAAAAAACACCACAAACCAAGGCAACACCACAAACCAAGACAATATTGAAACTGTTGAACCAAACGAAATAACAGGCTCAGAACCTAAAGAAACAGAAACAAATCATCAAGAATTACCCGAAATCGAACCCGAAGAAACACCTAAAAAAGACGAAAACACAGTAGTAAGCGAAATTAAAACAAGTGTAATTAAAAATGGTTTTAAAGTGCCTGAAAACGCTACTTTAATTGATGATGTAGACGTAATCGGCGAAGGTGCAAGTCCTCATATCGGCGGAATAACCACATTTCTTACAGTGCCTTCTGAGGCAGTATATAAAAATGCTACAGAAGACTTTTATATAATAAGCACAGCCCTAGGGAACTATCAAATTGTATGGAACGGTAGGGTAAACGGTATCCCTGTATTAAACCCTGATATCCATACAGATAACGTGGAAGTAATGCTTGTTGTACAGCCTTTAGGATACTCAAGTATGAATGACGTTTGCGAGGACAAATATGACGGTGATGGTAAGTTTATAAGACATGATGATGAGTATAACTATACTTGGACAGTTGAATACCACAGAGAAGTAGAAGTCCTAATCCGCTACGGAAGTGCAAAACAAAAAGCTTGGGGTACAGTTTTAGAACTCCTCAAAAACGTTAATCCTTCTCTCTACCAAAAACTATACAACTTTACAATATTAGAAATTAACCAGTTAATCACTGACCCTGTAGACGCTATATCAGGCAGTTTTATGGCTGTGTATGAAGATATCAGAATAGAAGGGGACTACCCTTTAAGCTTTATGCGTACCTACTCATCAACAGATGAAGGTGGAGTTTTGGGTAAAGGTTTTAGCCACAACTTTTCTCATTCTATTACCTATGACGATGGTATCGTAAGGCTCGAAATGCCTTACGGCAAAGAAGAATACTTCTTTAAAGAAAGAGATGGAAATCCAAACACTTACCGCCCATTAGTCGGCAGTGAGTTTATTAGCTTTGAGCCAAATGGCACAGGCGGAACAGTTACCCATATAGATGGCTCTATATTCACCTTCGACACAAAAGGAAAGCTTGACACAGTTAAAAACTCCCAAGATGTGGAAATAATTGAACTTTCTTACACAGACGATAAACTTACGAAAATTCAAGGCATCCACGGAAACTTTAACTTAACATGGTCAGGAGACAGCATCAAGTCTGTAGACGACGGAAACAGAAGAGAAGTTGTGTACAAATATAATCAAATAAATCTTCCTTCCACAGGCGAAACCGTAGATGTTTTAACAGCCATCGAGCCTCTTGATGGCGGGGATGACCTTGAATTGGAATATGATATAAACGGTTACCTAACAAAGGTATTTGATTACGAGTGCCAAAAAATTATCGAAAACACTTACGACGATAAAGGCAGAGTTACAGAACAAACTTTCACTAACGCAAACAAAGAGACAAAAGGAACAATTGATTACGACACCCAAACAGGTCATCCTGAAATACGCATGAATAAATTCACCGACCTTCAAACAGGCCGAGTTGAAGACTATTACTATAACGTAAATAATCAAATAATTAAAAGAGTTATCACAGATAACGCCAACAACGAATACATAAAAGAAAACGAATACTACAGAAATATGGCAAATGTAGTAATAGACCAACTAGGCAACAAAACAAAATATCACTACGACAATATTGGTAATATCATAAGAGCCGAAAACCTTGACGGAGCAAACCAAGTTTTAAGCTATGAAGGCTATACCTATGACTCGAAAAACTATCTAACTAAAGTAGACTATTCAGGTATGTTCAGCATGAGCTTAGGCTATGATGCCAAGTACAACCTAATATCTATTACAGATACAAACGGAAATATAACAAACTTCGAATACAACGCCTTAGGTCAAATAACACTTAAAAAAGACAACATGGACTACGAAACCAAGTTTATTTATGGTGCCAGAAACTGGCTTGATAAAGTTATCGATCCCGAAGGCGGAGAAACCCTATACACCTACGATGTCGCGGGACGTATAACATCTATTACAGACGCAGAAGGCAATAAAACCGAATACGAATACACAGCCGCAGGCAAACTTATAAGCACAAAAGATGCCCTAAACATCGAAACAACATACGAAAACACAGCAAACGGTTATACCTCAGAAATAAACATACCTAATAACCAAGGCGGCACAAATACAACCACCAACGAGTACGGTACAAATGGAGCACTATTAAGCTCCACAGACCCTCTCGGTCGTGAAACAACCTACACCTACGACTCTAACGCAAACCTCGCAAGCATCAAATACCCTGACGAAGGAGTAGACAACTTCTTCTACAACGACAAAAACGAACTTATAAGATACACAGACCCTGAAAACAATGTTACAACCTACAGTTACGACGACAAAGGTCAAGTTGTAGAAATAGTAGACGGTGAAAGCGGTAAAACAAAAATCGAATACGACGAAAAAGGCAACGTTACCAAAGTAACAGACGGTAACAACAACCCTACTTCATATACCTACGATAAACTTGACCGTCTAACAGCTATTACAAACGGTGAAGGAGAAACAACAAGATATACCCTTGACAACATAGGCAATATCACAAAAGTTAAAGACGGAAATGATGTTGAAGTAAAATATGACTACAACACCAACTACCAGCTAACATCATCAATAGACGGTAACGGAAATACAACAAGTTATGACTATGACAAACTAGGCAGAATTACAAAAATAACAGACCCTATGAACTTCATTCAAAGCTATACCTACGATGGAGTAGGCAACATCCTAACAGAAACAGACAAAGAAGGCAACGTAACGCAGTATACATACGATAATCGTTACAACATAACAGAATCAATTAACCCTGCCTTCCCTGAAACAACTAAAGTTCTCTACGAATATGACAATATAACAGGAGATTTACTTAAAACAACAACAATCAGAGGAATCACTTCCTACGAATACGATATACTCGGCAACTTGACTAAAGTAACGGAGCCAAGTGGCTTATTAACCGACTCCATGACACCTGTGGAAATCTATAAAGAAACCCTCTATACATATGACCTTATGAATAGACTAAAAGAAGTAACATACCCTGACACAGGCGTTATACAGTACAGCTATAACAAAAACGGCCAAATATCAAAAGAAATAGACCAACTAGGAAACATAACAAGCTATACCTATAACGGAACAGGCGCCCTTAAATCTACAGTAGACGGTATGAGTATCAGCACCAACTACACATACGATAAAGCAGGCAACCTAGAAAAAGTATATATAGACGGTACCCTAGTTGAAACCTATGCGTACGACAGAGCAAACCGTAATATAACAATTATCGACGGTCTAAATAACCCTGCAACAACAACTTATAACGGTGCAGGCATCCCAACAGCATACACAGACAGAAACGGTTATATCACAAGCTACAATTACGATAAAAACTATAACCTAACCTCTGTAACAGATGCAGAAACTAATACAACAACATATACTTACGATAAACTTAACCGTTTAACAAATATTAAAGACGCTAACAACTACAACACAAGCTACACTTATAACAAAAATGACGAAATAACAAAAGTAACAGACGCACTCGGCAACACTCAAACATACACCCTTGACAAACTAGGCAGACTCCTTGAGTACACAGACAAAATGGGTCTGGTAACAAAATATACAATGGATACAGCAGGAGATGTAATCCAAGTAGAAGTACAAAATCAAGGCGTATCCAACAACCTTAACACATATTACACATATGACAGTCAAGGTAAAATGTTGTCCGAAAAGAACGCAAATGACATAACATCCTACTATGAATACGACATAATGGGCAGACTTTCAGCAACAATAAATGGTCTTAACCACAAAGACCACTATATCTACGACTTAGCAGGCAACTTAATAAACTACAAAGACCAAAACACAAACACAACAACATATACCTATGACAAAAACAACAGAGCAGTAAAAGAAACAAACCCAATGGGCACCTTTATCCAAACAGAATACGATAAGTTCGGTAACGTAAAAACTGTACGCACCTACGGCGGAAACAACAGCCAATCAATTACAACATATGCCTACGACCTTGCAGGCAACATAACAAGTGAAACAGCACCCTGGGGCGGAACAAAGAATTATGAGTATGATAATGAAGGCAACCTAACCAAAGCAATAACAGCAACAGGCAAAGAAACAGAATATACATACAATATGATAAACCAACCAATAGAAAGAACAGACACAGACGGAACAGTAACCTACACCTACGACTCAGTAGGTAACATAACAAACACAACAGACCCTACAGGAACAACAGGGTTCAGTTATGATGCTCTTTACAGACTCACAGAAACAAATGTGGACTTTGAAGCAACAGAACCAGGAACACCAACACTCTTCGCCCTTAGTCCAACACAAAAAACAACAACATATGAATACGACAACAACAGCAATCAGACGAAAATAACATACCCTGATGGCAAATCAGTCATTAAAGAATACGACCTTCTAGGAAACATGATTAAACTAACAGACCACGACGGAATGAGAATTGATTACGATTACGACTTTATGGGCCAAGTAAAAAAAGAAACCCATAATAGTGAAAAACCAAACGGAGGCGTTCTTAAAACAACAACAGAATACTCCTACAACAATGAAGGATATTTGGTGGAATTGAAGGAAACAACTCCAAATAATCAAGATAGAATGACAATCAACTATGTATATGACCCTGTAGGAAATATGAAAACAGAGACAAGAACAGGCATGGGAATATATAACGACGATACAACAAGTAACTATGCTTACGATACAGCAGATAAGCTAACTCAAACAATAACAACAACAAAAGGAGTAAGTGTAACTAATAATTACACCCACGACACGGCAGGTAATATAATAAACGACGGTATTTACACTTATTCTTACGATGTAGGTAACCGTGTAATTCTCAAACATGGAAATGGTGAGAGAGTACTTTATGATTATGATTCAGACGGAAATCTTGTAGAAGAGATAAGTAATACAGGAGTAAAAACCTACAATTACAACTCACAAAATAAGCTTGTAAATGGTACAGCAGAGAACGGAGACATAAGCGCGTATATTTACAATGGGCTTGGAGTACGTGTAATTACTGAGCAACTCCAAGATAATATAAATGCAGTGTACCAGAATGCTGTATTCCACAATGGTAGCAGGTTCATGACTGATTATATGCCAGTGCTTATCGACACACGTAATGTTTGGCAACGCTCTTACGAGACAGAAGTGGGTACGGTGGTACAAAATGACCCTGAATTCATAAGAAAAGAGTATATCACTGACTATACATCAATAGCTAATAGGGATATAATGGTGTATGAAGAAGGTAGTTATATCCAGAGATATGTTTATGGGTTGAATGGGGAACGTACGAGCGCAGAGTTCAGTTACTACGATGAAACTGAACGTACAGGGAACCTCACAAACCCAGGAGAGAACCCGGCTAGTGACTTTGCGAGTGAGGATATACAAAAAATCTACTATTTCAGAAATCTCCTCGACAGCACTATGCTTGCAATGGATAGAAATGGTGATGTTATTAGCCATGTAATGTATGATGAATGGGGAACTCCATTAACAGAACCAAGACTCGACCATAACTTTGCAGGGATAAAGAATATCAATAACTATACAGGGTATACTTACGATTATATTTTGGATATTTATTTCGCTCAAAACAGATTTTATAATCCAGATACAAGACAGTTTATCCAGCAGGATCCGATTAAGGATGGTATGAATTTTTATGGGTATTGTGATGGTAATCCAATGACGAGGGTGGATTGGCTAGGGTTAACATGGACAAAAGCACAGAGTGATTTTTTAAAACTAGGAACTAATGCAGAAAGCTTTCAAAACATACAAAAATTGCTTGATTTGGCAGATGAATATACTCCAAGTGCCAGTAATGAAGATAAAGCTGATTTAGTTTTGCATGTTATGAGAATGAGTATATACAATGGGAGCGAGTGGGATCAAGTTGCTGGTAGTATAAATCAAAAGTTTGTGAGTTACGTAAGAAGCCAAGATGTATCGTTAATTACTTATTTTAAACCAGAAGTTATTATAGTAGATAAGTATAAAAACCAGATAGAATTAAATCATCTTGCCGCCACATTAAATGCATACATGTATAAATCTTCATTTAAAGGTTTCAAGCCAACTGTAGCAGGAGAAATGCACATAAATCATTTGTCGGGCTGGGCAGGAGATTTACAAACATTTATGGTTGATATTTACAGAGCTACCAATGGATCTGGAGATTACAGTACGGTTGCGACTACAGCGATGTCAATGTTTGGGTGTGACACTACACGCTTTAGCTATGCAGATTTTTATGCAGATGTTGATGCAGCTAATATCAGTAAATTAGTTAATAAAAACACCACTTTAATGGATGCTTTGTATGCTTATTATGCTGATGGGTATAAAAGCAGATTTAAAGTTTTTATAAATAATTATTCTAAAAATGAAATTAGGGCTATTGTGGGTATGTACACAGACAAGTCTATGCATGTACCATCTGTTTTTGGTTGGAACGACTGGCCATTAACAAAGGGATATAATTTTAGTGATGATTTTAGGGACGCAATGAGAGATGCATTTACAGATATACTGTGGGAACATGTTTTGGCAGAAGAGGAGCGAAATAAATGAGAATAAGCATACCGCGCTTTTTGATGATTGTTGTAATAGTGTTATCTGTACTTGCAGTTAGACAATGGAGAAAGGAGGAGGCAATATCTAATAGGGCATATGTGTGGTTTGAAGCGCACAATGTGCAGGAAGCAATTTGCGTTGAAGCTGTTAAATACGCACCATTTTCATTTGGACCAAGTAAAGTTGAGTTTTTGATAGATTCGAAGTTAATTTATGTAACCGAAGTTTCTGATGATGGAGGGACATTAACGGAGGAACATTTTAGCTTTTACTGGCATGGCAATAATATACTTAATGTTATATTAAAGGGAAGAGAACAGAAAAATGAATATATTGAATTTAAATTTGAAAATGAGCAAATATGGGTGAATGGAATATTAGTGGACTAAAAGCTTATTTTGCAACGGTGTTGTGCGCAGTTATTAAAAATATAGGAATCACTTTTGTATCAGAAAGACACTCTTATTGAACCATTTAGAGTGTCTTTCTCTTAAAATATATATGATGTTTTTTCATCTATGACTTTGGCGGTAATCTTGTAAGTGAAAGAACTAACACGGGAGTAAAAACCTACACTTACAACTCACAGAATAAACTTGTAAACGGTCAAGGGGAAAATGGAGATATAAGCGCGTATATTTACAATGGGCTTGGTGTACGTGTAATTACTGAGCAACTCCAAGACAATATAAATGCAGTGTATCAGAATGCTGTATTCAACAATGGCAGTAGGTTTATGACAGACTATATGCCAGTGCTTATCGACACACGTAATGTTTGGCAACGCTCTTACGAGACAGAGGTGGGTACGGTGGTACAAAATGACCATGAGTTTATTAGAAAAGAATACATAACAGACTATACTAGTATAGCAAATAGGGATATAATGGTGTATGAAGAAGGAAGTTATATCCAGAGGTATGTGTACGGACTTAACGGAGAACGTACGAGCGCAGAGTTCTCATACTATCCAGAGACAGAAAGAACAGCAGACCTGTCCAACCCTGGAGAGAATCCAGCTAGTGACTTTGCTGCAGTAGACATACAAAAGATATACTACTTTAGAAATCTTCTTGATAGTACTATGCTCGCTATGGATAGAAATGGGGATGTTATAAGCCATGTTATGTATGATGAGTGGGGAACTCCATTAACAGAACCAAGACTAGACCATAACTTTGCAGGGATAAAGAATATAAACAATTATACAGGGTATACATATGATTATATCCTCGACATATACTTTGCTCAAAACAGATTTTACAATCCAGATACGAGACAATTTATTCAACAAGACCCGATTAAGGATGGTATGAACTTCTATCAGTATGTTGAGGGTAATCCGTTGGTTAATATTGATCCATATGGAACGTTTGTAGTTGGGGTTGGATTGGGGGCACGGGCGGCAGCAGGGATAGGCGCATTAGCCGAAATAAGTCTATACTTTGACGGACATGGAGACGTAATGTTGGCATGGACTGTGGGGCTACAATATCAAGTTAATATTTCTGCAAATTTGTATTTAGTTGTCTATTACTCGCCAACTATGAATAGTGTAGACGATGTGTTAGGGATTAGTGGAGGATTGTATATATCATATTCGGCGGGCTTATTATGGAGCTTCGCTGTAGGTGCAAATTTTTCCCATAATAATGCAAATTTGAGCATTACAGGTACTAGGGTTGGTACCCCTAATTCAATTTTACCTGTAACCTATTCACAACAGCTGGTTGTTACTACGAAGATAATTAAATTTAATTTAAGGGGCTTATTGTCTGGAAATGGAATGAGCACAAGTGGAATAGCTACTTCGGTGATTGGAACTTTAGCGAGTTATGGTGTTTTTGCTACATATGCAGGAGTAAATGCGGTTACATTTCAAAGCGGGAGTAAAAAGGTTACGGTTACGGGAGTAGAAAAAAATCTGTATTTTTTATATAAGGCAGGATGTCAATAAAAAGTTGGTAAAAGAGGTTAAATGGTTTTTACGTGTTTAAGAAGGAAGGTGCTACTTTGTGTTATAAGGACAGAAAATATATAATTAAAATGTTGAGAAAAAGTTATTTTTTTGTAGGAATGCAAGCGATGTTTGCTATAATTTTTATTAGTGTTGTAGTGTCAATATTTGTATTTGCAAATTTCCCTAATAAAGGATATTGGATTGTGGTTGTATGTATGTTTATGGTGATTTTTTGGACTATGTATTTTAAAATTTATCAATACTATTTTGTAAAAATGGCTATAGATATAAAAAAGTGCGATGAATATATTATTATAGAAACATTTAGCAAGACGTTTAAGGTGTTAAACGATGAAACACATGTTAAGGGCACGTTTTTAGGTTCTAATATTTTAATTTTGACTGTTTCAAACGAAAAAAAGCAAAAATTTTATATTTTTAAGGATAAACAAGTAGGGTTAAAAAAAATAAATAATATTAATTATGATTATTTAAGAAGTATATTTTCAAATTATTATTTATAGGGATAATTTTTAAATAGTTAGAGAATATTTTATATCAGAAAGACACTCTTAGTGACCTATTTTGAGTATCTTTCTCTCAAAAACACATTCGGTATTTTCTCGTTGTAGGAAATATGAAAACAGAAACCAGAAAAGGCATGGGCATCTACAACGACGACACAACAAGTAAGTATACTTATGACACAGCAGATAAGCTGACCCAAACAATAACAACAACAAAAGGGGTAAGTGTAACTAATAACTATACCCACGATACAGCAGGGAATATAACAAGTGACGGTATTTACACCTATTCCTACGATGTAGGAAAACGTGTAATTCTCAAGCAAGGAAACGGTGAGCGAATTCGTTATAACTACGACTCTGACGGAAATCTTGTAGAAGAGATAAGTAATACAGGAGTAAAAACCTACAATTACAACTCACAAAACAAACTTGTAAATGGTACAGCAGAGAACGGAGACATAAGCGCGTATATTTACAATGGGCTTGGAGTACGTGTAATTACTGAACAACTCCAAGATAATGTAAATGCAGTGTATCAGAATGCTGTATTCCACAATGGTAGCAGGTTTATGACTGATTATATGCCAGTGCTTATCGACACACGTAATGTTTGGCAACGCTCTTACGAGACAGAAGTGGGTACGGTGGTACAAAATGACCCAGAATTCATCAGAAAAGAATATATAACAGACTATACTAGTATAGCAAATAGGGATATAATGGTGTATGAAGAAGGAAGTTATATCCAGAGGTATGTGTACGGACTTAACGGAGAACGTACATCTGCGGAATTCAGTTACTACGATGAAACTGAACGTACAGGAAACTTAATAAACCCAGGTGAAAATCCAGCAAGCGATTTCGCGGCAGTAGATATTCAAAAGATATACTACTTCCGTAATCTCCTCGACAGCACTATGCTTGCAATGGATAGAAACGGTGAAGTTATTAGTCATGTGCTTTATAACGAGTGGGGTAAACCTCTTACAGAACCAAGACTAGACCATAACTTTGCAGGGATAAAGAATATCAATAACTATACAGGATATACCTATGATTATATTTTGGATATTTATTTCGCACAGAATAGATTCTATAACTCGGATACGAGACAGTTCATCCAACAAGACCCGATTAAGGACGGTATGAATTTTTACCAGTATGTTGAGGGTAATCCGTTGACGAGGGTTGACTGGTGGGGATTGTACTCACCAAAGGCAAAAAGTGACTTCTTGAAACTGGGAAATAATGCAGAAGCATTTAAAAATATCGAAAAGCTTTTTGATTTGGCAGATTCATATAATCCAAGTGCTAGTGATGTGGATAAGGCGAATTTGACCCTGCAGGTTATGAGAATGAGTATATATAATGGTGATCAGTGGGCTACAGTTGCAGGTAGTTTTGATCAAGGATTTGTGAATTATGTGCAGAGTAAGGATTCATCTTTGATTACGTATTTTAAACCAGAAGTTGTTATAGTTGACAAGTATGGAAACAAGGTAGAATTAAATCATCTTGCAGCTACATTAAATGCACATACATATGTATCTTCATTTAAGGAGCTTAAACCAACTGTTGCAGGAGAAAGGCATATAGATCATTTATCTGGATGGGCAGGAGATTTGCATACTTTTATGATAGATATTTATCTGGCTACTAATAAATCTGAGGATTATAGTACAGTTGCTACTGCAGCAATGTCAATGTTTGGATGTGATACTACACATTTTAGTTATCGAGATTTCTATTCAGATATTGATGCATATAATATTAGCAAGTTAGTTAATTACAATGTAACTTTAACTGAAGCTTTGTATATGTATTATTCTGAGGGTTATAAAAACAGATTTAAAAGTTTTATTGGTGAACGTTCTAAATATAGTTTAAACAGGATTGTAGGAGAGTATACAAGTCAATCTATGTATGTACCATCTGTTTTTGGATTAAACGATTGGCCGTTAACAAAAGGTTATGATTTTAGTTCAGAGTTTAGAAAAGCAATAAGAGATGTATTTACTGATATATTATGGCAGCATTTGCTAGAGGAACAGGAGAGGAATAAGTAAATGAAAAAAAAGACCTGCCTTTTTTTGTTAATTATTGTGGTGATTTTATGTACACTTTTTGTCAGACAATGGAGAATTGAAGATGCTAGGCATAATAGACCGATTTTATGGTTTGAGGCATATAATGCTTCAGAAACGATTTATGTTGATGCGATTAGATATCAGGCGTATTTTTTTGGACCAAGTAAAGTGGAATTTTTAATTGACTCGAAATTGATGTATCAGACTGAAATTTTTAATGATGGAGGGACACTAACAGAGGAACATTTTAGTTTTTATTGGGATGGAAATAATAAACTTGATGTTATATTAAAAGGAAAAGAGCAGAAGGATGAATACATTGAATTTAGATTTGAAGATGAACAAGTTTGGGTCAATGGATTACTAGTAGAGTAAAGATTGACGAAAGAATAACTGTCTATATGTGAGGATATAGACAGTTGTTCCTATCAAGGTAAAAGATAAGTGTAAATATTGGGGATAAAATAGGGAATGAAAAGAAAAAACTTGAAAACATTAATAATGTCATATCCAAAAGACACTCTCATTGAACCGTTTCGAGTGTCTTTTTCTCAAAAACACCTATGGTGTTTTCTCGTGACATATGATTATGACAACATGGGACAAGTAAAAAGAGAAGTACACACAAGCCTAAAACCAAACAACACAACTCTAAGAACAACAACGGAGTACGCTTACAACAACGAAGGCTACTTAGTGGAACTTAGAGAAACAACAGCAAGTAATCAAGATAGAATGAAAATCAACTATGAGTATGACACAGCAGATAAGCTGACCCAGACAATAACAACAACAAAAGGAGTAAGTGTAACTAATAACTATACCCACGATACAGCAGGAAATATAATAAATGACGGTATTTACACCTATTCCTACGATGTAGGCAACCGTGTAATTCTCAAGCAAGGAAATGGAGAGAGAATACTTTACGATTATGATTTAGACGGAAATCTTGTGAGCGAAAGAACAAACACTGGTATCAAGACTTACTCTTATAATAGCCAGAATAAACTTGTAAGAGGACAAGCGGAGAACGGTGATATTAGTGCTTATATTTACAATGCTCTGGGTGTTAGAGTAATTACTGAGCAGTTACAGGACAATATAAATGCAGTGTATCAGAATGCTGTATTCAACAACGGCAGTCGTTTCATGACTGATTACATGCCTGTGCTTATCGATACAAGAAATGTTTGGCAACGTTCTTACGAGACTGAGGTGGGTTCGGTGGTACAAAATGACCCTGAGTTTATCAGAAAAGAATATATAACAGACTATACTAGTATAGCAAATAGGGATATAATAGTGTATGAAGAAGGAAGTTATATCCAGAGGTATGTGTACGGACTTAATGGAGAACGTACGAGCGCAGAGTTCTCATACTATCCAGAGACAGAAAGAACAGCAGACCTGTCCAACCCTGGAGAGAATCCAGCTAGTGACTTTGCGGCAGTAGACATACAAAAGATATACTACTTTAGAAATCTTCTTGATAGTACTATGCTCGCTATGGATAGAAATGGGGATGTTATTAGCCATGTTATGTATGATGAGTGGGGAACTCCATTAACAGAACCAAGACTTGACCATAACTTCTCTGGGATAAAGAATATAAACAATTATACAGGGTATACCTATGATTATATCCTTGAGATATACTTTGCTCAAAACCTCTTTTACAATCCCGATACACGTCAATTCACCCAACAAGACCCGATAAAAGACGGTATGAATTTTTATCAGTATGTTGGGGGTAATCCGTTGGTATATGTTGACCCTTGGGGATTGGATGCAGTTTGGCTTACGGATAGTTCAGGAGCAAAGGGGCTTGGACATTCTGCCATTATGATTGAAGATAAAGATGGGACATGGTACTTAATCAATTTTGGGAATCCAGACGTAAAGGGAGCTCCTATGTTCGTTGTTGAGAAAGTTGATTTTAATCAATATAATTTTTATCCCAAAAATCATACATTTGAATTTGTTAACGCTAGCTATGATTATGAAAAATATGGAATGCTATTTCAAGCCATGAAAACATTTCATAGTAGTAAAGGTTCAGAAGCTTGGCAACGCAATTTAAATAGGTATTTTGACGAAAAAGGGGATTTGGTTTTATATATTAAAGGAGATTTTTCTTCTTCACTAAATTTCGCTTGTGATGAGGCAAAAACAGATGTAAAATATTGGCTGACAACAACCAATTGTGTTTGGAAATCTGTAGAAATATTGCAAAAAAGCTATCCTAAGGGTTCAGATATGTATAGACAATTAGAAGATATATTGTATGACAAAGATTATATTTATAGTGCTATTGGCGCTAAACCAATTGAGAAAACGATAATTCCCAATTTATTAGATTCGAAAATATATAATGTTTTTGAAAGTCAGGTTACATATAAGAGAGGTATATAATATGTATTTTCTTAATGATATTTTTATTAAAGTTAAACCACATATAATTCAAATGTTTCTGATTTTAATTGTACCTAATTTTATATTGATACAATTAGAGCAATTGGAAATTATAGATGCTCTATGGGTTTGGGCATGGTGCGTTTTAATTGGACCAGTTGTATATGTTATTTTGACGGGGTTGATAGTGTATGTGTATAAGTGTGAGCAGAAAACAATAGTTTCACTTTTTGTTTTGTTGCAGATAGAAAACATAGTAAACATTCTATTTCGAATTCAATTTTATGGTTCGTCAGCGTGGACGGAACTGATGAATTGTTTTGCAAGAGGGGTTGTTAGTATCGATATGTGGCTAATTATTTGTGCTATATCAATATCATTTCTGATAATAACTTTTGGAATGGTTAGTATGGTGTTTAAGGGAAAGTAAACTATGATATTTTCAAAGTAAAGGATAGCTGTTTATATGCTAAGGTATAGACAGCTATTCTTTTAAGGCAACTGTTTTACACGAAAGTAGGTGATTAAAAGATATGATATGTTTATATCACAAAGACACTCTCATTGAACCACTTCGAGTGTCTTTATCTCAAAAACATCTGCGGTGTTTTCTCATACATGGTAGTCCAACGAGCACACGTATTTACACTGCAGCAAATGATACGGAAAGAAATGTTTCTGTATCAAATAGTTTTTTTACAGACACACTTGAGCAAAAAACTATTGGATATTTTGTGACTTTAGGTTGTGAACATGGAAGAAGTAGTTATGATGAAAGTAAAATAAACCTTGCATCAGTATTGATACATTCAAAACATATTTTTCAGGGTGGAGTTTTGGCTTCAGATGATTTAGTATGGTATAATGCTTCCAATAATTGGCATGCATCTTCAGGAAAAAATTTAGAAGGAAATGTTGAAAGACCGTTATCAGGAGCAGGATTTAAGTTATATACATGGAATAGTGAAACAAATAAAGCAGAAATTTTTTATATAGGCAGTGAATTTGATGATTTTGTAGGTTTATTAAATGCAATGCTGACCAATAGGTCTACGACATCACCATCTTTATCACAGAACAATATTGTGTCAAAACCTAAAGATATTGTAAATGTGGGATATGGATATGTATCAGGAACCAACGTTCGATTAAGAACTACTCCAAATACAAGTTTAGCTACTAATATACTTGGAACTACAACTATCGGAGATGAATTTAAGTATTTGAAAGCAGAAAGCGGAAGTGGTGGTACATGGTATAATGTTACAATGACAAGCGGAACCTTATCAGGGAAAACAGGATATATATTTAGTGACTATGCTGTTATCCAGAAAAAGTGAGTTTATATTTATAATATAGTATAAATATTGATAAGGAGGGTTTGTCTTGAAAAAAATAATTTTTCTAATAAGTTTAATATGTATAGGCATGGTAGTTTATAGAGGAAGTAGTGTAGAAAATGAAATTAATATTGATGATGAAGACAAGATTATAGTTAATATGGAGGATATATCGGAGCTTTACAGCAAAAGTTATTATGAGGAGGAATTTAGATATTTTCGTACAGTTTTTCTTGTTCCCAAAGAGGTCACAGAAGAGGAAATACGTGCATATACAGAATGTTATATTGAAGGTTTAAGGGAGGAATATGATGATACATATGTGGTAGTGCTATTTTTTTATGACAGTGAAATTTACTATAAATATTCCAATAATCCTGTTGCAGTAGTAAGTTGATCTCCGTTTGGAATAATAAAAAATATGGAAGAATTTGTGCTGGGAGATTATTCAAATCATGTATATATATACCCATCATCCGATGGATTTTGAGAATGAATTAACAGAAGAAGAATTAATATATTGTAATTTACAGGATTATGCAAAAAGTATAACAGGAAAATATATGATGATAGTTAATGAAGCGGAACCATTAGACTATGAAATGGTTATATTTGAAGATTTTGCAGAACAAGAAAATATAGATATGGATGTAATCCTTACAATTCATGAAAAGATAGGCTTGCGTAGAGATAGAGGATATTTTTCTCCAAGTGTTAGTATAAAATATCAGACTTGATAACAAGAATAGCTGTTTATATTTTAAGGTATAGATGGCTATTCTTTTAAAACAATTTTTTGATGTTAAGGTAGGTGATTAAAGATATGGTATGTTTATATCATAAAGACATTCTCATTGAACCACTTCGAGTGTCTTTATCTCAAAAACACCTGCGGTGTTTTCTCGTAGTAGGAACTTTCATACAAACAGAGTATGATAGTTTTGGTAATATAAAAACAGTAAGAACCTATGGAGGAAACAACCTTCAATCAACTACAACTTATGCTTATGATGTAACAGGCAACGTCTTAAGTGAAACAGCACCTTGGGGCGGAACTAAGAAATATGAGTATGATAAAGAAGATAATCTAGTAAAAGCCATAACAGCAACAGGAAAAGAAACAGAATACATCTACGACATGATAAACCAACCAATAGAAAGAACAGATGAAGACGGAACAGCAATTTACGAGTACGACAAAGTTGGAAACATAACCAAAACAGCAGACCCTACAGGAAGTACAGGGTTTGGTTATGATGCCTTATACAGATTAATACAAACAGATGTAGACGATGTAGACTTTGAAGCAACAGAACCAGGAGCACCGACTCTGTTCGCATTAGTTCCTACTCAGAAGACTACAACATATGAATACGATGCAAATGATAACCAAACAAAAATTACCTATCCAGACGGAAACGAAGTAATTAAAGAGTATGACTTATTAGGAAACATGACAAAACTTATAGACCACGATGGAATGGTTATAGAATATGATTACGACTTACTTGGACAGGTATTAAAAGAAGTCCACAACAGCACAAAAACAGACAATACACTTCTTGGAACAACAACGGAATATTCATACAACAGCGAAGGATATTTAATAGGGTTGTTGGAAACGACAAATAATAATGTAAATAGAATGAAGATTAGCTATATTTACGACGATGTAGGAAACGTAAAGCAGGAACTAAGAGAGGGAATGGGTATCTACAAAGACAACACCACAAGTAACTACTCTTACGACACAGCAGACAAGCTTACCCAAACACAAGTAGTAAATTTTGCAACATCAAGTATAGTTAACAGTTCTTACACATACGACATAGCAGGAAATATAACAAATGATGGTAATTACACCTATACATATGATATAGGTAACCGTGTAATTCTCAAGCAAGGAAACGGAGAGCGAATTCGTTATAACTACGACTCTGACGGAAATCTTGTGGAAGAGATAAGTAATACAGGAATTAAAACTTACTCTTATAACAGCCAGAACAAGCTTGTAAGCGATTAAGCCGAAAACGGTTAAGCGCTTATATTTACAATGTTCTGGGTGCTAGATTAATCACAAAACAACTCCAAGATAATATAAATGCAGTATATCAGAACCCTCCATTCCCCAACGGAAGCGTTTTATGACTGATTACATGCTTATGCTTATAGACTCGTAATATTAGCTATTTAATGTCCATGGATGGAACTGCGTATTATAAAAATCATCATTATTGTATGGAGAATATACATATTAGATTTAGAGAGAACCTTTCATTTTTTAGCTACTCTGTTAAAAAAAGAGTTGCAAAAGGGGTGCTAATGTATTCAGGAGGTGAAAGGGGAGTTACAATTGAAACGCTCATTCCTAGAAACACAGTTTTCACTTTTATGAAACTAATAGGAAAAGTTGAAGGTAAAGCATTTTCTGATATTCCCAACTCTAAGATTTATTTAATAAAACCAATGTCATAAAATAAGAAGATAATACTTTGGAGGGAATTTCAGTTGAGAATAGTATTGGCAATGTTTTCGTTTGTGCTTATGTGCGGAGGGATATTTATATATTATAATGATGATTTACATAATACAAACTTACTTACATACGATAGCATAGATAAACTGGAAAGGTTATTTGATGTAAACCTTAAATGTGGAGATATAGAAGAAATACATTTTGAATATGAAGCGAATGAAAGCACAGTTACATATTTTAAAGTTAAGGTTTCGCTGGAGCATGCAGGCTGTGTTTTACAGCTTGAAAATTTTCAAGAGGAACATTTAAGTGAATGTATTAACTTTGATGAAATACCTATTAGCTCTAAATCGCTGTCGATAATTACAGAGAAAGGGTATATGTCAAAGGATTTAATATTTGTGTCGTTGATAGAAAAGGATTTTAACATTAAAACTTCTAATGGTACCGCACAAACTTTAATCTCGATTCCTAGATATATATTTAAGGTTGATGAAGAAGTAGTTGAAATTGTAATTGCTTGTATATTTCCAGAAAAATTAGATTTTGAGGGAATTAAGTTTCCAAAAACTTAAATTATGAAATAGTTTAAAAATATTTTGATAAGGACTAAGTAATACAACAGAGTTTGATTAATATAGCCAAGGTAAAGTAAAAAATATAAGATGTTGAAAAATGTTAAATAATCAAACTGATATGTTAGGAGAGGAAAATGAGAATAAGCATACCGCGCTTTTTGATGATTGTTGTAATAGTATTATCTGTACTTATGGTCAGGCAATGCAGAAAAGAAGAAGAAGCTTTTAATAAGGCGAGGATATGGTTTGGAGCATACAATGTGCAGGAAGCAATTTATGTTGAAGCTCTTAGCTATGAGGCATATTTTTTTGGACCAAGCAAAATTGAATTTTTAATAAATTCGAAATTAATTTATGCAACAGAAATTTTTAATGATGGAGGCTGGCTTGGAGAGGAGAATTTTAGCTTTTACTGGCATGGTAATAATATACTTAATGTTATATTAAAGGGAAAAGAACAGAAGAATGAATATATTGAATTTAAATTTAAAGATGAGCAAATATGGGTGAATGGAATATTAGTGGATTAAAAGTTTACTTTGTAAAAGTTGCCAATGTTTGCAGTATACACATAGTCTGCATTTGAAACTGTTGCATCGTCATTTGTGCTTTTAACAATTGCGCGCATTTATTAAAAATATAGGAACTGCTTTTATACCTTGTAGGTCGGCTAAGGCTTAGCAAGCCGCTACAAATTGCTACAAAAATGGATTATGAATCTCTGAATGGTAGCTACCAGGCATTTAAAGATAAGGTCGGGAACTGGTCAGAAGAAGTAAAAATTCGGGTAACCAAGGATTTTAAATAGTTCACATGCCTAATAGGTGGCGTTTGACGTGCTTGTAAAGAAACAACTGTAATATACAACTTGCTTAAAAATCAAATGAATACATTGGGCAAACGATGAAGGAAGTACGAATAAGTGGATCAAGATTAGTGACGGATGCATATTTAATATGAGCTGAAGGAATGAGAAAAGTGATTGAAGCAAAGTTTAACTTCGATTAAGGATGGCAACCAAATAACGGCAAAAGAATATATATAGTTGTTGGGGGATGATTTAAGTGCGGTTAAACAATAATAAGTTTTTTTTGACCATATTTATAGCTTTGCTCGTTTCAATTATATTTATTAGCGTAAAAATTTACAACTTTACGGACAGCAATATATTGAATTACATGAAAGATGTCAGAACAGATAAAACAATTATGAGCGTGTATCAAAGTGATTTTAATGAAATAGCTGTGTTAATGGATGCATCTACAATTGTAAAATATGTTGATGTTGATTTAAATGGTGATGGTCAAATGGACAAAATAGTAGTTATTAGGTC
>JGI994J12354_10001482_pt1 | contig 23677 bp, 26 predicted proteins | sample IntmicLarv3ML3BL_FD_12354 | JGI IMG/M metagenome (IMG submission 12354) | reverse complement strand
ATATAAAGAATGTCTTTATCAACAATCACGGTAATTGCAGTTGTAATCCGCAAAAAGAAAACTGCCGTATGAGAAAAACCTACACAATTGATGACAAACAAATCGAAAAATGCAGCGGAGTTGTATTTGAATTTTGGAATCCGACGGCAGAAAAACTGGCTGACTACATAAACCTGCTTGCGGAGTTTTATCCTGTTAAAAAAGTCAAATCTGTATAAACTTTGCAATTTATTTTATGTCTCGTACTTGACATACGGGTGGTCTAAGTCGCAGATTCAAAAATGCTATTTGATAGAAATTTATATTTCGGAGGAATTTATGAGTATAATTTATAATGATAAAAATAAAGATTTGCCATGTGAACAATTAGATGCATTATATATTTCTGCGGGTTGGTCGGATTCCGAAGATACACACGATAATTCTTGGTTCAAAATACCTTTTACCAATTCGACATTAGTTGTTTCAGCGTGGGATAATGATTGTTTAGTTGGTGTGGTGAGAGTATTAAGCGATACATTTGGGCGGTCTGTGATTTATGACTTGGTCGTTTTACCGGAATACCAAAACAAGGGTATAGGTACAGAATTAGTACAACGATGTATTGAACATTTTCCCAACTCTGAATGGCTAGTTCAAACAACAGAAAAAAATATCAAGTATTATGAGAAAATTGGCTTTAAAGTTTATGAAGATGTTGTTTTAACCATACCGTCAAAATACCGGCGCACTGAATAAGCATTGTTGGACAAGTTGTCAATTAATTTTATGTCTTGGGCTTGACATAAGGGTTGCGCAGGTCGCGGAAGCGGCATGGAACGAAAACAAGAAGGAGTGAGGGAATGCTTACAATTGAGTTTAATGGGGTTCTTATGAAATTCAATACGCTTCCAAGCTTGTTTTCGCCGAATGCTTTGGATGCCGGGACAAGGGCAATGCTGTCCTGTGTTCAATTTTCGAAGGACGACAAGGTTCTTGACCTGGGTTGCGGTTATGGGTTTGTCGGTATTTATGCGGCGAAGCTGATTGGTGCGGAGCATGTTACGATGGTGGATATTGACCCTGCTGCTGTTGCTAAGGCGGAAGAAAACGCATGTCTCAATGATGTTGCGGCTCTTCGTATTTTTCAAAGTGACGGGTTTCGAAATGTTGATGACACCGGGTACACGCTTATTCTTTCGAATCCGCCGTACCACACTGATTTTAGTGTTGCGAAGCACTTCATTGAGAAGGGCTTTAACCGGCTTGTGATAGGCGGTAAGATGCTTTTTGTTACAAAACGAAAGGAATGGTACAAAAATAAATTTATCGCAATTTTCGGGGGTGCGGCTATTCACGAGATTGATGGATATTTTGTTTTTGCGGCTGAAAAGCGTAGTGCGGCTTACTCGAAGAAATAAGTTCTATGCGGATATAATTTCTCATGTTGAGCCAACGGGTGAAAAAGTACAACAATATGATTTGCGGCAGATGAATTGCTTGTAAATGGAGGATTTATATGACTTTACGTGAGGAAATCATTGCCTGTCTTGGGAAGTTCCCGGAGAAGGTTCCGGCGGCGTTTACGGTGGATGCTGTGCGTGTTGAGGACGGCTATGTGAAGCAGACGGTTAGCTATGATGTGGAGGCAGGCGAGCGGGTGCGTGCGTATCTTTTGATACCTGACGGGGCGGCTCTTTCCGGCGGATATCCCTGTGTGCTTGCCATTCATCAGCATGCCGGGCAGTGGTATATCGGGAAGTCTGAAGTGACAGGTGACCGCTGGGAAATTGAGGAAGGTATGTACGCGTATGGGCGCGACTTGGTTAGGCGGGGGTATGTGGTGCTTTGCCCTGATATGCTGTGTTTTGAAGAGCGTATTCCTGATATCTTTCGGGACGATAATCGCGGCGGCGGTGAGGCATTTGAGCGGTTCGCTTTCACAAAGCGCGTGCAGGAGGGCAGCTGCCTTCAGACCAAGTATCTACATGACCTTTCGGTTGCTTTGGACGTGCTTTGTTCTCTTGACTATGTTGACGAGCGGCGTATTGGGGTCATCGGGCATTCAATGGGTGGGCAGAGCGCTTTGTGGATAACCTGGTATGACGAGCGGATTAAGGCAGGGATATCCTCTTGCGGGTTTAGCAGCTTGCAGACGATATTTCGGGATTATGTGAATCACAATTACGCGTTGTATGTGCCGGGACTTATGGATGTGTGCGATACGGAGGGTGTGTTGTGTTCTATAGCGCCCCGTGCTTTTGCGGTGACTTCCGGGATGCGGGATGAGATTTTTCCTGCGGACGGCGTTTTGCGTATTGTTGCGGAGGCTGAGGCTCGATATGCCGCGCTTGGGGTTCCCAAGCGGTTTTTGGCGGATATATTCGACGGTGAGCATTGTTTTCTGCAGCGGCAGAAGGATGTTGTTTATCCGTGGCTTGATAGGATGCTGGGTTGCGCGGAAGAACGGTAACGGGGAGGTGTAGTGGCTTGAGCGAGTTGTCGCGAGGGGTTATGTTAGAGGGTGTTTCGTGTGCGGGCAAAACTTCGGTGATGTATGAAATTAAGAAGCTTTTTGCGGCGGACGGAAACCTGGAGAGGAGCATTGTGATGCTCTCTGAGCATTATACGCAGGTGCTTAATGTGATTTTTGGCGAGCTGCGGCATCATGAGTGCGGGGAGCATACGGATATGCTTATTGAGCGGGTTCGCATGTTGGAAGGGTTGCATGGTTGGACATGTTCTTTGGGCAGTCACAGCCGGCGGTCTCGCGGGTTGTATACTGTTTTTGAGCGAGGGCTGCTGAATCATTTGGCATATTATGAGGATTTTGACGACCCTGTTGTTGTGGGTGTCGGTGAGAGGTTTGCGGCGCCGGGTATTGAGACGATTGTGCTTGCCCTGTCGGAGAATCTATTTGAGAAACGGAGTAAGCTTCGATGTGCGCAGTTGAATGAATCGAAGCCGGAAGCGTATCATCGGGCGTTTGCGGAGGATGCTAAACGGCAGCAGGCGGCTTTGCTTGCTGCTGCTGGCAGAAGCGGTGTGCCGTACCGGGTGATTTGTACGGATGAGATGGAGTGGGAACGGTATGCGCGGGAGATTGTTGGTTGAGTGATGAAAATGAATTGATGGAGTTTTTTTTATGAAAATTGCGGTTTTTGTTGATTTCCATGGGACAATTGGCGGTGAGGGGACAGAAGACGTTAGAGCATTGACGCTGTATCCTTTTGCGGCAGAGGCGATTGGCCGATTGAATGCGCAGGATTTGCTTGTGATTGGGATTACCAATCAATCCCGTATTGCAAGGGGTGAATTCTCCTTGGAGGAGTTCGATTTAGCCTTGCGTGATATTCGGCAGGAATTGGCGCAGAGCGGGGCGCATTTTGATGCGGTGTATTGTTGTCCGCATGGGCGGGAGGACTTTTGCAGCTGTAAAAAACCGCTTAGGGGCATGGTGGACAGTGCATGTGCGGAGTTTGACATTGATTGCAGTCGTTCTTATGTTATCGGTGATATGGGAATGAATGACATGGTATTGGCAAAAAATATCGGTGCAAAGGGGATTCTTGTGCTGACGGGTGTCGGGCAGGGGAGTCTTTCTACATATCGCCACACCTGGCAGGATTGTGACGCGTATCATGTTGCTTCGGATATTGCGGAGGCGGTTGATGTGATTTTGGCGGACGTGAAGGCTTGTAGTTTTGTGTAGGTAGTGCGAGAATAGTTAGGAGGTTTTTTATGGGTACGCGGTATTTTAGCAGGGTTGAGGCAAAGGACAGCCGGATAAAGTGGGAAAAAGCTGACGCGGCTACTTGTGACAAGCTTCTGGCGGTCATTAGAAATGATGTTAGCGGGTTTGCGCGGTGTACGGTTTTTGCTCCTATTTTTGTGCCAATCGGGTTGCTTGCTCTGTTCCTTTTTGCGGCAGTGCGCGTTACGCCGCCGCTTGTGTTTTCTGTTTCTTATGTTTGCGGAGGAGTTGCGTTTTTCTTGCTGCTTCTTGTGAACCGCATTCGGGAATTGCCCTATCTGTATCCGGAAAAGCAGCGAAATATTTGGATATTTCGGGCAAAATGTGCGGATATTACCGCTTTTAGTAGGGCTAGGCAGTATAGCTCTGATGGTAGTTTTACCGAGAGCTTTGACAGATTTTTGCAAAATCATGCGTGTTTTCAAAAAGGGGGCATGCATATCGCTATCCCGTTGCCGGAGGGGGAATGCGGTTCTGACTTGGTGGGCAAGGAGTATGTTTTTTATAAGTTTAATGAGCGGCGGGGGAATCGGTGGGTTGCTGTGCCGGCTGTATTGATTGACTGAGTATGATGGATGGAGGTGTTTTTTATGAAGCTTTCTGTGTGCGTGGATGCGCTTTTTGCGGGGCAGGATTTTTTGCCGCATTTGCCGGCTATTAAGGCGGCGGGTGTTGACGCAATCGAGTTTTGGTGCTGGTGGGACAAGGATAATCTTGTGGAAATTAAGGCGCAATGTGACGCTTTGGGTATTGAGATTATTGCGGTTTGTATGAAGTTTATTTCGCTATGTGACGCTTCTTTGCGGGCGGCGTTTTTGTGTGCTTTGGAGGAAACTTTGGCGGTGTGCAAGCGGTTGGGCGTTACCAAGCTGATTACCCAGGTGGGGGACGATACGCTGGCGCCGCGGGAGGTGCAGATAGAGGCTATTTGTACTACTTTGCGGGAGGCGGTGCCGCTGCTTTCGGCGGCGGGTGTTACGATTGTGCTGGAGCCATTGAATATGACGGTGGATCATCCGGGATATTTTTTGAGTCGGGCAGAGGATGCTTTTTTTATAATTAAAAAGGTAGATTCACCTTTTGTGAAGGTTGTTTTTGACATCTATCATCAGCAAATTACGGAGGGCAATTTGACCTCGGCCATTCGGGAGAATATTTCGAGTATTGCGCATTTTCATGGGGCGGGGGTGCCGGGGCGGCATGAGCTTGATACGGGCGAGGTTTCATATGCGGGGGTTTGCCGTGAGATTGACGCACTTTTTTATGAGGGGTACTTGGGGCTTGAATATTTCCCGCTTGATGACCCGCTGGTTGGAATTCAAAATGCTATAAAAAGTTTGTCGTAATACCGTAATACTAAAGATACTTTTAAAATACTATAATTTTATGCCGTTTAAAGCGGCGGAATGGAGATTTTTATGCTGGAAATGATGCCAAGAACAAATGTTGCGGGGGTTTCTTTGCCGCGTATGCTGATGGGGTCCAACTGGCTTGTTGGGTACAGCCATCGGAGCAATGCTGCCGACACAATGATTAAGGAGCGGTTCCCTGATTACAAGTCGTTTTATCCTGTGTTGCGTGCGTATCTTGACTATGGCGTGGACGCAATTATGGGGCTTTTCAATGAGAATAGGGTTATGCTGGACGCTGTTCGGTATGCCGAGCAGAAGGCAGGACAGAAGATTCACCTGATTGATACGCCGATTATAAATGTGAATGATACGAAGGAAGCGCGGGCGGAAGCGTTGAAGGTGATTGAATTTTCCGGAGAAATCGGGGCAGATTTTTGTCTGATTCACCATGCCAGCGCGGAGCAGCTTGTGAACAAGAATAAAGGAATAATTGAGCGTCTTGATGACTACACGAAGATGATTCGTGACTGCGGCATGAAGCCTGGATTGTCGGCGCATATGCCTGAACTGGTTTTGTATTCCGATGCCAATGAGTATGACGTGGAGACGTATATTCAGATTTATAATCCGCTGGGCTTTTTGATGCAGGTGGAGGTTGAGTTTATTGCGGGGGTTATTAACCGAGCAAAAAAACCTGTTATGACGATTAAGCCGTTTGCGGCAGGGCGCTGTACACCATATGTTGGTTTGAATTTTTCGGTGAATACCTTGCGGGAGTGCGACATGATTACGGTGGGCGCTTCCTCGGAGCTTGAGGTTCGCGAGGATGTTGAAATTATGCTTGCTGCGATTGACCGCCGATTCCCCAACCTTGCCGGGCGCACCAGTCCCAAGAAGGATCAGGCGGCTTTTGGGAAGAAAACCGAGGCGTAGCACGGCATATTTTGCAAGATGCTGCAATAATTGGTGCGGAATGTACATGATTTTGTGTTTTTGTACATTGGCAACAGGTTGTTTTTGTGATATACTAGATAAAATATAGATGCTGTTTTTTTTGAAAGGACTTGGGTCTTATGAAGTGTCCTTATTGTGCTTTTTCTGAAAGTAAGGTGGTTGATTCCCGGCCGTCTGAGGACGGTCAAAGCATTCGCCGCCGCCGTGAATGTATCTCTTGCACCAAGCGTTTTACGACCTTTGAGGTCATTGAAAAGGTGCCTTTGATGGTGGTTAAGCGTGACAATACGCGGCAGCATTTTGACCGAAATAAGCTGCTTGCGGGGTTGATTCGGGCTTGTGTAAAGCGGCCGGTTTCGGTGGAACGGCTGGAGCAGCTGGCGGATGAACTTGAACAGGCGATTTTGAACAGCTTGAAACGGGAGATTTCCACGGAGGAGCTTGGTGCGCTTGTGATGGAGAATTTGCTCTTGATTGACCAGGTTGCGTACATTCGCTTTGCGTCGGTGTATCGGAATTTTGCGGATATTCAGTCTTTTACGGATGAATTGAAGAAACTGAAGAGAAAATAGTGTTTACTTACTGAAAGGGACTTTCTTTGTTATGAAAAAACGACTTTTTCCTGATAAACGGATTACAATTTTTGCAGGGCATTATGGCAGCGGTAAGACGAATTTGGCTGTGAATTATGCAATGTTGCTGCATAATGAGGGGAAAAAAGTCATTGTTTTGGATCTTGATATTGTCAATCCGTATTTTCGTACCAAGGATAGCGCCGCTTTATTTGCGGAGCATTCTATCCGTTTGATTTCTTCGCCGTATGCCAATACCAATGTTGAGGCACCCAGTATTGCAAAGGAATCTTATGCGGCTTTTGATGATCCCGAGGCTTTTGTTGTGATTGATGTTGGCGGCGACGATGCAGGGGCAATTGCGCTTGGGCGGTTTGAAGGACGGGCGTCGCAGGACGATATTCAGATGTTACTTGTGGTGAATAAGTATCGCCCTTTGTCATCCAATTTGAATGATTGCAGAGACATTGTTGAAGCTATCGAGAGTTCTTCTCGAATTCGATTTGATGGCATAGTGAGTAATCCAAATTTGGGTAAGGCAACGACTGTTGATGATATTTTGATGGCTGTTCCTTTTTCTCAATCGCTTTCGGAAGGGCTTTCGCTTCCTCTTTTTGCTACGAGCGTTGTTGAGCCGTTGACTTGCCGGGTGGCTGATGTTGTTAAGGATGTGTACCCAATTCGAATTTGCGATAGTGTTATGCAGAGTTATATTTGATGTCGGATTGATGTCGATTAGAGTTAGATTTATATTGATATAGAAATACATGAATTATAGGAGGCAATATGGCAAAGGTTACAATTAATCAAAACAAGTGCAAGGGTTGCGGGTTATGTGCGACGGCTTGCCCAAAGAAAATCATTGTTTTCAGTGATGAAATTAACAGCTTGGGGTATAAACCGGCAGTGGTTACTGACATGGACGCTTGCCTTGGCTGCGCCATGTGTGCGGTTATGTGTCCGGATACCATTATTGAGGTGGAGAAGTAGTTTTACGCGAATTTCCGCAGGAATCTTCTGAAAAAGCATTATTTTTTTATTATTGGCTTTTTTATGGATGGCAAAAGTTGCTTTCCTATCGTATTTGTCCGGCTCACGGCAGGTGTGATTTCTTTTTTATTTTGGTGAGCCAGAGAGGCTATGGTTTTGCAGTATGAGTGAAAAAGTTTTAATGAAGGGGAACGAGGCGATTGCTGAGGCGGCTATTCGTGCGGGCTGTTTGCACTTCTTCGGTTATCCCATTACCCCGCAGACGGAGGTTGCTGCCTATATGGCAAAGCGTATGCCGAAAATCGGCGGCGTGTACATGCAGGCGGAAAGTGAAGTTGCCGCAATCAACATGATTTATGGTGCGGCGGCGGCGGGTGTTCGCTGTATGACATCCTCCTCTTCTCCCGGAATTGCCTTAAAGGCAGAGGGTTTGTCCTATTTGATTGGCAGTGATTTGCCTGCTGTTATTATTAATGTACAGCGCGGTGGCCCCGGTCTTGGCGGCATCCAACCGTCCCAGGCGGACTACAATCTTGCCACAAAGGGCAGCGGTCACGGTGACGGTCATATGATTGTTATTGCGCCGTCCAGTGTGCAGGAAATGGTCAATTGCACCGCGGACGCTTTTGATATGGCTGATTTGTACCGGGTGCCTGTTATGATTTTGGCAGACGGTATGCTGGGGCAGATGATGGAGCCGGTTGAGTTTGGCGAGAAGGCTGCCGGGCGTAAGCTGCCTGCAAAGGATTGGGCTGCTGATGGCAAGAAGAAGGCTAAACGAAATATTATTAATTCATTGTTGATTGACCCTGCTGTCTTGGAACAGTCGAATTTAGACCGTTTTGCCCGCTATGCGGAAATTGAAGCCAAGGAAGCTTTGTATGATACGTACCTTTGCGAGGATGCTGAATATATTGTTACGGCTTACGGTGCAACGGCTCGTATCGCCAAGAATGCCATCAATGCGGCGCGGAAGGACGGTATTAAAGTGGGGCTGATTCGGCCGATTACCCTTTGGCCCTTTCCTAAGGCTGCTTACCAGTCGGTTGTCTCACAGGCGAAGGCGTTCCTTACAGTTGAGATGAGCATGGGGCAGATGGTGGACGATGTGAAGCTTGCGGTTGCTTGTCAGAAGCCGGTTCATTTCTTCGGTCGCACGGGCGGCGTGATTCCGACTCCTGCTGAAATTCTTGCTGAAATTAAAAAAATTGCCGGAGGTGAAAAATAATGGCTGTTGTATTTCAAAGACCTGCGGGGCTTACGGACAACGAGCTGCACTATTGCCCCGGTTGTACCCACGGGATTATTCACCGGCTGATTGCCGAGGTGCTGGACGAGCTGAATGTGACTGACCATACCATTGGTATTGCGCCGGTTGGATGCAGCGTATTTGCTTACAATTACTTTAATTGTGATATGATTCAGGCGGCACACGGACGTGCGCCTGCAGTTGCCACGGGTGCAAAAAGATCGCGCCCCGATTCTATTGTTTTCACTTACCAAGGTGACGGCGACCTTGCTGCTATTGGTACCGCGGAGACGGTTCACGCGGCGGCGCGAGGTGAAAATATTACGATTATTTTTGTAAACAACTGCATTTACGGTATGACTGGCGGGCAGATGGCACCGACAACCCTTGCCGGGCAGGTGACGCAAACAACGCCTTATGGCCGTGATACGGCGGCTGCCGGATATCCGGTTCGGGTGGTTGAGATGCTTTCGACGCTTGAGGGTACGACTTATGCGGAGCGCTGCGCGGTTGATACTGTGAAAAATGTGCTGGCGGCCAAGAAAGCCATTCGCAAAGCCTTCCAAAACCAGGTGGATAAAAAGGGATTTTCTATTGTTGAGATTCTTTCTACTTGTCCGACAAACTGGGGGCTTACGCCTGTTAAGTCGCTTGACTGGCTGCGGGAGAACATGATTCCTTACTATCCGCTGGGTGTATATAAAGACAAGGAGGCGGAAAATAATGCATAATGAGATATTATTTGCCGGTTTCGGCGGGCAAGGTATTCTTTTTTCGGGCAAATTGTTTGCGTATATCGGCATGTTGAGTGAGCAGGAAACCAGCTGGCTTCCCTCTTATGGACCGGAAATGCGCGGCGGTACGGCCAACTGTTCCGTTATTATTTCGGATGACCCCATCGGTTCGCCGCTTGTGTTGCAGCCTACGGAACTGATGGTTATGAATGCGCCTTCGCTTGATAAATTTGAGCAGGCGGTTAAGGTCGGGGGTAAGATTTTCGTTGACAGCTCAATCATTTCCCGCCCCGGTGTGCGCTCGGATGTGGATTATTTCTATGTGCCGGCGACCAAGCTTGCTATGGAAAACGGCATGACGAAGCTTGCGAATGTGATTATGATCGGCAAGATGCTGCGGGAAATGCAGGTTGCGGATGCGGCACTTGTTGAGAAGGTTATTCGCAAGAATGTGCCTGCTTCCAAGCCGGAATTGTTCGATTTGAATATGAAGGCAATTAAGCTTGGATACGATTTCTAATTAAATTAAATGTTATTAATGGTGATATCGTTTTGATATCACCATAACTTTAATGTGGTGGTGTTTTTATGTCATTGTTTAATAGGGCAAATATTTTGCTTCCCAAGGCGGATGTGCCGCTTGAAACCTGGAGTGTGGTTGCTTGTGACCAGTATACCTCTGAGGAGGATTATTGGGAGCGGGTGGCGGCGTCTGTTGCTTTGAAGGCGTCTACATATCATATGATTTTCCCGGAAATTTATTTGGAAGAAGGGAATCCGGACGCGCATATTTCGAGCATTAATAGGACAATGCAGGACTATTTGCAGCAGGGAATTTTTGAGGAATATCCCGATTCTCTTTTGTATGTTGTGCGTACTTTTCTGGACGGCAGTGTGCGTCGGGGAATTATGGGTACAGTTGATTTGGAGGCGTATGATTATCATAAGGGTTCGACGTCGGCTATTCGCGCGACGGAGGGCACTGTGCTGGAGCGCATTCCTCCGCGTGTGAAGGTTCGGGAGCATGCGCTTTTGGAACTCCCGCATATTTTGATGCTGTTGGATGACGAAAGCCGTACGCTGATTGAGGGGATTTCTCTTACTGATGCAAAGAAGGTATATGATTTTGAAATGATGGAAAATGGCGGTCGAATTGAAGGCTATTTGATATCGAATAGGTGTTGCGACGAGTTCTTGGCAAAGCTTCTGGCGTATGAGGATTTGCGACGGAATGTGATAGGGGAGGATGCCGTAATTTTTGCTGTAGGCGATGGGAATCACTCGCTTGCTACGGCAAAGGCTTGTTGGGAGGCGAAAAAAGTTGCATTGGATCCGTCACTCCTTGAAGAGCATCCGGCGCGGTTTGCCCTTGTTGAGCTTGGGAATTTGTATGACGGGCCGGATGTTTTTGAGCCGATTCACCGGGTGATTTTTGACACGGAGCCTGCCCTTTTACGGGCGGCTTTTGAGGCATATGCGGCGCCGTATTTGCGGGAGGCAGGGATTCCCTTGACCTTTTGTAGTGGCTCTGACGAGGTGCAATATTTCCTTTCTTTGCCGGAGGGGATGATTGCTGTCGGACTGTTGCAGAGCTTCCTTGACGAGTATTTGCAAGGGGCTGCGGGTCGTATTGACTATATTCATGGGGCGGCGGTTGTTCGGAGCTTGTCGTCGGTTGCTACTTCTGCCGGGTTTATTTTACCGCCGTTTGCGGTTTCTGATTTGTTTATTTCCGTGCAAAAAAATGGCGCCTTGCCCAGAAAGACTTTCTCAATGGGCGAGGCGGAACAAAAGCGGTTTTACTTAGAGTGTCGAAAAATCACAGAGGACTAAAAGGAATCCCCTTTTTACGGAGATATTGACTGTTTCCCCTGCGGCGACATTGCTGACGCCTATGGGATAGGTTCCTTTTAATGTTGCGTTATGAAGCGGGTAGTCTACACCTGTAATATTGACGCCTCTTGCTTGGCCGCCATGGGGAAAGAGTGATATTCTTGCTCCCATGGCGGTTTTTAGCTGTATATTTGTGCTTTTTAGCATAAAAATAGTTGCGTTTTCGTCAGTTGCCGTTGCAATGTGGTTTTTTTCTGCGATGAGTGCCAGTGTGTGCAGGTTTGCGATTGTGTGGTCAAGTCGGCCGCCCATGCCGCCGACTATGAGCACCTCTTTACAACCTTTTTGCAGGGCGAGTTTGGCGCAATAGTGGGTGTCGGTGTCGTCTTTTTCTTTGGGCAGGGTGATGGTTTCCTGGTCTTCTGGTAGCTCTTTTATGGAGTCCATATCGCCCACAAGCAGGTGGGGCGTTATGCCGTATTGCAGGGCGATTTCATAGCCGCCGTCGGCTGCGATGTAGAAATCTCCTTGTTGTGGCTTGAAGATTGGTGTTGCGGGTTTTGTGTGCTGTGCGGTGAAAATTACGGCTCTTTTCATGTGTGCTCCTTTGTGTTTGCTTTATGTCTGTGCTTTTGCAGGATACTATATTTTTGTCGTGTTGTCAACCGTTTTTTCTGCTTTTTTCTGCGAGGAGTAGGCAGGGGGAACGGGCGATTCGCGAATCGCCCCTACAGGGAAGGGAATGCGGTGCAAAGGTAAGTAATTGCATGGGAATGACGGATGGGGTTCAAAAAAATTTCCTGAAAGATATTGACAAATGGTTTTTCTCGTGTTACTATGGATACAAAGAAGAAACGTACAGGGGTGCTTTTGCTGAGAGAATCGTTTTGATTCAACCCTATAACTTGAGACGGGTAATGCCGGCGTAAGGAGTATGTGCATAGTGTCAGTTTGATTTACTGTTGAAATGCCATATCTTATCAGATGGGGCGTTTCTTTTTTTGTAGAATTTATGAAAAGAGGAACGAAACAATGAATCAGAAAATCAAATTCTTAGCGGAAAGCGCAGTTATGATTGCGCTGGCAACCATCTTGTCCTTTGTGAAAATTTACCATTTGCCTTATGGCGGGTCGGTGACGCTCTTTTCCATGCTGCCAATTTGCGTGATTGCGTATAAATACGGCTGGAAGAAGGGTCTTTTTTGCGGGTTTGTGTATGGGTGTTTGCAGATGCTTTTTGACACGGTGGGCGGCGCGGCGGCAGGTATGTCTTTTGGAGATGTGCTGTTGATGATGTGCCTTGATTATGTTTTGGCGTTTACTGTGCTGGGGTTTGCGGGCATTTTTCGCGGAAAGTTCAAAAGTGATGCGCTTTCGTTTATTTTTGGCATTTTATTTGCGATTTTCCTGCGGCTTCTTTTCCATGCTTTGTCGGGGTATATTCTCTTTTCTGCTTATGCGGAATGGTTCTTTTCCCAGGACGGCTTTGCCGTGGGGCAGATGATTCTTTCAAAGTTTCAGGGGACTTCGCTTTTTATTATTTACACCTTTTGTTACAATGGGTCTTTCCTTGTGCCGGAGGCGATTCTTTCGGTTATTGGGGGAAGCGTGCTGCTGCGGGTGTTGAAAAAGCGGATTTTGGAGTAGATTTGCAACAAAATAACGTATGCACTTTTGTGTGTACATACGTTTAAATTTTCGCATATTAGGAAACAGACTGAATGAATTGTCAGTCTGTTTCTTTCTTTGTTGCATGGAAAGGGTTATCTTGCAGATGGGCGAGGGCGTATTCGCAGCACTGTATAACCAGTTGATTAAAGGAAATGTTTTGCTCTGCAGACAGGGTGCTGACTTGCTCAATAAGTGTGTCGGGCATTCTTATTGTGCGGTTGGAGCTTGTGGTTTTTTTTATTACAAAGTCATCCATCAATGGCCCCTCCTTTCTATATTATAATTTTAGCGTATTTTGATAGCTAAAACTATAATTAAAAAAGCAGTTAAAAAGTAGTTGCAATTTATAGTGCAATGTGTTATAATGTGGGGGAAATAAAAATAGGGGGTCATGAAAAGATGAAAAAGATTTTACTTTGGGTTTTGGGGATAGTTTTCTTGCTGGGGTTTGTGCAGTGCGTAGCCTCTTCATTCGATACTGTTGACAACAGCCCGCAAAATGAGTACCAGAGCACGCCGTCGGTTGTTGACACATATGAGCCGGAGCCGACACCTGAAGCGGAGCCAGAGCCGGAACCTGAACCCGAACCGGAGCCGCAAGAGCCGATTTATGCGGCGAATATAAAGGTAAGCGGCGGTGAGGCGTACTTTGATATGAGTATGGATGAGTTTGTCGGTACATATAATGCGTATATTAAAAAGTACAATAATGAGAGTGATGCTGCTATTAAGGTACTTAATACGTCGCCGACCAGAATAAATAAACAGTCTCATTTCGGAAATCCTGCAACCTGTTATTCTCTTACAAATTCTCTTGCATCTCAAAAAGGCAAGGTGTTTTCTACAGTGCTTGCAGTAAGCGATAGCAACTCGAAAATTGTAGGATTCGCCGTTGCTGTTCCCTATGATATGACACTTTGGGGAGTTGAACTCGGTGTTCAGTTGCGTATTCTGACAGGGCTTAGTGATAGTGAGATAGTAGACTTACTTGAGAGCGTGTCAAAGCAAGAAAAGTGTTATGTGAAAGGCGTCATAGTTGATACCAACCCTCTTGACGACGGTTCTATCTTTATAGGGTTTATCTCCGCGACAGAAGAAGATTACATTGGACGGGGTTAACCGTAACTGATTACGCGAAGCTTGAAAAACTCTTTTCCCCGCACTGAAATATTTGCTCCCCCTTTGGAATACCATTTACAAAGGGGGAGTTTGTCATGTTTTATGGTTTGATTGCGCTTTTTTCGATTGTTGTTTTTTCGCTGCGACTGACGTCGGGCGGGAAGTTTCCAAAGCCGCTTTCCGGTGCGGAGGAGCGGGAGCAGCTGTTGCTTGCGCGGGATGGGGATATTGCGGCGCGGAATATTTTGATTGAGCGGAATTTGCGATTGGTCGCCCATGTGATGAAAAAGTATTATTCCAAGACGCGGGACCAGGAGGACCTTTTGTCGATTGGGACCTTTGGGCTTATTAAGGCGATTAATACGTTTGATATTACAAAGGAAATTCGGCTTGCGACGTATGCGGCAAGGTGCATTGAAAACGAGATTTTGATGTATTTCCGCTCTATGCGTAAGCAATCGTGTGAGGTTTCCCTTTCCTCTACGGGCGAGGACAATGGGGAGGGCGGCAGCAGTGTTGAGCTTGAGGATGTGCTGTCTTATGACGTTGACATGTTTGGGCAAATTGAGCTGAAGGATAATATTTGCCGGTTGCTTTCTTACACGACGACGCTTCTTTCGGACCGTGAGCGGGAAATAATAGAGCTGCGCTATGGCCTTTGTAACAGAAAGGCCTTAACGCAGCGTGAGGTTGCCGATATTTTGCATATTTCGCGGAGTTATGTGTCTCGGATTGAAAAGAAGGCGATTGGGAAGCTGCGGACGGCTTTTGCGAAGGAATAGCTACCGTAAGGGCGGGCGCAGGGGGTCTATGACGTCTGCTACCTTGAAGAAGTGCTTTTCGATGCGTTCAGGCGCTTTTAGCATGGTGTAGCCGTCCAGATTCAGGCGGTCTTGCATCATGTTGTCGCCGTAGTAGATGGTGCTCATGCTGCCGCCGACGCCGCAGTATACGGAGATTCCGCTTTCAATAAGCAGGCGGTAGCGCTCGTCGCTGTTCTTAAAGTGGACGCCGAATGGTGCAATGAAGATGCTTGTGCCGCCGACGTAGGGGCCGATTAGCTCATTCCAACGGGTAATTTCACTTTGCATTTGTGCCATGGTGATGGTGCCTTTGTTGAAATATTGGTTGTGGGTGTAGCTGTGAGAGGCGAACTTCCACCCGGTGTTTCGAAGTCTTGCGGAAAGGTCTGTTACGATGCCTTGTGCCTCGGTCAGGTCGTCGCCTGTTAGGTCGGTGATGCGGTAGCCCAGGGCACCTTGATAGCCGGTAACGGCCAGCACGCCCTTTGCGCCCTGATGTGAAAAGTCGGGGTGCTTTTTCACGAATGCGTCTAAAATTGGGACGACGTCGCCGTCGTAGGTAATGGACACTGTGCCGTCGGGGGCTTCTACTTCGGTTGCGACATCTCCGTTTTCATCCAGTAACAGGCGGGCGGCAAAGCCTGAACCCTTCATATAATCATAATAATTTACGTCGTCAACGGAGATGACTAAAGGTTTTTTGCCTGCAGGAAGCATAAGTTCATTTTGCGTAATTGTGCCGTCTTCGTTTACGGTTATGGCGCTTTCAATGTCGAAGAGGATAAAGTCGTTTTTGTAGAGTTCTTCCAGCATCAGCTTGAATTCCGACACGGTGGTCATCCACATGTTGTAGCCTTCTGCCTGCGGGTTATTCTTTGCAAAGGCAAGCTCCGGGTAGACAATCAGGCTGTGGAAGAAGGCGTGGTAAATCATGCCGTCGTATTTCTCCAGTGTTACCGGGTAGACGATAGGGAAGAGGGCCGCGCCCAGTACGTCGTTTCCGGTAATGACTGACGGTTTCAGGTCAGGGGGAACTGTTTGTTCGTTGGACTGTACACAGCCCGGTAGTGTGAGAAGTATTCCGATGATAAGCAGGAAAATAAGCCATGATTTGTTGCGCATGGTTTTTGCCGCCCCCTTGTTTGTCTTTTTTTGAAACGTAATGGTATGATGAAATACACATTGCTTCAATTGAATATCTTTATTGTATCAAATTGAAGTCAGATTGTAAAGAGGTTTTTTTGTAAAAAATTGGTTTTTTTTCAGTTTTTTTGTCGAAATTGGGCGGAAATGCAAAAAGCCCACATACTTTATACTTGAAGTATGTGGGCTTTATTGTGTGTTTTAGGTTATTTTACTCCGCAGAGCCTTCTTCGGCTGCGGGGTTTTCGGGCATTTGCTCGGGGTTTGTGTCGGCTTCGGCTGTGACTTCGGCTTCGGCGCAGCATTCGCAAGTTTCTTCTGATGCAGGTGCATCACTGCAGCAGGCGCAAGCTTCCTCCGGGGCATCTTCACAGAAGGCGCAGATGCCTTGTTCAGCCGGAATGTCTTCGAAGTTTTCGCAGGTGTCTTCTTTCGCGGTGTCACATTCGCAGCAGCAGGGCTTTTCCTTGTCTTGGATAATTGTCATGTAGACAAAGGCTGCCAGTGCCGCACCTGCGATGGGTGCGAAGATGAAGACCCAGACTTGGCTTAGGGCTATACCGCCTTGCAGTACAGCGGGGGCCAGGCTTCTTGCCGGGTTTACGGAGGTGCCGGTGAAGGGGAGGCCTACGATGTGCACAAGGGTTAAGGTCAGGCCGATTACGATGCCTGCTACTGATTTGTTCTCCGCCTTTTCTGTAACACAGAGGATAACAAGGACGAAGACGAAGGTCAGGATGCATTCAATCAAGATGGCATGCAGGCCGTTTGCGCCGATGGCACTGCTTGAGAGATAGCCGTTTGCACCAAGGTTTGTGAAGCTGCTCATCAGGACGCCGATTAGTGCTGCACCTGCAAATGCGCCTGCAATCTGTGCTGCTATATAGCCCAGAAAATCCATGACTGTCATTTTGCCGCAGAGAAGCATTGCGACGGATACCGCCGGGTTTACATGTGCGCCGGAGCGCTTGCCGAAGCAATAAATTACAGCGGTGAGCACCAGGCCGAAGGCCAGGGCAATGGCTAGCGGTTGGAAAAACAGGGTTGTTTGCCCGTCTGTGCCGGCCATGGACATACCTGTTTTTGCGCACAGCTTTGTCATGGCGACGGCTGTTCCGCAGCCGAAGAGGACGAGGCATAATGTACCGATAAATTCAGAAACAAACTTTTTCATAGTGTATTAGTCTCCTTTTCCTCTATTATATTGTAAGGTTACGCTTTGCCGTTGCAGCCGAGAACATTTACGAGCTTGTGCTCAACCATACCTTTGATGGCGGTTCTTGCGGGAGCAAGGTATTGGCGGGGGTCAAAGTGGCCGGGGTTGTCGTTGAAGTACTTACGAACGGTTGCGGTCATGGCAAGACGCAGGTCAGAGTCGATGTTAATCTTACAAACCGCGCTCTTTGCGGCGTCGCGGAGCATGTCTTCGGGGATGCCGATTGCGTCGGGCATTGCGCCGCCGTTTTCGTTTATCATCTTCACGTATTCGGGAATAACAGAAGATGCGCCGTGGAGTACGATGGGGAAGCCGGGCAGTCTCTTTGTGATGTCTTCCAGAATGTCAAAGCGCAGCTGGGGCTTTTGTCCGGGCTTGAACTTGAAGGCACCGTGGGAGGTTCCGATTGCGATAGCAAGGGAGTCAACGCCTGTGCGCTCAACAAAGTCCTGCACCTGTGCTGGGTCGGTATAGGAAGCGTCGTCTGCGGATACGTTTACGTCGTCTTCGATGCCGGCAAGACGGCCAAGCTCGCCTTCTACCACTACACCGTGTGCGTGTGCATAGTCAACAACTTGCTTTGTCAGCTTTACATTTTCTTCATAGCCGTGGTGGGAGCCGTCAATCATTACGGAGGTGAAACCGCCGTCGATGCAGGACTTACAAAGCTCAAATGTGTCGCCATGGTCAAGGTGCAGGGCGATGGGCAGGCCTGTTTCCGCAACAGCCGCTTCAACCAGCTTCATTAAGTAGGTGTGGTTTGCGTATTTTCTTGCGCCGGAGGATACTTGGAGGATGAGGGGTGCGTTCAAATCCTTTGCGGCTTCGGTGATGCCTTGGATGATTTCCATGTTGTTTACGTTGAACGCGCCGATTGCGTAGCCGCCTTCATAGGCTTTCTCGAACATTTCTTTTGTGGTTACTAATGGCATAAATTGATACTCCTTTATATGAATAATTTTGGTTATTGCAATAAGGATATCAAATTTTTTCATGAATTGCAATGGTAGATTGCACAAATTTGTGGTTTTTCTAGCTCATTTTTTCGATTTGTGCGCCTGTGTAATAGTGGGCGAGGATTTCCTGATAGGTTTTTCCCATATCTGCTAAGTACTTTGCGCCGTACTGGGACATGCCGACAAAATGGCCGTAGCCTTTTGTGTGGAATTTTATTGTGGTTTCGGTTACTTCAACAGTGAAGCAGGTGGAATTGAGTTTAAACATGGTGCGCAGTGCGCCGCCGGTGACCTCTGTTGTGCCGACGGTAACGGTTTTTATGGTGTTGGCGTTCTGTGTGCGGGTGCTGTTTTTGAACCAGCTTTTTGCGTCTTCTCCGAATGTTGTATTTGGGTATTCGGCCAAGAAGCGGGTTTTGAAGTCTTCCTTTGTGACTTCGACGGCGGCGGTATATTTGGGGGCGTTTACGTCGAAGCTGCTGTCCACGCTTTTCAGGTAGGGGACGGGGCCGCCCGACCAGACGTCTTCCGCGTTTTCGGTTTTGCCGGAGGAGATGGCGAAGAAGACTGCCATGATAGGTTCGCCGTTGTAACAGAGGATTTCGCCTTTTGTGTCGTAAACGGCGGCACGGATTTTTTCGTAGTATTCGGGGTAGTTGTCCTGCCAGCGGGCTTTCATTTCGTCTACAGTCAGGAAGGCTTCGCAGTGGGAGGGGTCAATGCAGATTTCCGCGTCGGGGTGGGCGCCGTCGTGGGTGCTTGCCGCCCTGTAGGAAAGCTGTTTTGTAACGGTGTAGGTGCGGGCGGCGATGGCTTGCGCCTTTAGGGATTCGGGCGGGAAGGAGACCGGCATTTCGCCTGCAACTACGCCGATGAGGTATTCCTCCATGTTCCACTCTGTTGTCTGTCCGCCTGCGAATACGGTGACTGTGTTGCCGCCTTCTTGCAGAATTTCAAGGCCGGATTGGGTGTCGGGCGGCGGTGTTGTCTTTTTTTGTATGATGAAGAAGGGTATGGCGTAGGTGCAGAGGGCTAGGAAAAGGGTGAAGAATAGGATGCGTTTTCCTGTTTTTGACCACATGGTTTTTGTTCCTTTCTTTTTTTGTTCTAGCGGAGGGGGAATTCTTTGGTGGACGTTCGCGTGAAGGAGAGTGCGGAGTGAAGCAATAGACGGATTTTTAAACATTCTATTTGACTTTCGGCTGCGCATAGGTTATAATAGAAAAAATATTTTGCTTTTTTGAAAGGTACATACTTTATGAATTGCGTAAAACACAACATCTCCGATGCTGTATTAAACAGTTTATGCGGAAAAATGGCGGATAATTACAGAATTAATCCGGAATACTTTGAAAAATATGACGTGAAGCGGGGTCTTCGCAACTCCGACGGGACCGGCGTTATGGCCGGTGTTACCAAAATCGGGAATGTGCATGGGTATACTTTAAGCGATGGTGAAAAGGTACCGATGGATGGCAAGTTGATTTACCGCGGCATTGATGTTTTGGATATTATTAAGGGGTATACAAGCGAGGGGCGGTTTGGGTTTGAAGAAACGGCTTATTTGCTGCTTCTTGGTGCGCTGCCTACAGCTTCGGAGCTTGCGGAGTTTGAGGGGCTGCTTTCGTCTGCGCATATGCTGCCGGGAAACTTTGTGGAGGATATGATTATCAAGGCACCTTCGCGGGATATTATGAATAAGCTTGGGCGTAGTGTGCTTGCTTTATACTCGTACGACGAGGATGCGGAATCCACTCTTATGCAGCATATTTTGCGGCAGTCGATTGAACTTACGGCACGGTTCCCGACTATTGTTTCCAGTGCGTATAATGTTCGGCGCTATTATTATGACAAGAAGACCATGCATTTGCGTCTGCCCAAGGAAGGGCTTTCTACGGCGGAGAACTTCCTTTATACCGTGCGGTCTGACGGGCAGTATACGGAGGAAGAGGCGCGTATTTTGGACTTGTGCTTGGTACTGCATGCGGAGCATGGCGGCGGCAACAATTCGGCGTTTACCTGCCGGGTGCTGTCCTCTTCGGGCACGGATACATATTCTGCGATTTCCGGTGCGGTTGGTTCCCTTAAAGGGCCTAAGCATGGGGGCGCGAATATTGCGGTTATGACTATGATGGACGAAATTCAGCGAAATGTCAAGGATTGGTCCAATGAAACGGAGGTTTCCGACTATCTGCGCAAGATTTTGCGTAAGGAGGCCGGAGACGGCTCGGGGCTTATTTACGGTATTGGGCATGCGATTTATACGTTATCCGACCCGCGTACCATTGTGCTCAAGGAATGGGCTGAAAAGCTTGCAAAGAGCAAGGGGATGACAGCAGAGTTTGAACTGTATTCTATGATTGAGCGGCTTGCGCCCGGGCTTTTTAATGAAGTGAAGGGCAACAATAAGGTTGTTTCTGCCAATGTTGACATGTATTCGGGCTTTGTTTATAAGATGCTCGGATTACCGGCGGAGCTGTATACGCCGATTTTCGCTATTTCGCGAATTGTGGGCTGGGCAGCGCACCGTATGGAGGAAGTGTTGACGGGCAAGCGAATTATTCGTCCGGCTTATAAAGCGGTTCAAAAGGCCAAGGAATACATACCGCTTTCGGACAGATAAAGGGGATTTTATGGTACAGGAGCCGGCTTTGAACCTGAGTATGCTGTCGGATTTTTATGAATTTACGATGGCAAACGGGTATTTTAAAAGTGAAATGCGGGATCGAATCGTCTATTTCGATTTGTTTTTTCGTTCTGTTCCCGATGGCGGCGGATTTGCGATTTTTGCCGGAGTGGCGCAGGTTATTGATTATTTGACGAATCTGCGTTTTACGGACGAGGATTTGGCGTATTTTCGCAGTAAAGGGCTTTTTGACGAGGAATTTATCGGGTATTTGCGGGATTTCGAATTTACTTGCGACGTGTATGCTATTGAAGAGGGAACGCCTGTTTTTCCCAATGAGCCGCTTCTTATCTTAAAGGGGCCGGCTATTCAGGCGCAGCTTGTGGAGACGGTGTTGCTTGTTACGTTGAACCACCAGTCCTTGATTGCCACCAAGGCCAACCGTATTGTGCGGGCGGCGGAGGGCCGGCCTGTTTTGGAATTCGGTGCCCGGCGGGCGCATGGTGCGGGGGCTGCTTTATACGGTTCGCGGGCGGCTTTTATCGGCGGGTGTTCGTCTACCTCCAATACGCTTGCGGGGCGAGTTTTTGATATTCCTGCGGCGGGGACGATGGCGCATAGCTGGGTGCAGATTTTTGACTCTGAGTATGACGCTTTTGCGACTTATGCGCGGCTGTATCCGGATGATTGTACGCTGCTGATTGATACATATAATGTGTTGAAGAGCGGGCTTCCCAATGCCATTCGGGTGTTTGACGAGGTGCTTTCGCCTTTGGGATTCCGTCCCAAGGGGGTGCGTATTGATTCGGGAGATATGACCTATTTGTCCATACGTATTCGTGAGATGCTGGACGAGGCGGGATATCAAGATTGCAAGATTGTGGCGTCGAATTCGCTGGACGAGTACCTGATTCGGGATACCTTGAGTCAGGGGGCCAGGATTGATATATTCGGGGTGGGGGAGCGGCTTGTTACCGCGGAGAGCCATCCTGTGTTCGGCGGGGTTTATAAGCTGGTTGCTGTTGAAAAGGACGGCGGGATTCAGCCGAAAATTAAAATTTCCGAGAATATTTCCAAGATTACGCTGCCGCATTTTAAACATGTGTACCGCCTTTTTTCCAAGGAAACGGGGCGCGCCATTGCTGATTATATTACGCTGCATGATGAGGTTGTGGATTGCAGTGCGCCCTTAGAGCTGTTTCATCCGGAGCATACCTGGAAGCGCAAGACGGTGGAGAACTTTACGGCGGTGCCGCTTCTTGTCAAAATGGTGGAAAACGGAAAGTGTATTTATGCCAAAAAGACTACAAAACAGATTCAGGATGAATGCACAATGAAGGTTTCGCAACTCTGGGATGAGGTTAAAAGATTTGAGTATCCGCATGAATATATTGTAGATTTGTCACCAAAGCTGTGGGAAACACGATATGAATTGCTTCTTTTGCAGTCGAGCGGGTCTGAAAATAAGAAAAAGTTTGATAAATTCTAATAGAGCAAGCAGTCTGTGTGGAAGCATGCGGGCTGCTTATTATTTTTTTCCAGATTTTCCCTTTCGTCTAAATCGACAAAAAATTGTGGTGCTTGGTGAAAGAAATGGATAGTTTATGCGGTTGCAACGGGGCCTGAAATGTCGTATAATGGATGTACAGGCGTTTTATATATATGGACACGCTTCACGACGGCTCAACCGCGCGAAATACCTCCGTTCCAAATCGCCAGACAGGGGCTGTGCCCCTTTACTGTCGGTTTTGCACTACGAGTATTTCACGGTTCGCCTGTTCAGCGCTTATTATGAAAGGGCGGTGACCTCTTCTTTATGAAAGTCTTGCATATTATCGGCGGCGGTGATGTGGGCGGTGCAAAAACGCACATTTTATCACTTGTAAAAGAGCTTGCTACCTGTATTGATGTTACGCTTGTTTCGCTTCGCGAAGGGCCTTTTTCCGAGGATGCGAAAAAAGAGGGCATTCATACTATTGTGTTTGGGAAAAGTAATCCCTTTTTTATTTGGCGCAAAATTCATAAGTTGATTCTGTCGGAAGGTTACGACCTTGTGCATTGCCATGGCGGCAAGGCAAATGTGGTCGGAGCCTTTTTGCGTTTTTTTTGCAGGCATACGGTGGTGACAACTATGCACTCGGATTATCGGCTTGATTATCTGGGCAACCGATTTAAGCAGTGGACGAACGGGCTTCTTAATACCGTTTCTTTGCGGTTTCTTTCCGGGTATGTGGCGGTGTCGGAGCGGATGCAGCGTACCTTGATTTCGCGGAAATTTGACCCGCAGAAGGTGTATGCGATTTATAATGGAATTGATTATAGCTTACAGCCGAAGGTTGCTATGGGACGGACGGGGTACTTTGACTCCCTTGGTTTCCCTGTTGCCGACGACAATGTGGTGTTTGGTATTGCGGCGCGGTTGACGGAGATTAAGGATTTGCCGACGCTGTTTAAGGCGTTTGCTCTTGTGCTTTCGAAGAATGACAAGGTGCGGCTTTGCATTGCAGGAACAGGCGAGGATACGGATAAACTGAAGAAGCTGGCTGTTGAACTCGGCATTTCTGAGGCGGTGTGCTTTGCGGGGTGGGTGACGGATATGGACACCTATTATGCGGCTATTGATGTGAACCTTTTAACCAGCCTTAGTGAAACTTTCCCGTATGCGGTCAGTATGGCGGTGCGGTCGGGGCTTCCTTGCATTTGCAGCGATGTTGGCGGTATGGCGG
>JGI994J12354_10001481_pt1 | contig 23677 bp, 17 predicted proteins | sample IntmicLarv3ML3BL_FD_12354 | JGI IMG/M metagenome (IMG submission 12354) | reverse complement strand
CACCATTTGCATCATCCCCGTCGCGCCGGGTATGAGTATGGCCCAAACCGTATTGTTGAAGTGGAGCGTCTGGGTCATGAGCAGGTAGGAGGGAATCAGCCCGCCGCTGAAGAACATGGGAACCATGAAGAAGGTGACAAAGAAGGATTTAAAACGGAAATCCTTACGGGATAAGGAGTATGCCGCGGGCAGCGTAACAGCCAGGTTAATCAGCGTGCCGAACACGGCGTAAAATAACGTATTGCGATAACCTGTCCAAAGATCCTGGTACTGGTACACCATTTTGTACCCTTCCCAGGAAACTCCCTTGGGCCAGAAGAGAACCTTGCCCGTGTTCACAAGAGTCGGGTCGGAGAAGGAGGCAATTACGATAAAATACAAAGGGTAGGCCACAATGATGAGCAGCAAAGACAGCACGATGATGTTGATTACATTAAATATCCGATCGCCGATTGTTTCTTTAATAACCATTAACGTGATCCTCCCTTCCTTAGAATAGCGATGTTTCGCTGACCTTGCCCGCAACCCAGTTTACCGTGACCATGATAACAATATTCACCACGTTTTGGAACAGGCCGACAGCCGCGCCGAGGCCATAGTTCCGCTGGTTCATCAGCAATTGATACACGTAGGTGGAAAATACCTCCGAGTATTCGATGTTGATGGCGTTTTGCATGAGGTAAATTTTTTCAAAGCCGACGCTCATCAGGTAGGCGCAGTTCAGTATCAGCAATATCACGACGGTCGGGCGGATATGGGGTAGATTAATATGCCAGATTCGCCGCAGCCTTGAAGCACCGTCCACAATGGCGGCTTCATGCAGCTCGGGGGAAACGCCGGAAAGGGCGGCAAAATAAATAATTGAATTGTAGCCGATGTTCTGCCATACACCTGACCAGATATACAGGTGCGAAAACATGTTGCCCTTATTTAAAAATTGAACCTGTTCCGCCCCCAGCAAAGCCATCAGCTGATTGACGATGCCGTTGTTGGCAAAGAACAGCTTCAGCACGCCGACCATAACGACTGTGGAGATAAAGTAGGGCGCGTAGGTCACATTCTGCACGAGCTTTCGATAGCGCATGTTCTTTAATTCATTAAGCAAAATGGCAAGAATAATCGGGAACGGGAATCCGGCAATCAAGCCGTACAGGTTGATAAAGAGGGTATTGCGCATGACCAGCGTGAATTTGCGGCTTGCGAAGAACGCCTCGAAATGCTTGAACAGCGGGTTTGCCCATGGGCTGGCGCTGATGCCCGCGCGCATGCTTAAATCCTTGAAGGCAAGCTGAACGCCATACATCGGGATATAATTGAAAATGAATATGTATAAGAATGCCGGCAGGATGAAAACATAGAGCTGCCAGTTCCGAAACACACTGTTCCAGTATCGCCTGCGGGGGCTCAGCCTTTTCACGGATAAGTCGGTCATCAGAGTGCACCACCTTCACATGTATCTTCCGAAAAATCGTTGTCACACCCAGTCTCATAAAGTCGGACACCGTTTTCGAAATAGAGTTGTCTGTTTAAAGCTTGCTACAATTGTAGCTTTCATTTGTTTATCTGTCAATCCCTATGGCCAAAAAAATTGTGCACAATATACAAATGCTCCCAAGCGCCGTGTATGAAAAGCTTCTCCTGGGCGGGTGACCCACGCATTTTGTGAACCGATGATATATCCCCTGTGCCGATCAGGTGCTCCGCTCATAACGCTCCTTATCCATGGTGAAGCGGAGCGGTTCGCCCGCGATGAAGCGGCGGATGTTATCCAGCGCGATTTCATGGTACAGATCCAGCCGCTCGCCCCGCATCCCGTCGTCCGCGCCCGCCGAATGGCAGGTGAGCGTCAGGTTCGGATAATGCCTGGCAGGGTCATTAAGCAGCAGGGCATCGCCCGCTTCCGGGCTGTCCAGCACATCGATCCCGGCGCGCAGGCGGCCTGTATATAGTTCAGCCATCAGCGCTGTTTGATCGATAATGCCGCCCCGCGCGGTATTGATGATCACGCCGTTATCCGGCATCTTTTTTAACAGCTCCGCAGTAACGGTATGCCGTGTTTCGGGTGTCATGCCGGCATGGATGACAAGACAATCCATCGATTCGAACAGCGCCTCCAGGCTATCCACACGCTTAACGGTTGTCGGCCAAAGCGCGTCGTCCACAAACGGATCGAAGCCTGTCAAGATCGGTTCATAAGGAAGGATATACTCCACAAATTTCCGCCCGATCACGCCAAGGCCGTAAATGCCTACGCGCAGCCCCGTCAGGGAGGTCTGCGGCAAAGAACCGGTGCCCCAGAAGCCGCCCTCTACCAATTTCCCAATCGCGCGGACATTTTTAAGCACCGTCAAAAGCAGCGTCATCGCGCCCTCCGCGACACAAGGGGCCTGCGCATCTCCCCAATTGCTCACAGGGATGCCCGCAGCGATATGGCATGGCTTAATCCATCCCCTGAGAGTGCCTGTGATGTTCAGTATGTATCGAAGCCGCCCGGGATTTTCGCAGATGGATTCAGGCGTTAGGGAAGAACCCCAGCCCGTCAGCAGGATATCACAGCCCCTTATATGCTCCGCCTTTTCTTCGTCCGTCATTTTGTTGCCCTGGGTCAGCATAGTCACTTCGCCGTACTTTTGCAATTCCTCAAGCATGATGGGGGAAAAGATGCGGCGGCTGTAATCAAAGCCATCGCAGATATGCAGCATTTTCATATTCAAGTTCACCTTTCTAATTCGGTTATACAGAGTTTCGATTGCATCCCCCCGTTTTCCTGCTTACTTTTATGCAAAATCACAAAAAATTCATTATGTGGTATTATCCCCTGATAACCGCGGCATACTGCGTTTCAAGCAGCTTCTTTACCTTTTCCGTCGCAGCTTGTATTTCCGCATCCGCCAGGGTATGATCCGCCGCGCGGAAGGTCAGCGCGAAGGCGACGGATTTCTTGCCATCGGGCAGCTGCGCGCCGCGATACACATCAAATAATTCGCATTTTTCCATGAGCGCTCCGCCGGATTTTTGTATGGCGTTCAAAACCGGCCCCAAGGCCACCGCATCATCCATCACCACGGCCAAATCGCGGCTGACAGCCTGGAAGCGCGGCAACGCCTTCACCTTGCCCATAGGCGTTTGCAATTCAGCAACGATGTTCAAATCCATTTCCGCAGCGTAAGCGCGGTCCTTTAATTCGAAGGCTTCCCGAATGGCGGGGTGAATTTCACCCAGCTGCGCCACGGTTTTCCCATCGGCCACCAAGCGGCAGGAGCGACCCGGATGGTAATAGGAATCCGCGTCGGCTTCAATGGTATAGGCAATACCCAGCATGTTAAGCAGCGTCTCCGCTTGGGTGCGCACGGCATAGAAATCTGAATGGCCGCCGTAGCATCCCATGGCAAGCGCCTGCTTTTCCAGCGGCAGCCCTTCCGCCGTTTTTCCCGTGTTATCATACACGGTGGCCATTTCATACAGCGCCGCATACGGGTTTTGGCGGTTCATATTGGTGGAAAGGGTGTTCAGCATATCCGGCAGAAGAGAGGTGCGCATGAACGCCGTATCCTCGCCCAAAGGGTTCAAAATGGGCAGCTGCTTCAGCCGCCTATCATCGGCTAGCAAGCCCAACTTTTCCACCATTTTCTTTGATTGGAAGGAAAAATTCATAATTTCATAATAGCCCATGGCAATGAGCTTATCCGCCAGCGCGTTCTTTAAACGCAGGCGAGGGTTCAGCCCGCCCGGTGTGGTTTCGCCGCGCAAATCCGTGCCGGGGATATGATCATAGCCGTAGATGCGCAGCGCTTCCTCGCTTAAATCCGCCTCACCCTCAATATCCACGCGGAAGGCGGGTACGGTCACGGTGATTTGATCGTCGTCCCGTTTTACTTTAAAGCTTAGCTTTTCCAAAATATCCACAATCTTGTCATGAGGTATTTCAACCCCGGTACGGTGGGCGATGCGCATGAGGCTTGCTTCTATCACCTGCTCTTTTTCGGGGTTCGGATTGATATCGATGGTGCCGGGAACCACATCGCCCGCGTCCAACAGGTTGATGAGGTTGCAGGCGCGGTTCACGGCCTCCACGCAGCTCTTTGGGTTCACGCCGCGCTCAAAGCGGCCGGAGGATTCCGTACGGACACCCAAGCCTCTGGCGGCAAGGCGCGTGCCTGTTCTGTCGAAGGCCGCGCACTCGAACAAGAGCGTCTTCGTGTTTTCCGTAATCTCGCTTTCCAGCCCGCCCATGATGCCGGCCAGACCCGTTGGGCCTTCACCGTCGCAGATTAGCAGCTCTATGCCCGTGAGCGTATGCTCTTTTTCATCCAGCGTTTGAAGGGTTTCACCTTTTTTTGCCTTGCGCACGATAATATGGCGATCCTTCACCACATCCAGATCGAAGGCGTGCATGGGATGCCCCATTTCCAGCATCACATAGTTCGTAATATCCACAATGTTGTTAATGGAGCGCATGCCCGCGCCGTGCAGCGCTTTTCGAAGCCACATGGGAGAGGGCTTCACGCGGACATTCTTCACCACGCGGCCTACATAGCGCTTGCACAACTCCGTATCCTGAACATCAATTTTCACATAATCATGGATATCCCCATCCGCTTCCTTCACCTTGGTATCCGGCGCTTTGAATGGCGTATCCATCACCACGGCGGTTTCCCGCGCGATACCCAGGGCGCACATGCAATCGGGGCGGTTGGCCAAAATTTCAAAATCGATCACGGTATCGTCGATGCCCAAAATGGGCTTCACATCGCTTCCCACAGGCGCATCTTCGTTAATAATAAGCAGCCCTTCATCGCCCACAGAAGGGTACAAATCCGTCGGCACGTTCAACTCCGTGGCGGCGCACAGCATGCCTTCGGATACGATTCCGCGCAGCTTGCCCTTCTTGATTTTAACGCCGCCGGGCAGCTTGGCGCCGTTTATCGCCACAGGCACCAAAATGCCGGGCTTCACGTTCGGCGCGCCGCAGACGATTTGCAGAATTTCCTCCTGCCCCGCATCCACCGTGCAAAGGTGCAGATGATCGCTGCCCTCCACGTTTTCAACCGTCAAAACCCTGCCGACCACCACATTTTCGATTTCCGCGGCGATTTCATAAACCTCTTCCACCGCCGTGCCGGACATGATCATCCTCGCCTGGTATTCAGGCGCGCTCACGGGAATATCCGCGTAATTTTTAATCCACTGCATAGGTAATTTCATCTTTTTTCCCTCCCTTACCTGAACTGATCGAGGAAGCGCATATCGCCCTCGTATAAAAGGCGCATATCCGATACGCCGTAGCGCTGCATGGCAATGCGCTCAAGACCGATACCGAAGGCGAAACCTGAATATATTTTGGAATCGATGCCGCACATCTCGAGCACCTTCGGGTTCACCATGCCGCAGCCAAGCACCTCAATCCAGCCTGTGCCCTTGCACACGCGGCAGCCCTCGCCATGGCAGTTCACGCAGGTTAGATCCACTTCGGCGCTGGGCTCTGTGAAGGGGAAGAAGGAGGGGCGGAAGCGCGTGACGATGCCCTCGCCGTATAAGCGTTTGGCAAAGGCGTTCAGCGTACCCCTTAAATCCGCCATGGTCACATCCTTATCGATGACGAGCCCTTCCAATTGGTGGAAGACGGGCGAGTGAGACGCGTCCACCTCATCGGCGCGAAACACGCGGCCGGGGCATACAATGCGGATGGGCGGCTTTTTCGAAAGCATCGTCCGCGCCTGAACGGGCGAGGTGTGCGTTCTTAAAACAATGTTATCATCAATATAGAAGGTATCCTGCGCGTCTCTGGCGGGATGGTTCTTCGGCAGATTCAAAAGCTCGAAATTGAAATGATCCAACTCCACCTCGGGCCCTTCCACCACTTCAAAACCCATGCCCGTGAAGCAGTCCAGCACCTCGTTAAGCGCCAGCGTTACAGGATGCGCGCTGCCGAAACGCGGCATCGGGCGCGGCTCGGTCACATCCACCGCCTCGTTTTTTAGTGCCGCCGCCAGTTCCAAGGCATTAAGCGCCGCTTCCTTTTTATCCAGCATGGCCTGCAATTCCTCGCGGGCAGCATTGATCAGCGCGCCTGCCTTGGGCCGCTCCTCAGCCGATAGCTGTCCCATGCCGCGCAAAAGGGCTGTCAAATCCCCCTTCTTGCCCAGCACCTTCACGCGAAGCTCGTTCAGCGCTTTTGTCGAATTGATTGCTTTTAAATCTGCTTGCGTTTGCTCTTTGATGGCATCAATCATCTTCATCATATCGTCTTTCCTCCTTGTTTTGGCAATAAAAAAGCCTTCGCTCCCCTATGGGACGAAAGCATAACTGCCGCGTGGTACCACCCAAATTTCGCACAGGCCGAAGCCTAGGCGCTTATCGCCTTTCACGGGGCTTAACCGTCCCTGCCTACTGTTATTTCAGCGGGGCAGCTCGGGAGGGAATTTCCTGCGGGATTGCCAAAGGGCTTTCAGCCAAGACCCTTCTCTCTGATGCAAAACGCTTTTGCAGGCATTTGCTCCGTCATCGCCTTTGAATATGAGCGCATTATAGCATAGCTTTCCACCGATTGCAAGTTGCAGTTTTGCACAGGATAAGGTATACTGAGCGCAAGCAAAATCGCTTAGAGGAGTTTCATGAAAGATGCTGAAAAAATATTGTGCGCTCTTGATTATCATATGCCTCCTGTGCCCCTGTTTAGCAGGCGCGGCAGAAGCTGTTCAGGCGGATTTCGATATCGATTTACAAATGTACCCCGAAGCGTTTCCGGTTGAACAGGCGGAAACCGCGCAAAAGCTCACTTCAGGCCTTGACATGCTTGGACTGAAGGGCATCCTGACCAAGAACGAAAACGGCTGGCTCGATTTGGCCGGGCAAGTTCTTGTCGGCGGCGAATCCGCCTTCTCGGTAGACATGCGCAGCACCGGCCGCTGGGTGGAGGTTTCTTCCGATTTGCTTGGCGATACCACGCTTTCGCTCTACATGGACGCCTATTTGGAATTCATGCTCAAGCCCTACAATTTCATGGGCGTAAAAACGCAGTATCTCGGCCTTGTAACAAGCCCATACGCAACCCGCGAACCTTGGACGCTGTTTATGAATGTGGTGAATCGCTACTGCGGCGGGGAGGGCACGCGCCAAATCGAAACCGATGCGCTTATTGCCTGCGCGTATGAACTGGCCGATTTTGTAGACACCAACCGCGATATGACCCAATGGCTCATGGCAGCGCTGATGGATGTTGGCCTGGATTCAACAGTGAGCGACTTTTTCTATTCTTTTCCTGAATGGCTGGAAGAAAATGCCGACGAGGAAGGCCTGCTGATTGAAATTGAGGGAGATACCGCCACTTGGACGCTGGCCAACAGCACCATCGTAACCCATACGCACTCCGACGGGGAGGAGAAGCTCATTATTTCCCTGCCCGATTGGTGCGGAATCGCTTTTAAATTCGCGTATATGAGCACGCCTGAAAACGAGACGCTGACCATCTTGTTATCTTCCGAGGATGAAGGCACGATGCTGGATTTAAAGGCCAAAGCGATCGGTCTTCCCGTAAAGGAATTAAAAAAAGGCATAACCGATTTATCCTTATCCATCAGCGGCGGATACGTGACCGCCCCGATCAACGAAACCGCGCGAATCGATTGGGAGTGGGATTCTTCCCGTGAACCGGAAATGCTGGAGGCCGCTTTCCATTGGCTAAACCCGAAAAACGAACCCAAACTAACCGTCAACGCGCATCTGGCGCTGCGCGAGGGTGACAAACGGCTCTTCGACCACGCCGAGTCTACTTTGAGAGCCGGCGTGCACTTTTTCTCCCTTTACGAGGAAACGCTCGCAAACCTCATTTCAGATATCAGGCAGCCCCTTATTGAAAAGCTGATTCCCCTTTATTTTAAACTGCCCGTTCCCTTTCTGGAGGTCTTGATTGATTGGTTCACAAAAACAGGCATATCCGATATGCTATTAAGCTTTATCTAGCCAAATTCGAAAAAAACGCTTTACTTTTCCCCCCGCATGTGCTAATATATATCCGTTTCGGGGGTGTAGCTCAACTGGTAGAGCGCTTGAATGGCATTCAAGAGGTAAGGGGTTCGACCCCCCTCATCTCCACCACATAGGAAGCCGCTGCAACGGAAATGTTGCAGCGGCTTCTTGTTGAGCTTTAAGCAAGAAGGTAAGGACGGATGGATATGAAAAACAAAAGAATGCCTGTTTATATATTTGCGGCGGTTCTTGTTTTTCTCTGCTCTGTATTATGCAGTGCTATGGCTGATGGAGCCTTTCCCGAAACGGGAAACAGCGCATTCTTACAAGAAGGCGAGTTCGTATACGAAAACCCGGAAGAAGGCGTATGGCGCTACCTTAGCCCAACGCTGCGCATCGAGATATTTCGGCATGAAGATACGAAACTGAAGCGCGTATGGTTTGTGGCGGATATTCAGGCGCAAAGCGACGAACGATTTCATCTGATACCGAAGGATCCCGCAAAAAGGATGACCCGCATGGACTATGTGCATAATATTGCCAAAGAAAACGGCATCGTATTTGCGACCAGCAGCGATTTCGCCCATTTACGAATCCAGCAAAAAATACGCGCCGGTATTCTTATTCGAGACGGGCAAATCATATCCTCGAAAACAAGAACCCCCAAAAGCACCGTATTCCCAAATTTAGACACACTGGCCCTTTTTGAAGATGGTGATATGCGTGCCTTTGTTTTTAATGAATATGAGGCCGAAGAATACTTAAAAATGGGTGCTGTCGATGTCATGGCGTTTGGCCCGATTTTAATCAAGGACAGCATTATAAATGAAGAAGTCTTAAGTAAATACGGCACGTATCGCGAACCGCGCATCGGGATCGGTTTTATTGATAAGGGGCACTATATCGCCATCATGGTGGAAGGACGGCATGCCGAAAGCCGCGGCGTCAGTACCTGCGACCTGGCGGAGCTTTTTCAAAAAGAAGGCTGCACCATGGCCTTTAACCTGGATGGTGGACAATCGGCTTCAATGGTATTTATGGGAACACAAATTGTTCATGTCGGTTCAAACCAGCAAAAAACCAAGGCAACAAAATCAATTCCGGCACGATCTACCGCCGAGATTTTCGGCATTGGCCATACCGCACTGATGGAGAACCCACAGCCTTAACTGACATAGAGCCAACGGTGCCGAAAAAAAATTCAGTTCCTAAACCCTGATTTGCCTTAATTGTCACATAAAAACATTGACAAAACCCCTGCTTTCTTTTATACTAGCTTCTGCAACTGAAAAAAGTTGCATTGCGTTGGGGAATTGTGTAACGGCAGCACCTACGACTCTGACTCGTATCGTCTAGGTTCGAATCCTAGTTCCCCAGCCATTTTTTGCCTCCATGGTCAAGCGGTCAAGACGTCGCCCTCTCACGGCGAAAACAGGGGTTCGATTCCCCTTGGAGGTGCCACATTAGTAACCCTCAATTGATAGAAGAAATTCTACCGATTGAGGGTGCTTTTTTTATGCCGAAAAGCAAGCAGTGTCAAGGAAATCCATCATGCTTCCCGCTAAAAGATTGCGCTGCTTCCCCTCCTTCCTTATGGCAAAATACTCATTCAGAAGCAAAAAACAGCAAAACAGGGGTATCTTTTAACGGAAGCAGGGGTGGGTGCAGGTTTTCTGTTAAAAGATAGGCTTCCGTTAAATAATTGAAATTCCAGATTCAGGTCCTATAAACCCCACTGTCGCCCTACCGCATATGTGATACAATCACACGATTTCCTTGATAAAACCAGCTGGCTATATTTGTGGGGGCATAGATACATACTGTTACACTATTCATTTTCTTAAGCAGTAAAATCAACAATTTTACAAACACTTATTATAGCCTAGCAACAGATTACTTCACCGCCCATCTTTTGCTCCTGATACTGGCGATAATTGCCAAGCTCAGAAGCAAAATGAAGGCGCACGCCAGTAGTTCAAAGGGAAAGTCATCCCCGGTTTTCGGCACTGGCGTTATTTCTCGGTTTAGTACAACCAATGTAAATCGTTGTGTCGCAGTTGCGCCAAGATCGTTGGATGCCGTGATAGTAAAGGTATGTGTGCCAACCGGCACTGTTTTTTCAAATGTCATAAGACCGGTAGTCGGATGAATGGTCACGCCTGTAGGTGCATCGGCAAGAGAGAAATCATTTGCCGGGATATTTGTCTGTATTTGAAACGTTTCAGTTTTATCAACATACTTAGTGGCGTGATCATCAGAGATAATAGCCAGGGCAACCCACTTAGCGTAGATGGTAGTCGGAGCCGTAATCGTATCGGTTGAAAAATTCCATGGAGTAACACACGCAGATTCCTTATACCAGCCGGCAAAAACAAATCTCGCTTTGGTGGGCTCCGGAACAGGCAAGCTCGCCGTCCCTCCGCTTGGCACATCCTGCGGTGGAACAATATCGCCTCCAGCAGTATCAAACGCAACGGGATAGATCACCTTCCATTGCGCGGTTAACGTTGTATTCGTTGTGATTGCAAAGGTTTCCCCTTCCCTATACAATTCGCCATCGTTATTGTTTACCCAACCCTCGAATACATACCCGGGCGTCAAATAGCCTGGTGCCGAAAGCACGGTGCTCATGTCATGATACACGTAGATATCGGGATCAACCGGAATGGGACCAAAGGTTGTTCCCGCTAATGAGGTATCTGGCGCATAAGTGACTTTATAAGCATAGGGAACCCACACGTAGGCTGTACTCGCACCTGATGTATAAGGCCAGGCGACGTAATTGTAGCTGCCGATTCCTGCCATACCCGGGAAAGTACTCGAATTGACAGGCCAAACGTATGGATCGCCGGGTACGCGGTTCTTTGCTTCTATCATAACCAGCGGAACTGAGCTATTGCCAAAATCCGTGCCGTTTGTTACAGTTTGTGTTTTTGGGGCATATACGTTGCCGCCGGTAATGATAATCGTGCCTTCAGGTCCTCTTTGGCTAGGTGAAGCCAGGCATCCGGCGCCTATGTCTATTCCGTAGCTGCTGCCATTCGTTATTACCGTGGGTCCCCTGCTTGCGGCTGAGAGCGATGCCAGCTCATCGCCTCCGAAAATATGGATGTAATTGGCCGCTCCGGGAACTCCGGGACCGCCGGCCACATTGGCTCCGCCGCCACCAATTCCAGCCCCGCCGCCTTTGGCATTCGTAGTCACCACCGCATTCCCGTAAATGATAATGGTTCCGCTATCGCCGGCTTTATTGGTGTGTTCACTACCCGCGCCGCCAATTCCGGCGCCATTTCTGACAGTATTTACCGTCACATTTGCATTCCCGTAAATTTGAATGTTTCCACCGGAGGCAGCAGCTACACCTACATCACCGGTTTGTCTCCCTCGACCTGCGCCGCCAATTGCGGCACCCAGCCCGACAGTACTTGCCGTCACCGTTGCATTCCCATATATTTCAATATTCCCACCTGTTGCAGAACCGAGCGGAAGACCGTTGCACGGACCCTCGGCACCTCCGGCAGCACCGCCGATCCCGGCGCCTTCACCAAAGCTTTTCGCAGTAACGTTTGCATATCCGCGAATGATGATGCCATCGCTATTACCGCCGCTGTAGCCGGAACCGCCGCCGCCGCCGATTCCGGCGCCATTGCCAGTGCCCGGGTATCCGGAAAATCCGGTCGACGCGCTTTCAGCAAAAATCTTTCCGCCTTCTATGATAATCTTTCCTGCCGTTTGATTCGGACCGGCACCAATACCCGCGGAATACCAGCCTCCTTTTGTCGTGAGCTTACCGGGATTGGTGGCTGCCTCTTCTGATGTTATCGTTAACGTTGAACCTATTCTAACGTTAATTCCCGCAGTGCCGGCATCCGACTGATTGCATTCGGACATGGATATAAACGAATTATCGGTACCGGCCATCAAAATAATCGTCACATTCGCGCGGATATCCGGCTGCATAGGATCTGCGGTAGGCTTGGGAAGTGTCGTGCCTATCACCAATGCCGAGAATTTTGAATTAGCGGAGGGCGACACGTTTACGACGCCGTAATTGGCGTCATTGAGCACCAGCGTAACAGGTTCCTCAGTTTTCACGATAATTCCGCCTGTATTTGCAGGAATGCTTAGATTTGTGCCTGTAACCAGATAGGTTCCGCCTGCGTCAATCACATAAGGAAATGTCGTTCCGTCAATATAACCATCATACGAACCTGCTTTAGCCGTCGATCCGAAAAAAACCGAACCGACAAAGAAACCTAAGAGGATAAAAAGAAATAGTGCTGCTGTCGTTCGCAATCTGTTTAAAATCTGCATAAGTTCTGCTGGAACCTCCTGATTATTAATCGCGTGTGTATGACTTTCGGGAAATAACGACACACGCTTTGTCGCGCGCATCCGCGCATACCATTTTTGAAGCATCACAATATAGCCTGTGTTTTTGATTCATAGGCTATCCCTTTAAGTCGAGGATTTCCGAGGAAATCATTTATGGCACAACCATTGGGGGAAATCGTCTATCAATGCCGATACATTATAATACTTTAGCACATTCTCGAATGAAAGTACATAGTATCAATTTATTGTCGATGATTTTTTTGTAGGCATACACATCTCTTCAAATATGCACCTTGCTTATTTCAACAAACAAAGATATAATATAAGCTAATGTCACAAATTACACATGCTAAGGAGGAAATAATATGCCTAAATTGTTATATCAGGGACACGGAAGTTTTCGCCTGACATCCGATGCGGGTGTCGTGGTCTTTATCGATCCATTTATCGGCACGGGGTATGATGTGCCGGCAGACATTATTCTGATTACGCATCAACATGAGGATCATAGCCAGATCCGCCTCATTACCCAAAAACCCGAATGCACAATCATATCAAATGTGGAGGCGCTTGAAGGCGGAAAACACAACCGTTTTCACGTGCTTGGGATCGAAATCGAAGCAGTTGAAGCTCAAAACGCAGGCCACCCGATAGATCAGTGCGTCGGCTACATTGTGACTATTGATGGCTTGAAGCTGTATTTCTGCGGAGATACATCAAGAACCACACAAATGAAATCGTTCGCAGCGAAAAAGCTCGACTATGCATTTTTATGCGGCGACGGCTTCTACAATATGAACCTTGAAGAAGCTGCTGAATGCGCCGAGCTCATCGGAGCCAAGCACAATGTTCCCGTGCATCTGAAACCGGGCGAGCTGTTTGATCGCGAGATGGCCGAGTCGTTCAAAGGGCCAAACCGCATGATTGTAGAAGCGGGAGAAGAAATTGAGTTGGCATAGCCATAAAAAACTGACTCGGTTTATGGAGCTATTGATATGAACAGCATTAAATCAAAAATAATCGAAGAAATGGCACCGGGTGCAGATCCGATGAACAGAGAGTGGATGGCTTCCTTTTGGGAAGTGTTCACTGAATGTGTTATCGAACTGAACGCATTGCATATTGTTACAAACGCCCGTCTGAACTACGATGGTGAATCAGGCATGATTGCAATGGTGGGCAAGCCATTTATCGATAGCGTCATAGAAAAGGATCGGGACTTCGTAACGGGTATGCTCGAACATCTCCGTTCGTCATCGGTGCCATATGCTCGCTTTCAAGCGCAGGCAGCCTACGGTAAATATTACAGATGGACGTTGATGGCGCATTTTGAAGACGGCGTTTATCTGGGTTGCCGAGGCGTTTGCGTAGACGTTACCGAGCAGACCCTCAAAGAAATTACCTTGAATTGGCAGCGCGCTGTTATCGAATGGGGCGCCGACTTCGTGAGCATCGCAGACATGAACGGGAACTGGAAATATGCAAACCCGGGCGCCTATAAAATGACAGGGTATGGCCTTGATTCAGGCATGTTAGATCCTGAAAAAATCTATCCGCCTGAGCATATGCGCGCCATCATCGAGGAAGGCATGCCGGCTGTATTGGAACACGGCAGATGGACGAAAATGGGTGAATTGGTGCGCAGAGACGGCAAGCGCGTGCCTATTGAGCATACCATGTACAGCGTCCAAAATGCGCAAGATGAAACGATTCTTATCGCCACAATTATACATGACACAACCGTGTTCCTTGAGAACAAATTGCGGCTCGAAGAAGCACGCAATGCGGCCGAGGCTGCGAATGCGGCTAAGAGCGAATTCCTTTCGCGCATGAGTCACGAAATCCGAACGCCAATGAACGCCATCATCGGCATGATCAATATCGGACTCGGTACAGATGATGTGGAACGCAAGAATTATTGCTTCAGAAGAGCCGATAGTGCGTCAAAGCATCTTCTTGGTGTTATCAATGATATCCTTGATATGTCGAAGATCGAAGCGGACAAATTCGAGCTGTCTTACAGCACGTTCGATTTTGAGGAAATGCTGATGAACGTGACAAACATCGCGAACATCAGCGCCGAAAAGAAGGAGCAGGATTTTGTTGTCAATCTGGCGTGTGACGTACCTGCATATATTGTGGCTGATAAATTGCGATTATCGCAAGTCATCACCAACCTCCTCTCAAATGCCGTCAAATTTACGTCCGACAAAGGGAACGTTGTGCTGAGCATCAGGAAGGTTCGTGAAGCTGATGATGCCGTAGAGCTTCAGATCGAAGTTGCCGATTCCGGTATCGGCATCACAAAAGACCAGCAGGCAAAGCTATTCACATCATTCAACCAGGCTGATGCAAATATTGCACAGAGCTTTGGCGGAACAGGTCTCGGTCTTGCTATATCAAAGCGCATCGTCGAAATGATGGGCGGCAAAATTTGGATTGAATCGGAACTTGGGCAGGGTTCGAAATTCATATTTACGCTTTCGACAGAGAAAGTCGAGGGAAAACCCAAAACGGTATTGCGCGAAGATGTCAACATAAAGGATCTGCGCATACTGGCCGTTGACGATTCCGAAGAGATGCGCGATTACTTCGAACATGTTATGTCGGCATTGAAATTACCTTGCGATGTGGCATCCAATGGTTATCAGGCCCTCCATATGATCAAGCATTGTGAAGGACATAAGTACGATCTCTTCTTTGTGGATTGGCAAATGGATGACATGGACGGCATCGAGCTCACGCGCAAAATCAAAGAAATCAACGGGGATGATTCGCTCATTATTATGGTTTCCGCGCATGATTGGAATAGTGTTGAAAAGGAAGCGAGTGAGGCAGGGGTCAGTCTTTTCCTGCCGAAACCATTGTTTCCATCAACAATTGTCAACGCCATCAACGCATGTATGGGGGTTGGTCTGTATCATTCACCAAGCAGCGCGAGTAATGGTATTGAAAAGGATGCCTATGATTTCAGCGGCTCCGGTATGCTCATTGTTGAGGATATTGACATCAATCGCGAGATCATGTCTGCGATTTTGAAAGAAACAAATATATCCATTGACTACGCCGAAAACGGAAAAATCGCTGTTGATATGTATAAAGCGTCACCCGAGAAATACAATTTGATCCTCATGGATGTGAACATGCCGGTGATGGACGGCTATGAAGCGACCACACATATCCGCGCTCTTGATTCTGCATGCGCAAAAAATGTGCCGATTATCGCTATGACGGCAAATGTCTTCGCTGAGGATATCGAAAAGTGCATTGCAGTAGGCATGAATGATCACATAGGGAAACCCATCGAACCGGAAAATCTGTTTAAAAAGCTTGCAGCATCCATTGCAGGTCAGCCGGCGATGGTGGAAGAGGCGCAGCATCAGGTTAACGAATTCCTGGCCGGAAAATAACACTGTTCACACAACAAAGAACATATGGCAAAATCAAGACATCCGCGGTATTGCTCCCGCTTACGCGGGAGCAATACCGCACATCGATTTTCATAACGAATGGGTATGACGGATTGGCAATCCATGCTCATTCGTTATGGCAGAGGAGGCGCGCGGATGACAGGCAAACAGCGTTTTGAGGCAGTCGTTAACAACCGGGTTCCGGATAAGTTCCCGCTTTACATTCCCACCGTTTCCTGCTCGGTCGCTTCCGAAATCCTTGGCCACATTGCGCTTACAGGGGCAGATCGTCTGCATTTTGAAGAAGAACTCAGCTTGTTTCGCGGGCCGTCCGCGCATGCCGAATTTGAAGAAAAGCTCATTTCGGATACGGAGGAGCTGATGCGCGCGCTGCGTGTAGATATTGTGCGTGAGACGTGGCGCAGTCAGGAAATTCCTACTAAACAGCTCGATGAATACACGCTGCTGTTTGGCGATGAAAACGGCGCGCACAAGATAAAGCGTTACTTTCCCGAGCAGGACTCTTATGGCGTACTCTTCAGCAACATTCATCAGGACGCGGACGAGTTGGCCGAGCATCTGCGCGCAGCATTGGAAACACCTGTCGTCTTGCCTACCATGGAAGACAGCCTTCGCGCAGTTCAAAGCGCCCGCCGCCTGTTTGATCGGTTGGAGGATTGTGCATTGGGCGAAATCATAAGCGGCGGCAGTTTTGGGATCAGCATGTTTGATCCGGCCTGGCTGGAGCTGTCTGTATTGGAACCGGAACTGCTGCACGCGCATTTCATGCGTGTGAGCGCGGATGCTGTCGTGCGTATGCGGCATATGGCGGCAGCGGGATATTACTGGTTTAACGGCGGGCTGGATATGGCTTCCTCCAGCGGCCCCATTTACAGCCCGGCGACATTTCGTGGTGTTTTACTGGAGCCCCTTAAAATGTTTGCGTCTGCATGTGCAGAATGCGGCGCGGTTTTTTGCTACCGCACGGATGGAAATATCTGGCTCATGTTTGAGGAGATGTTCACCCACGCAGGTATTCAGGCCTATGGCGAGGTGGATCGGGATGCCGGCATGCGGGTGGAGGACATCCGCCGAACCAACGGGAATCTGATTATACTCGGCAACACGAGCTCCGCGCTTTTGCATGGGGGCAGCGCACAACAAGTGCGGGAGGATATGCGTCAGCAGCTTGAGGGTGCGCTCGGTACGCGTTTCATACCGGGTCCCTCCAACGCCATCGTCCATGGGACCCCGCCGGAGAATGTTTTTGCGATGGTTGAGGAAATCGAACGCTTTGTGCCATAACAATTTAGGGGCGGATTGCTTGCTCCTCAAGGCGCTGCGGGGTATACCGGTGAAGCTGCCATAAAACTAAAAGACACAGGTGAAACATGTGATAAACATGATGCGGATAGAATGCAGCCGGATATTGACCCGATAACCGGAGCAGCCAAGTAGGGTAAGCAGCCTATCATAATGCCATGTCGCATTGCCTCGCGGAATATCGACAATACCCCGGAAGTAAAGGTGTCCGGGGGATGCATTTTCTCGCTTTCGGCATTTATGTCAACGCCTGATGGCGGTTTTTATAGGTTATTTTAAAGGGCATGATTTCAAAAGAAATCATGCCCTCCTTGCTTGCCAACAACTTATTCCGCGGGAACTTCCTTCACATTAAGGGAGGAAACGATGCTGATAACGGCATCCGTCTGCGCCTGAGTCAAGCCGGCACCGTTTGATGCTATGCAGGTAATTTGAACCAGGTTGCCATGAGCCTGGGTCAGATAGATGACCTCTGCAGCGGTGCCCTCTGTCACAACCAGAAAGGTATACTCGCCAAAGTCTTCAAACTCGTAGGCCGCTTCGTGAAGATCATCCGCGATTTCTTCGTATACCTTGAGCAAATCCGCCTGCACATCCGCAGTAACTTCATCCGCGGCGCTAACACCGATAATGAACAGCGCGTTATCCAGGCTTTCAGCTGTATACATGTGGATGGAAACGGTATCGCCGTCATCTTCCAAGGCAACAATAAAATCTTCCGGAAGGGTCATGCTGACACCTTCATATTCCAAATCCAATGTCAACGCCTGCGCGCCGAAGGTGACCATGAGCATCAGCGCGACAAGAAATAATAAAGCTTTTTTCATGTTTTTAAACACTGCCTTTCCAAATTACTTGAACCACAGGAAATCTGTGCGGATATAGCCCCAATCCCCGGCTAACCGAACTTTTGAGAAATCCTTACCCTTGGAGTACACTTCGGCTTCAACACCCTCGGGCTGCTCAGACAGAACCTTGCTGTGCATGGAGGGCTGATCCCTAAAGTTGATTTTATCGCCGCCATTGGGGTTATATAGGGTGGCAACGACAAAACCGTCGGAATTGTAGTTGGGCTGCTTGCCGGGCTTGTCGTAGTACTTTTTGTGCGCCTTCAGATACTGGGCTTGCACAAAACCGTGCACATCTCCCACCTGAACTTCCGTAAAATGATCATCCTGATTCAAAATCTGCATCTTCGTGCCAACGTGATAAGCGCCCAGGGTACGGGCGCTCAAATCCGCGGATTCGCGCACATGCAGAACGGAGGTGGGGTTATTTAAGACCACATAGCCATAGGTATATGTCAACGGGATTTTTTCATCGTCATTACGATCGGAGGTGAACGCGGTGGAAACGAAGCCCAGCCGGCTACCCGCGCGAACCCAATCCCAATCAGTGCCCTGAATCAGAACATCCAATTCGGTGCCTTCCTTCAGCTGTGCGACAATGTTGGCATCGTCGGCAACGGGAGCCGAACGGAAGTTGACTGTCTTGCCGTTGTTGGCATGGATGTATTTGTAGGAAAGGGGTTTGGGGCCGATAACAACCAACGTATCGCGCATGAAGCCTGAAGCGCCGTCCACTGTCACGGCGAACCAGCCCTTCTCGTGGCCTGTAATATCCACGACAGCGCCATCATCCACTTTCTTCAAAACCTTCGCGTGCAGGCTTTCCTTTTCACGCAGGTTTACAAAGTGTCCTTCGTTGGCAACCTCGCCCTTGTTGCCAAGCGTCATGTCCGCAACCGCTAAAGCATCTGCTGCTACAAAACCCGTTGTGCCGTCCGCCAGGCTGATTTCATGGTAAGCATCGCCAGGAGTCACAACCGTAACCCACGTGTTGGCGGGAACCTGCCAAGAGGCGGCAGTCTGCCCGTCCGCAGCTTCATAAACGGTGGTGTCCGCAGCCGCGTAAGCATAGATGACACCGNCCGCCATGGCGCTTGCCGGAACAAATGCCAAAGCAAGCAACATAGCCAACAAAAGAATAGGATAAATGAGTTTACGCATAAAGACCTCCTAAAAGATTAGAATATTGCCATTATATCACTTTTTAACGAATTTGCAATAGTTTTATCGTTTTTGTCTTTTGTTTTAACAGTTCCTAAATATACAGCACCTTGCTCTCATCCAACGGATGTGCGGCACCTTTTTTTGCCGGGTGGCCGATAAGCACTGCCAGCCCGAAATCGTAGCCCTCGGGGAACTGAAACAGTTTTTCATATTCCGCCTGACGGCCATCGGAAAAAATAAGCCGCGCCATACCGCAATGGCAGCTGCCGAGCCCCAGAGACTCCGCCGCGATGCAAATGTTTTGCGCAATGATGCCCACGTCGGTATTCGCGCCCTTTTCAATGGGAAGCATAATCATCGCGGGTGCGCCGTAAAACAGCGTACCGCCGCGTTCCATAAATCGGTTGTAGGTGCTGCTGTCGGCCTGCTTCTTCAGTGTTTCCATACATTCGGCATCCATCTTGTCGATGAGCGCCTTGTCCATAATCACCACCACGCGAAAGGGCTGGCGGTTCATGCCCGTCGGGGCGGCCAGCGCCGCATCGGAAAGCAGCTTCAGTTGCTCTTGACTTACAGGTTCCGCGGTATAAGCGCGGCAGGAATAGCGGGAAAAAATGCTCTTCAAAGTTTCATTCATAGCAAAGCTTCCTTTCTTGCGTTGATAAAGCATGGAAATTATTGTATACTGCTACTATACTAAAACCATTTGGGTGACTTGTCAAACGTAAAGCGTAAAAAAGGAGCGGATTGACGATGGAAATGGATGTTTATTTTGATTACGGATGCCCTTATTGCCTGCAGGGGTTTGCCTATTTTGAGGAATTGGCGAACAAATACAAGCATATCGCCGTGAATTTTATTCCCGTGGAAGCGCATCCGCGCCCTGAAAACCACGGCCTGCATACGGATTTATGCGCCCAAGCCATGTATGTAGCGCGGGATATGGAGATTAATCTTTGGGATTTTCACGCTTACATGTACAAAGCCGCCATCAACGATGATGTGAATATTGAAAGCGCAGGGGTATTAAGCGAGGTGCTCGGCAAATACATGAACAAGAAAAAAGTGTTCGAAGCGCTGCAAAACAACGCATACTTAAAGCAAGTAGAAGAAAACAACCACCGCGCCTATGACAAAGAGGGTGTCTGGGCGGTGCCCGCTTTCCGCATGAACGGCGAAAAGCTGGATGCCAAAGAAGGCATAGGTATTACCTTCAACCAGTTGAACGAATTTATGAGCCAAACGGAGATGAAAAAATGATGAATGTGCTGCTTGGGAAAACCGGAATCCAATCAAACAAAAATGCCTTCGGCGCCTTGCCCATCCAGCGCACCGATATGAAAACCGCGCAGGTGATTTTAAAAAAGGCTTGCGACAACGGTTTCACCTTCTATGACACAGCCCGCGCTTACACCGACAGTGAGATAAAAATGGGGCTTGCCTTCCATGGCATGCGCGATAAAATCATCATCGCTACAAAAACAGGTGCCGCGGCCAAAGAACAATTCTGGACGGACTTGGAAACAAGCCTTCGCAATCTGAAAACGGATTATATAGACATCTACCAGTTCCATAACCCGTCTTTTTGCCCCTGCCCCGACGATGGCACAGGCCTGTATGAAGCGATGCTGGAAGCGAAAAAGAAGGGGATGATTCGCTTTATTGCCATCACCAACCACCGTCTATCCGTCGCCAGGGATGCGGTGGAATCGGGGCTGTATGATACGCTGCAATTCCCCTTCTCCTATCTGTCCGGGGCGGAGGATATTGCCCTTGTAGAACTGGCAAAGGCGCACAATGTGGGTTTTCTGGCAATGAAGGCCCTGGCCGGCGGGCTGATTAACAACGCCAGCGCCGCCTATGAGGGGCTAAAGCCTTATGACAGCGTACTGCCGCTTTGGGGCATCCAGCACGAAAAAGAATTGGATGACTTTATCGCCTGTCAAAATGGCTATGTGGATGAAAACGCGCAGCGCATCATCGCGGATGATCGCAAAGAGCTGTGCGGCTCCTTCTGCCGCGGTTGCGGCTACTGCATGCCTTGTCCCGTAGGCATTGAAATCAATATGTGCGCCAGAATGTCGCAGTTTATCCGCCGTTCTCCCTCCGCGCCGCAATTATCAGAAGCAGGACAGGAACGCATGCTGAAAATTGAAAAGTGTCTGAACTGCGGAAAATGCAAAGCAAAATGCCCTTATGGGCTGGACATTCCGAACCTCTTAAAGGAGAACCTGAAGGACTACAAAGAAATTCTGGCAGGCAAAGCCGTATGAGAACCGCCATCATCGGCGCGGGAGCCGCAGGCCTTGCTGCCGCCATTGAAGCCGCGCGGTTCGGACAAACCGTCACGCTGTATGAACGTATGGACAGGGTCGGCAAAAAGCTTCTTGCTACAGGCAACGGCCGCTGCAACCTTATGAACACGGGGCCGCTTTTGTACCCTGTGGGGCAATCCTTTGCCGAAAAAGCCTTTGAAGCCTTTTCGCCAAAAGACTTGCGGCTTTTTTTCGAATCCCTCGGCCTGGGTCTGCGTGAGGAGGCGGAGGGGCGTGTTTACCCCGCCACGGGACAGGCGGCAACCGTATTAAATGTGCTATTAAACGGGCTGAAACGCGCGGGCATTGAACCCCTGTGCGGTGTGAAGGTATCCCGCGTGATTCCAAGTAACGGTGGCTACCTTGTGGACGGCGTGTTTTTTGATAAGGTGATTCTCGCCTCGGGCGGATGCGCTCAGCCAAAGCTCGGTTCCGATGGTAGCGGCCTTGATATACTAAAAACACTGGGGCATACCGTTACAGCGTTTTCTCCCTGTCTGACAGCCATGGAAACCGATGCGGCAGCCATCCGCGGCTTATCGGGCCTTCGTATTAAGGCGGATATTCGCCTTGAAAAAAGCGGACGGGTTTTAAACGCGCAATCGGGTGAGGTTTTATTTGCGGATTATGGCATCAGCGGCGTTTGCGTCATGCAGCTGAGCGCTCACTATGAAAAAGATGCCGTTGCCGTCCTTGATTTAAGACGGGCCATGAACATCGACGAGGATGCTTTTTCTTTCTTCAAAAAGCGTCAGGCGCTCCTAACCTCACTTGCAGCAAAAGACTTTCTGACAGGGCTTTTCGCTACCCCTTTATGCTCCCTTCTGCTAAAGCGAGCCGAGGTAAGTGATTTGAGCGACGATGCCCTCTTGCGCCTTGCCGATCTCGTCACGGCTTTCAGTCTGCCCGTATTGAAATTAAAGGGCTTTGAACAGGCGCAGCTGGCAAAGGGCGGCGCGTCCCTTGATGAGTTTAGCCCGTCAACCATGGCATCGAAGCGCTTGAAAGGGCTCTATGCCGTTGGAGAATTGTTGGATGTGGCGGGCGATTGCGGCGGCTTTAATTTAATGTTCGCCTTCGCGAGCGGAATAATTGCGGCGCGGCATGCATAAACTACCCCATGAACCATGAGGTGGTCAATTTCGTCGTTGCCACGCGCCTAAACGGCCAAAGAGATGCAGGAGAGGCGACGCCTGCCATGGTTTTTACCCATTGAGTCCTCCGGACTCAATGGGCTTTTTATTGACGGTTGAAATGGAGAATGCTATAATAACTTATTGGCAAATGAAAAAGTAAACGCTGCCGGGGCAAATTGAGTGCGGAGGCTGATTTATGCGAAGTACAAGCGTTTCCAAAAAAGTAATCATTGTATTTGGTGTTCTTATTGTAATGGCTCTTTTGGTAAGCACAACGGGCATTATCGGCATGTACCTCATTCAGCAAGCCGATCAGGACATGTACGATAATAACGTCGTCGCAATGGATTTGAGCACCAATATGGAAATCAACTATGCAAATCAGCACATGCATCTGCGTAATTTGATTATCTCTCCCTATGGTTCCACACCCTATAACGATACCCTGGCATACCTGACAGAATCGGAAGAAAACATGGTAAAGCTTCTGGTCGCTTATGAAAAAACCATTACCACCGATGAAGACAGGGAACTGTTTCAATTAATCATGCACGAATACGACGGCGAGTATGCGACGGTTAAGCAGCGGGTTGTTGAGCAATCCAAAAAAGCGGAAATGGACGAGGTTTATTTTGCGGAATTGGTGCGAATGAACGAATCCGTAAAAAAGATTGCGAGCAATTTGGAAAAGTGCTTTGTGCTGAATTTTGACATGACCACCGCAGCCATGGAACGAAACCAGAGCCGCTTTAGAAACATGGTTATCGCGCAGATTATCGTTGTTATCTTGATTGTTATTGTGGGCATCTTTCTCACCCGCTATTTGAATACGTCCGTCGGCAAACCTTTGATGGAAATGGCAAAAGCCGCCGACAAAATCGCTCGAGGCGATATGGCGGTAAACCTTCCCCCCGCTTCAAACGATGAAGTAGGGCAGCTTGCCGAGTCCTTCAAAACCATGGTGGAAAGCATTAGCCAACAGGCAAACACCATCCGCCGCATAGCCCAAGGGGATTTGACTGTAACGTTGGATAAGCGCGGCGATAACGATGTGGTCGCCGATGCTATCGCGGATATGACTACCAGCCTGAACAACATTATTACCGATGTCTCCTCCATGGCAAGCCAGGTGGCGGCAAGCGCCAACGTTTCCACCAAGGGCAGCCAGGCCATGGCCC
>JGI994J12354_10001480_pt1 | contig 23685 bp, 22 predicted proteins | sample IntmicLarv3ML3BL_FD_12354 | JGI IMG/M metagenome (IMG submission 12354) | reverse complement strand
CTGTTGATCTGACAACGTTACATAAAATATAAGCTTTTCGGGGGCGGGCCTTTTTAGACAAAAAGGCCCGCCCCCGAACCCCCTCCCCAAAAACTTATTATTTCATTGTATTTTTTGAATCCTGTGCGGGGAGGATCCAACACCCTCACCCGGTTTCACCTACCGACGCGGCCCCAAGTAAGAGACGATGGCGTAGCCGTCTTGCATGTCGGCCGCATACTCGGCCCTATCGGGCAACCCCGTCGGCGCATCTTGAGCAAAGCCGGGCGCGATATAGGACGAACCACCGCCGCCGCCGCCACCCGAACCATACGCTCCACCTCCGCCAAAATACCCGCCGCCGCCGCCGCCACCGGAATACCGTCCTCCACCGCCAGTCCCAAGATCGCCCGCCTGATACCCCTCACCCCCGGCCGTCAGTCCGCCGCCGCCATACCCGGTGCCCCGGCCATCCGATCCTGCAAAGGTGGGCGCCCAACCGCCATCGCCCCCCTGCGCGGGCGCGTATCCATTGCCAAAGGAATTCAAGTTGCCGCCACTCCCGCCACCGCCACCGCCGGCCACCAACACGCGGTCGGCCAAGGCATCTGTATGCAAACGCACATCCGTCGCACCACCTCCACCGCCGCCAAAATAATCGTTATAAAGAGGCGCATAGTCTGCGCCGCCACTGCCGCCGCCGTTAAATCCGCCGGCAATGGTTTGGCCCCACGTACCAACAACGATGTATAGCACCGTCCCCGCCGTCAAATAAGCCACCGCCGTCACCCGGCCGCCGCGGCCTCCGAGCCGGTAAATTTCGTGGCCGCCATTCCAAGAGTTCTGCGAATCCCCGCCCTGCGCCCCCCACAATTGCAAGGCATAATATCCATCCCGCAGGACGACAAAACGATGGGCTTGCCCCGCGGCAAAGCCAATGTGCTCCGCCTGGGCCAGCCGGAGTTGATAGGTGTGCCGCGTGCTCATTTTGGCTGCGGTGAGGCTGACAGTCAGCGATACCATAACACACAGCACTGCTAACGCCACGCCCGCTATCCCCCGCGCCCTGCCGATTTTTCTCACGCAATGCCTCCTTCTTGTTGCAGATCAATGGTCAAGTTTGCACTCGTGCCTGCGATATCCAAGCCTTTCGGACCAATCAGCAAATCAAATTCCAAGATCTCCCCCGGCCCCACCACAAAACTCGCCTGCTCCAACCCCATCACATAGACGCGGTAGTGAATGTCCCCGTCGACCTGTGGCGTGCACCGCACGCCGATCTCACCGTTATTGTGGACGCCAAAGGTCAGCACCTGCAGATCTGCCGCCGACAAAAAGTGATAAATCCAGGCGGCCTCTCCGGGCGCGCTCACAAAACGATCGGGCCGGGTAATCGTGACGTCAAATTTGGCGACCGCCGCCGCATCAGACGCCCACACCTCCCGCGAAAACTTCGCCGCCGAAGGTTGCAGCAAACACAGCCAGAGCCCAAGCAACCCTGCGATCAGCACGGGAAACACCCCCACTGCCGGGCACCGGATACCATTGCGCCGCAATTTGTGTGCCGTCATTCCGCCCTCCTTTCGAGTCGCAAAATCCAAAACACCACCCCTGCCAAGGCCACCATGATGATCAGTGAAATCGGCGAAAACAGCGCCCTGACCGCGCCGCCAACCCCGGGCAGCGCAAAGATGACTTTGCCCAGCACACGCTGGTGCGGCACGAGGCTGTCGGGCATGTTGTTGGCGTCGCCCTGAGTCATATATCCTTCCTGCGTCACGGCAATCACCCGATGGGTGACCAGCAATCCGCTGGGAGAGACATAGGTGATGATGTCGTGGAGTTGGTGGGTGCCGCCGCCCTTGATGATCAGCCAATCGCCCACCGAAATCGCCGGTGTCATGCTGCCGCTGCTAACGATGGCGCTGTAATATCCCCCGCCCACAGCCCTGCCGCGCTTGATCTTACCCATCGCCCACAGCGTCGCAACGTTGACGCCTATGGCAAGCAGTAAGACCGCCGCTGCAAGGGCAGGCAACCCCTGACCAATGCGTCGAAAAACCTTTTCCAACCTATGTTTCTCCTTTCAGTTTTGCTCGTATCAACACAGAATTTTGCCTGATGGCGTAAAGGGCGGGGGAAACTTCCCCCGCCCTTCCCCGCTGTTCCAATTTGCGACAATGTGTGTCCAATGCGCCTTTTAGTCGATCTGCGTCGCGATAACCTGAATGGTCATTTCAACCGTAGCGGCCGTTCCCGTCGCGGCCTCCTGGCCGAGCGCTGTGTCCTTTGTGTCGTCTTGCGTCGACGCAAAGAAAGGCCATCGCCAGTAAATGGTTTGGGTGCTCGCGTAGGCTTGGTTGGGGGCCATGCTCTGTGTGCCAAGTGCCGTTGCCAGGTCGATTTGGAATTGCGCAAAATCCGTAAAGTCAGTGCCGTTGATGCTGAATTTCAGCGGTTGGTGGGCACCCCACGCATCCGAATAATCCAGTGAAACATTAGCGCTGACCTGATAGGCGACCTCCGAAGTGCCCGTCACGGTGAAGGTGTATTGCCCCGAGGTGCCGGGCGCGATGATCTTTTTACCGTCGGCATCAGCCTGAACATTCGTGTACGAATCCGCAAATAGGTTGATGGTCGTCGGGATATTCAGCCCAAACTTCGCCACGCTCGCGCCGTCGGACAGGGTGCCGGATGTCATGAACTTTGCCAGGGTCCCAACCAGCATCATCGCCAGTACGACACAGAGCACCAGCAGAACCATCAGCAATGGCTTCTTTCGTTTCTTTGTTTCGGTCACATAAATTCCTCCTTTATCTCTTATTTGCTTGCCACAGCAGGCGTTGCGCGCGTCAGGCCCGCTGCGTTTTTTACGGAGGTTAGCATTGTGCACCGCTTGACTCCGTAGGCGTAGTGTACTATAATGCCTCCAAGAGGTCGGTGGTATTTACCACGAAAGGANACCCCATGGACACAAACCTTGCCCTNCTNCAACAATCCCGCCTGTTTTCCGGCATTGACCAAGACAGTTTGAGCAAGATGCTCACCTGCCTCGCGCCGCGGCAAATCACCTTTCGGCGCGGCACTTTTGTCTTCCGCGCCGAGGACGAGATTCGCTGGGTTTACCTGATCCTATCGGGCAGTATGCACATCATCGACGAGGATTTTTGGGGCAACAGTTCCATCATCGAAACCCTGCCGACTAACGCCCTGTTTGGTGAGGCCTATGTCTTTTCCTCCCGACAATGCCACTTGGTCAGCGTCGCCGCCGCCGAGGACTCGGTTATCCTCGAGCTTGACCCGCACAAACTCTTTGTCGCCTGTGCCAGTGGGTGCGCCTGCCACCAACAGCTAACCCGCAACGCCCTGGGCATCGTCTCTGAAAAGGTCGTGCGCCTGACCGAAAAACTCGGCCACGTCATGCGCCGAACCCTGCGCGAAAAAATGCTGTCTTACCTAACGAACTGCGCCCAAAAGGCCAACAGCCCCACCTTCGACATCCCCTATAACCGCCAGCAACTAGCCGACTACCTCTGTGTGGATCGTAGCGCCCTATCCCACGAACTCAGCCATCTCCAAAAACAAGGTTATCTAACCTACCGCAAAAACCACTTCACCCTAACCCAAAAACCCTAACCCGACTGCCACTGTTTTGCCCTGACGCGAAATAAGGAGTATAATGATTGCATCTTCTTTGACCCCCGGGAGCCCTGCATGAAACTCATTTGGCGATTTGTCCGGCGTCACAAGTGGGCCTTTGGGTGCGGTTTGTTTTTTCTATCCCTCGAGGCCTTTTGCGATTTGCTTGTCCCGCTCTTCCTGTCCAAAATTGTCGACGAAGGCGTCGCGACAGGCAGCGCTGCCCTGGTCTGGCGATATGGCGGCATCATGCTGGGCCTGGCGGCCACGGGCGCGGGGTGCGCCGTTACGCGTAACTTTTTCGCCAGCCGCACCAGCCAAAGCGTCGGCACCGACATGCGCAACGCCCTGTTCGCCCGGGTGCAGGGTTATTCCTTTGAAAACCTCGACCGCTTGCCCTCGGGTGCCTTGATCACCCGCATGACCAACGACGTGACCCAGATCCAAAACTTCATCAACGGCATCATGCGCGTCATGGTCAAGGCCCCCATCCTGTGTGCCGGAGCCATCCTGCTCATCCTGTTGCAAACACCTCACCAAGCACCCATTCTGCTGGGGGTGTTGGTCGTCGTCGCCGGGCTGATCTACGCCAACATGAAGCTGGGTTACCCCCGCTTTGGCCGCATGCAAAAAAGCCTAGACGAGCTCAACGATCACTCGGGCGAGTTTTTCCACGCCGTGCGCGTGGTCAAGGCCTTTGGCACCCAGGGCCATGAGCGGCAACGCTTTTCCGACGCCGCCGAGGGCCTGCGCGCCACCGCCACCACTGCCAACCGCATCAACATCTACTTCAATCCCCTGATCACCCTGACCGTCAACGCCGGGCTGGTCGCCTTGTTGTGGGCCGCCGGAGCCCTGCGCGAGGGCGGCCAGGTCGGCCGCATCATGGCCAGCGTCAACTACATGACCCAGATTCTCTTTTCTCTGGGCATGGTGTCCAATATCCTCAACGCCCTCATCCGTGCCTCGGCCTCGGCCGCTCGCGTGGGCGAGGTCTTCGACGAACCCGCCGCCATCGTCGGCGGCAACGCAACGCCCCCGCCTTCGGGCCGGGTCTCCTTCCAAGGTGTTACCTTCCACTACCCCGGTGCCGTCCGCCCTGCGCTAGCCGATCTGGATTTGCACCTGGAGCCCGGCGATTTCCTGTCGGTCATCGGCTCGACGGGCAGCGGCAAAACCACCCTCATGCGCCTGCTCCTGCGCTTTTACGATCCCACCTCGGGCAGCGTCGCCATCGGCGGCACCGACATCCGCGAGCTGACCCTGCCCGCCCTGCGCCACAACATCGCCTACGCCGCCCAAACTCCCACGCTGTTTTCCGGTTCCGCCGCCGACAACTTGCGCTGGGGTTCCCCCGCCGCCACCGACGCGCAAATCCAACAGGCCTGCGACATCGCCCAAGCCACTGACTTTATTACCGCCCTGCCCGAGGGCTTCGACACGCTGCTGGGCCAGGGAGGCACGACGCTGTCGGGGGGACAAAAACAGCGCCTATCATTGGCTCGCGCCCTGCTGCGCACCGCACCCATCCTGCTGCTGGACGACTGCACCAGCGCCCTGGACACCACCACTGAGGCCGCCGTACTGCACGGCCTGGCCGCCACCGCCGCCGACCGCACGACGGTGTTGATCACCCAGCGCATCGGCACGGCCCTGCGCGCGCCTCGCATTTTGTGTCTGGAACAGGGGCGCATGGTTGGCTTGGGCAGCCACGACGAGCTGATGCAATCTTGCTCGGTCTATCGGGAGATCTACCGCTCCCAGATCGGGGGCGGCGATGGCCAAGCCTGAAACCGCTCTGCCCCCTGCCCGCACGCCCAACTGGCAGGCCCGAATGCAGCCCCCCGCCAAACCCAAAGATCTGCGCGGCACGCTGACCCGCCTGTGGCAGCTCGTGCGCCCTCAAACCCGCGGACTGGGCTGGGTGTTTTTGCTGTCGGTGCTTTCCTGCGTCGCCGCCATGGCCACGCCCAAACTCGTCGGCAGCGTCATCAACGCCATCAACACCTCCACCCCCTTTACTGGCCTGCTACTGGTGCTGTGCGGGCTTTATCTGGGCGACTGGCTAGTCAAGTTCCTGTCGGGCTACTGGATGGCGGGGCTGTCCCAGCGCATGACCCTGCGCATCCGCACGGCGTTGTTTGACCACATTACCACCCTGCCCCTGCGCTTTTTTGACACCCACCCCCAGGGCGATCTCATGAGCCGCCTGACCAACGATATCGACAACATCTCCACCACGCTGTGCGACTCGCTGACCCAGCTGTTTGTGCTGGTCATCACTATTGTGGGCGTGCTGTCGCTCATGTTGTCGACCAACTTACTGCTGACCGCCGTCGCGCTGATCTCCGCACCGCTGGTCTATATCCTGACCAAGATCATCACCAAGCGCACCCGCGCCCTCTTCCGCGGCCAGCAAAGCCTGCTCGGCCAGCTCAACGGCACCATCGAGGAGGGCGTTTGGGGCCTGGAAACCGTGCTTGCTTTTGGCCGCGAAGGGGCCATGATCGAGCGTTTTTCAAAGGCCAACGACGATCTGCGCCGCGTCGCCACCCGCGCCCAGGTGTGGTCGGGCTACCTCATGCCCCTGATGAACGTCATCAACAACCTATGCTTCATCGCCGTGGCCGTTACGGGCGGCCTGCTGTCCGTGCGCCAGGGGATGGACGTGGGCACCATCACAACTTTTCTACTATACGCCCGCCAGTTGACCCGCCCCTTAAACGACATCGCCGCGCTTTATAACGGCCTGTTGACCGCCGTGGCCGGGGCCGAGCGCGTCTTCGAGATCATGGACGAGGCTCCCGAACCCGCCGACGCCCCCGACGCCGTGCCCTTGCCTCTGCCCCTGCGCGGCGAGATCGTCTTTGCGAATGTCACTTTCGGCTATCTGCCCGGCAAACCCGTGTTACGCGGCCTGTCGCTGACCATCCCCGCCGGGGCCAAGGTCGCCCTGGTCGGCGCGACGGGCGCGGGCAAGACCACGGTCATTAACCTGCTACCCCGCCTCTACGACATTCAAGGCGGCCGCATCCTTCTCGACGGCCGCGACATCACCACCCTGCCCATCGTCCAGCTGCGCAGCCTGTTTGGCATCGTGCTGCAAGACCCCAGCCTATTTGACATGACCGTCGCCCAAAACCTGCGCTATGGCAGCCCCGACGCCGACGACGAGCAACTCCACCAAGCCGCCGAAGCCGCCCTGGCCGACGCCGTGATCCGTCGGCTGCCCGGCGGTTACGACGCCCGCGTCTCCGCCGGGGCCACACGGTTTTCCCAGGGCGAGCGCCAACTGCTGACCATCGCCCGCGCCATGCTGACCGACGCCCCCATTATGATCTTCGACGAGGCCACCAGCAACGTCGACACCCGCACCGAGCGCGCCATTCAGGCCGCCATGCACAACCTCACCCGCAACCGCACCTCGGTCTTCATCGCCCACCGCCTGTCCACCATCCGCGACTGCGACATCATCTTCGTACTGTCCAACGGCACCCTGGCCGAAAGTGGCACACACGAAGAGCTGATGGCCAAGAAGGGTCTATACGCGAGCATGAATCATTCCACCACAGGGGCATAGTGGCAACCATCTCCATCGTAAAAAACAGCCCCCGCCATGATCGGCAAAGGGCTGTTTTCATTACATGCTTTACTCGTTATACTCCAAGTCCCGCAACACCGACGGCTTGTTCCGCCAATCCGACACGACCTTGACGTACAACTCCAAATACACCTGCGTCCCGAACAGATTCTCCAGCGCGGGGCGGGCGGTGGTGCCGATGGATTTTAGCATGGCTCCGCCCTTGCCGATGACCATGCCCTTGTGGCTTTGCCGCTCGACGAACAAATCGGCGTTAATGCGCGTAATGGGCCGCTCTGCATCTGCCGCAGGCTCCTCGATCTTTGCGACCGAAACGCCAACGCCGTGGGGCAGCTCGTCGCGCAGCAACAACAGGGCTTGCTCGCGGATCAACTCGGCGGCCATGCGGCGCAGGGGTTGGTCGGTCACCATGTCGTCGGGGAAGTATTGCGGGCCCTCGGGCAGCAAGGCAAACAGGGCATCACACAGCGCGGGCAGTTGGTCGCCGTTGGCCGCGCTGATGGGGAAAATCTCTTGGAAGATGTCGGGGATGAGACACAAGACATCAGCCAGCGCGTCCTTGGTCACCAAGTCAGTCTTGTTGACGGCGCAGATCAGCGGCAGTTTGGACTTTTGCAGTCGCTCGGCGATGTCGTCCTCCCACTCGCCCCAGCCCCGCGTCGCGTCGACCAACAACACGGCGGCGTCGGCGCCCTCCAGCGAGCCATAGGCCTGGCGCATCATGTAGTCGGACAGGCGGTTGCGCGACTGGTGCAGGCCGGGGGTGTCGACGAACACCAACTGGGCCCCCGGGCGGTGCAACACGCCCAGGATGCGGTTGCGCGTCGTCTGCACGCGGGGTGAGACGATGGCAACCTTTTCGCCCAGCAAGGCGTTGATAAGGGTAGACTTTCCGGCGTTGGTGCGGCCGACGACGGCGGCAAAACCCGAGCGATACTCTTGTGTCATGATTCGTAACCCAAAACTTTCATCATTTCTTTTTCTTTGGCCCGCATGGCGGCCCGGTCGGCGGGATCGATGTGATCCCAGCCCAGCAAATGCAACAGCCCGTGCAGGCACAGGAAGGCGGCCTCGCGTTCCAGCGTCCAACCGTACTCGGCGGCCTGTTGGGCGGCGCGGGGCAGGCACAGCGCGATGTCTCCCAGGGCGACGCGCCCCGTCACGGCGTCAACCGCCCCCCGCAGGCTGCCCAGGTCAAAGCCGGGCGACGGCGGCGTCAGCGTTGTCTGTGGGAAGGACAACACGTCGGTCACGGCATCAAGCTGCCGATGCTCGCCATTGAGTCCCTGGATGGTCTCCTCGTCGCAAACCCACACAAACACCTGGGCTCGGCCCTTTAGTTTCAGTCGCCGCCAAGTCGTTTGCAGAGCGGCGCGAACCGTCGATTTAACCATGGGCGGCAAGTCAACATCGGTACGCCATTCAATCAACAAGTTCACTTTTGCCCCTTGTCCGGGTAGCTCAACCGCTCGTGATGAGCCCCGCGCAGGGTTTCCAGTAGCACGGCGATGACGCGCTCGATCTCGCGCAGGGTGATGGTGCAGTCAAAGAACTGGTCCTCGTCGACCTTGGCGCGCACGACCTTGCGCACCATCTCCTCGATCTGGGCGGGGGTGGGGTCTTGCATTGAGCGCACGGCGGCCTCGACCGAGTCGGCGATCATCACCACGGCGGCCTCGCGGCTCTGGGGCCGAGGCCCAGGATAGGTAAAGGGCGCGGGATCGACCTGGCCCTCGGGATTGGCTTTCCTGGCCTTGTGATAGAAGTAAGCCATGGTCGTCGTGCCATGGTGCTGCAGGATGCCGTCGCGCAGGATGGCGGGCAGGCGGTGGCGGCGGGCCAGGGCCTCGCCCAGGGTGACGTGCTCGCGCAGCACCCGCGCCGAGGCCTCGGGGGACAATTTGTCATGGGGGTTTTCACTGCCCATCTGGTTTTCGATAAAGTAGGTGGGGCGGGTGAGTTTGCCGACGTCGTGATAATAAGCGACCACCCGCGCCAGCAGGCCGTTGGCCCCGATGGCGTCGCAGGCGGCCTCGGCCAGGTTAGCCACGGCGACGCTGTGCGAATAGGTGCCGGGGGCCTCAGAGACCAGGCGACGCAACAGTTTGTGATCAGGGTTGGCCAAGTCGAGCAGTTTCATGGTGGTCACGACGCCGAACAGGCTCTCCCACAACGACAGCGAACCCAACACCAACACGGCGCACACCAGGCCCACGAGGGTAGAGACACCAACCGCTGTCATGATCGTGGCAAAGGATTGCCCTAGCAACAGGCCGCAGGCGGTAAAGCCAAGCGCCCCCGCAATCCCCATGCCAAGCCCCGCGAGCATGAGGTGTTGGCGGCGGAGTTTTTTATTCAGCAAGAAAACCCCCGCCATGGAGCTGAAGGTACCCGCCAGGAAAAACAACTGCATGTCGACGTCAAACAACCCTTGGGCACCACTGCACACCACGCCGCCGAGAACCGACAACAACACGCCAAAAACGATGGCCATGCGGGTGTGCAACAGGGCGGCGATCAACAGCACACATAACTGCACGCCAAGCAAGGCGGCGGCGTTATTGATCCTGCACAACAACTGGATCAACAACAACGAGATGGCCAGAATAACCACCAACAGCGACAGTTCGCGGGGGCGGGAAAGAATGGCGCGCTCAAAGACCGCCAGGTACCCCACGCCAAGGCCCGTGACAATCAGCCCCAGCAGCACCGCCCCCCAGGTCAGCGTCCATTGCTGTTGGCTGTTGGTCGTCAGCAATCCCATGCTGCTCAGCAACGAGAGTTGGTTATCAGTAATAATGCTGTCGGCCAGCACGATGGGTTGGCCGCGCAAGAACATGATGGGTTCGACGGCGTCAGCGGCGCGTTGGCGGGCGGCCTCGGTGCCCTCGACGTCGAGAATGCGGTTGGGGGCCATGCAGGCCGCCAGGATGATCTGCGAGATGTGCAGTTCCTCCTCGCGGAAGCCCGTGATCATCAAATCCAGCCCCATGGTGCGCAGGCTCTGGGCCATCTCATCCTGCGAGATGCCCGCGGCCAGTGCCGTGTTGGCCGCCTGCAGGGTGCGGATACGCAGAGATTCCAGGCGCGAGGGCGACTGGGTACAGATAAACAGGTGCAGATCGCGCTCGTTGCCCCACAGGTCGGCGGGCAGATACCGCTCACGTACGTCTGCCCAAAAAGCCGCATCGGCCTGGTGCAGTCCCGGCAAGGAGCCATCTGGGTTGGGATGGGTTTGGATCCAGGTCATGGCCTCTTGCACCGCCCCGTTGCAGTTGTCGAACAGTTGGTCGATCTCCTGCTCGACCAGCAAGCCGACCAGCGCGTCCAGACGGTAGCGGTCGTGGATGTCCTCGGAGGCCTGGCGGCGGGCGATGGCGGTCGCCGTCTCGTCCTCGACATCGCGGGGGGCGTAGATAGATTCGGTGGCGAGCTGCCCGGCCTCGAGGGTATAACGGCGGGGCGCGAGGTTGGACAGCAGCATAAACAGCACCCACGTCAGCAGGGCAGCCAGCATCAACAGCGAGGCGATGTTGCGCCAAAACGAACTCTTGATCTTGCGCTTTGCCATAAAAACTCCTTTCCCGGGAAAAATCGCGCGCGCCTATTTTTTGTGCTTGTCGTAAGCCCGCAGAATGCGGGCGACCAGCTCGTGGCGCACGATGTCGGCATTGGTCAGGCGGCAGACGGCGACACCTTCGACGTCGGTCAGCACCTCGGTCGCTTGCACCAATCCGCTCTTTTGACCGCTGGGCAAGTCAATTTGCGTGATGTCGCCCGTGACCACCATGCACGATCCCTGCCCCATACGGGTCAGGAACATCTTCATCTGCTCGGTCGTGGTGTTCTGGGCCTCGTCCAGGATCAGGAAGCTATCCGACAGCGTCCGTCCGCGCATATAAGCCAGCGGCGCGACCTCGATGATGCCCTTTTCCTGCATCGTGGCAAAGGCCTCGGGCCCCAGCAGTTGGTGCAGGGCGTCATAAAGGGGGCGCAAATACGGATCGACCTTTTGTTGCAGATCGCCGGGCAAAAAGCCCAGCCGCTCGCCCGCCTCGACCGCCGGGCGGGACAGGATGATGCGCGAGACCTCACGGGCGCGGAAGGCCGCCGCCGCGATGGCCATGGCCAAAAAGGTCTTGCCCGTGCCCGCGGGGCCAACCGCCAGCACGACCTCGTTTTTCCTCATGGCGTTGACATATTCTTGCTGTCCATGGGTGCGGGGTTTGATGGGTTTGCCCGCCACCGTCACGGCGATGGCGTTGCCGATCATGCCGCCGATGGCGTCGGCTTTGCCCTGCCGCGCCAGGCCGATGGCGTAGCGAATGACGCCTCGATCGATGTTCTCGCCTTTATCAATCAAACGAATCAGCGGCGAAATAACATTGCCTGCCAGCTCAACGGCGTTCGGTTCGCCTTCGATCGAAAGCGCGTCGCCAACCAATTGCAGGCGAACGCCCAGTTCTTCTTCCAGCAAGCGGCTATTTTCGTCCAAACTGCCAAAAAGGGCGGCAAGGGCCCTGGCGCTGTCAATGGTGATCTGGTGCTGCAAAATTACGTCCCCTTTGGCGATTAGATAAAGCGATGGATTGCTTTTAGTATACCATAGAATTTGTTTTTCCGGGGGCGGCCCTTTTTGAAAAAGGCCAACCCCCAGCGCCCATGCTTGAAAGCATGGGTTCCGCACAGGGTTGTGACCAACCCCGTTCTCCAGGGCTACGCCCCGCTCTTCCCCCAGACCCCCACCCCAAAAACTTATTATTTCATGATTTCTTGTTTTATTCTTATACTCGACTAGAATCCCTCAAAATTACCCAATACAAGTTTTTAAAGGAGGGGGCGCGGGGGACGGAAAAATTTTCCTCCCCCGCAAAACCTAAAACCCCTCCCACCCCGCATAAACTCCCCCATGAAAAAGAGACGGTTGCGCAGAGTTGTGCGCAGGGTCGCGGACGCGGCGGGGGTGCCTGTGGAGCTTTTGGGCCGCGGGCGGATGGTTGTAGTGGGTTTTGAGCAGGTATATATTGAAGGCCACACGGGCATTGGCACCTGCACGCCCGCGCGCGTAGACGTACACTTTGCCGGGGGCACTTGCCAGGTGGTGGGGCGAGATTTGGTGCTGACCCACCTGTCGCGCGAGGCCATCGCCATTCGGGGGCAAGTACGGGCCCTGGTGCGGGAGGGGGAACATGAGTGACATTGGCAGCCGGCTGGTTGATCGGGCGCAGGGGCAAGTGCGCGTCTCGCTGGAAGGGCTGGGCTTGGACGGATTGATCGCCCAGTTGATGGCGGCCGAGGTGCACCTGCACGAGGTGCGCCGCCCCCACGCCGGGCGGGTGGAAATGACCTTGGCGCAGGGCGACCTCAAACGCGTGCGCACCATTATTGGGACACGGCCCATCGAGGTGTCCGCGCTTGGCCGCTGGGGCATCGTGCACCGCGTGGGACGCTTCCGTCCCGTGCTGGCCATCGGGCTTGGGCTGGCCGCCGCCGTGCTGATATGGGCAGGCGGGCGGGTGTGGCGCATCGAGGTGCAGGGGGGCGTGCACATCCCCCACGCGGCCGTGCGCGCGGCCCTGCTGGAGATGGGCGTGTACATGGGCCAGGCCAAGAATTTGCAAGTGCTGGACGACTATCAGGCGCGGCTGATGATCGATTTTCCCCTGTTGACTTGGGTGGGGCTGGAGCAGGATGGCACGGTATTGCGGGTGCGGCTGGCCGAGGCCGTGCCGCCGCCGGGCACGCCCGCGACAACGCCCGGCGACGTCGTCGCGCTGACCGAGGGCATTATCACGGCCATCAGCGTGCAACAGGGCACGGCGATGGTGGCAGTGGGCGACCGCGTGCAGCCCGGGCAAGTGCTAATCCAAGGCGTCGTGACCTGGATGGACGACGACATGGTCGAGGGCCGCATGGAGGTCGCCGCGCGGGGCAGGGTCATGGCCGACGTCTTTTATCAAGGCCAGGCGCGTGGCCCCGTGTGCCTGCTGCAAGCCGTGGCCACGGGCGAGTGTTACACCACCAAACGCGTGGTCATCGGCGGGTGGTCGCGGGCCACCACCTCGGGCCAACCCTACGAGCGCGAGTCGGTGGAAACCGAGTTTTTTGGGTTCGGCGGCAGTTTTTCGCTCTTTCCCTGCGGCGTCGAGCGCACGGTGCATCGGCAGGTGGACTTGCATTGGGTCGCAGGCGACGCCCAAGCCCTGCAAGAGCAACTGACTCAACAAGCCCACGACCAAGCCATCCAAAACCTGCCCCAGGGTGCGCGCGTCAAACAAAGCCGCGTGCAAGTCGACCACCTGCCCGGCGACGAGCAAGTGATGGTGGTGACGGTACTGGTCGACGCCAAGCTGGACATTGCGGCAGGGGCGATTGTTAGAGAATAAGAAAGTGTGTTGGTGCCTTTCGGCGGGAAGGCGTGCTATACTGTTGCCGAAATATTGGTTAAGGAAGGCACAATGCGTATGATAAATTGGCTACGATCAATCCGAACGGTGAGCCAAAAGCGCGATTCGCCAATGCAAATCATTCTCTGGTTGTTGCTTGTTGTAGCGGTCGGTTATGGGATGGGGTGGAGTTCTGAGCACCTGGACTATTACAGCGGTGCTGGTAGCCGGAGGGCGACCGACTCATTTTTGCAAACGGGCTTTGCCCAAGGGCTGTGTATGCTTGGAAATTCCTTTACTATATGGATGTTTTTCGCCACTCTGATTTCTGTATACAGCAGACATCCTCTGTGGGCTTCGATCCGCACGGGCCTGTTTTTTGCGGCGGTGAACAGCGGTTATTTCCGCTATGAAACTCAGCACTTCGGCAACATTTTTGGCAAACAATTCGTGCTATGGATGGCCCTTTCCCTGCTGGCAGCACTTGCCGCCGCGCCAGTATGGTATGCACGGGGCAAGGGAAAAGCTTCCGCGATCATTGCCGCCCTGCCCATCGCGGCGATTGTTGCGGACACAGCATGGTTTATGTATGTCTTCGCACACAACGAACGGGTTTTTCCATCAAATATTGATCGATTGTTCACGACGCCGCCCATTGTCTTTTGCGCGTTCGCTGTTTTCTTCATCCTGTTTCTTCTTTTTCATTTGTCAAAAGAAAAGGAGCAACGTCGGCGCACAGGCATTTTCTCATGCCTCTTCGCGCCGGTGTTTTTTGCGGCGCTCTTCCTCTTTTTTAAAATGTTGTATTGATTCACAACAGGGAAAATCCCCCAGCTGCCCCCTTGCTCATGCCCCTGCGTCATGTTGTATTCTCGCTCTCTGGAGGTTACAGCCCCATGCCGTACGGCCATGTGGTATACTAACGAAGAAGACTTGAGCAACAGGAGGGCTTATGGACAAGATATTTTGCGCTTGTGCACCCGCACCCGTCGGGCCTTACAGCCAGGCCATTCGGGCGGGCGGCTTTTTGTTTGTCTCGGGGCAGATCGCCATGGATTTGCAGGGCAACTTTGTCGGCGGGGATGTCGCGGCGCAGACCGATCTGGCCTGCCGCAACCTGGCCGCCGTGTTGGATGCGGTGGAACTGACGATGGAAAACGTCGTCAAGACGACTTGCTTTTTGACCGATATGGCGGACTTCGCCGCCTTTAATGAAGTCTACGCGCAGCACTTTCCCCACGCGCCGGCGCGCTCTTGCGTCGCGGCGGCGGGGTTGCCCAAAGGCGCCCTGGTCGAGATCGAAGCGGTGGCGGCCTTATGATCGCCCTGACGATGGGGATGGCGTGGCTGCTGCTGGTTGCGGCGGTGGCGCTGATGCCCTATTACTCGGGGCGAGGCATTGCCTTTGGCGTCGCGGTGCCAAGCCAGGCCCAAAAATCTCTGCGCGGCACCCGGTTTGGCTACGCGTTGGTCAATCTGCTGATCGGCGGTGTCACGGGCACAGCCTCGGTGTGGGACATGGCACATAACAAACTGCCCACGCTTTCGCGTGCGGTCTTTCCCTTTGTTCTTTTCCTGATCCCGGCCTTGATGGCCTATTTGCTGTGCCACCAGCGCGTCACAGCCCTCAAGGGCAAGCGGGGATGGGCGGTCACGCCCGACGAACACGCCGCGCAGGGCAAACTGCCCTCTCGCCTGTGGCACACGCCGGCGTTGTGTTTGATCATTGCGACGGCGGCCATCACGGCGTGCAAATACCCCGCGCTGCCCGCGCGCATCGCCCTGCACTTTGGCGGAGGCCAGCGGTGGGCGGACAAGTCCGTGGCCGTGGTGACACTGCTTCCCATGATCCAGGGGCTGTTGGCGGTGGGCTTTTTGCTGTTGCACGGTGCGGTCAGGCGCTCGGACAAGGCGACGGCCTACGCCCACATCCACCTGGCGTTGCTGTGGAGCGTTGGCGCGGCAGTGACAACCGTCATGGGACTGGCACAGATGACGTTGCTGAGCGTGGTATCGGCGGGCGTGGTGGTTTGGGCCACCGTGGGCCTGATGGCAGTCACCGCCGTGGCAGGCGTCATTGGCATGATACTAATGTTGGAGGTACGAAAGAAATGAATGCGATTTCCATCGTGGGCCTGGAGAAATCCTTTGGCCCGCGCAAAGTGCTCGACGGGCTGGATCTGGTAGTGCCCGAGGGCAGCCTGTTTGGTTTTGTGGGCCTGAATGGCGCGGGCAAAACCACGACCATGAAGATCCTACTGGGCTTGATCCCCGGTGACGGTGGACAGGCGGCCATCTACGACACGCCCGTCAAGTTCGGCGACACGCGCATCAACCGCCAAGTCGGCTACCTGTGCGACGTGCCCGAGTTCTATAATTTCTATCGCCCGGCCGAGTACCTGCGCCTGTGCGGCGAGATCTCGGGCATGTCCTCGGCGCGCATTGCCGAGCGGGTGCCGGTGGTGTTGCGCCAAGTGGGCCTGGAAGGCGACGACCGCAAGATCGGCGGTTTTTCGCGGGGTATGAAACAGCGGCTGGGGCTGGCCCAGGCCCTGGTCCACGAGCCCAAACTGCTGATCTGCGACGAGCCGACCTCGGCGCTGGATCCCCTAGGGCGCGGGCAGCTCCTCGACCTTTTGGTCGACATCCGCAAGACGACAACGGTGCTGTTTTCCACCCACATCCTCAGCGACGTCACCCGCGTGTGCGACCGCGTCGCCGTGTTGCACGGCGGCAAAATTGTGCTGGCGGGCTCGGTCGACGACATCCAAAAGAACGCGGGCCAATCGGGCGTGTGCGTAACGCTGGCAGCGCGCGAGGGGGCGGTAGCCCTGGCCCAAGCCTTTGATACCAAATCCGACGGCTGCCGGGTGACCGTCGAAGAATCGCGCAAGCGCGAGCTGCTGCACGCCCTGTGGCAAGGCGAGTACGACTTTGTCAGCATCGCCCCCCGTGAGGCGCGCGTCGAAGAGCTGTTGGTGGAGGCAATCCGATGATCAGAGCATTTTTTAAAAAAGAGTTTATGCAACTGCGGCGCACCTATTTGCTGTTGGTCGTGATTCTGATGATGGCGGGGGCGGGCGCGATCTCGGTCTTGACAATCAAATACATGCCCCTGCTTTTTGAAATGGCAGGCATGGACATCACCTCCCTGATGGGCGGCATGACCTTTGATGCCACGGCGAGCTGGGCCTCCTATTTCCCCAATGTCCAGCAGATGGGTCTGTTGCCGCTGGGCATCCTGATGGCCATGGACGCGGGCAAGGAGTTTCGCGGCCAAGCGCTGGCGCTGATGCTGGGCCGGGGCCTACCCCGCCGCGCCGCCGTGTGGGCCAAGGTGCTGATCGGTGCGCTAGTATGGACGGTGGCTTGCCTGGCCGGCGGGCTGGTATGCGGCCTGCTCAACCAAGCCCTGTTTGGTGAAGCGATCATGGGTGGCCTGTGGGCGTCGCTCGGTTACATTTGGCTGTACGGCATCCTGATCGTCGTGCTCTGCGTGGCGGGTTGCGCTTATATGCAAAGCATCTCCGGCGGCCTTATGGCGTCGGGCGGCTTCTTGCTGATCACAATTCTGATCGGTTTCTGGCCCAAAGCTGTTCACTACAACCCCGCCTCGCTGGCCTCGCAAGCCCCCAGCATGCTGGCGGATCCGTCCACCCAATGGGACTTCTGGCCCGCCGCAGCCATCGCCGTGGCCCTGGCCGCCGCCGCCATGTTCGTAGCCACCCGCCGGTACCGCGAGAAAAAGACGACCAACTAATCGCCAACAGCTCTTTATCTTCTTGGTAAGGCGACCGCACCCAACCAAAAAGAGAATCTCTCACTTGAGAGATTCTCTTTTCATTTAAGGCCTAAAACAAGCTTTTTAAAGGAGAGGGCGCGGGGAGGAAATCCCGTCCCCCATCACAAATGCTGCCACCGCAAATCCGGCAAAGGGCACACTGCCGTGGCCGGTCGGCCCCCTTTGCGCTTGCGCTGCCACAGGAAGAAGTCGAAGACAAACATCGCCGCCGCCAGCGAACACAACAGTCCCTGGGTCAACCCTGGCGGGGTGAAGCTAAGTTTGACGTCCACAGCTCCCTCGGGCAGTTTGACGGCGAGCAGGGCCTCGGCGTACTGATAGGTCTCGACGACTTGGCCGTTGACGGTGGCCTTCCAACCCGGTGAATAAGGAATGGTGGTCAACAGATCGCCCCGGCCTGCCGGCAGCGTGCCCTTGACGACGCGGTTGCTGAAGGTGATGTCGGCCAACCCCTGAGCCCCGGNGACGGCGGCGTGCAATTTTGCGACATCCAGCGAAAAGACGTTNANGCCGATNGANNNGGTCANNTTGATAACGACCTGCTGCCCGGCGGGGAAGGTGCCCAGGTACAGGCAGCCCCGATCTTCGGCACGGTTGAGCGTCATGATGCGTTGGCCGTTGACCTTGACCTCGCCTTCGGGATTTTGGAAATCGGCATACATCGGGTTGCCGTCAGAGGTGATGGTGATGCGCTGTGCATTGGACCCGTGCACCAGCTGGCGATAGACGGGCTCGCTTGATCCGGCCAACAGCAGGAAGAGCTGTTCCTGGCGCCGCAGGGCCGAACCCACGCCTTTGCCAAAGGCCATCGCCCGGGCGGGGTCGCCGCGGGTGGCGATGGGCAGGGTTTGTTTGGTGCGGTAGATCGACACATGATCGATGCTTTGCAGGTGCGTGTAGGCGGGGCCCAAGTCTCGGTTGGCCAAATGATACCGCGCGGCAAACAAGGCGTCGGTGACGGGGGTGGAGCCAAAACTGGCGCACCAGTACCAGCCGGGGGCCATGCCGATGTTGCCGGTGAAATTGCGCACGGCGGTGGCATAGGCCGAGGAATAGTGGGTGATGCCGCGCGTGCCAAAGGCGATCGGTTCGTTGAGGGTGCGCATGACATGCTCGCTGGATGTCACACACCGCACCAACTCTGGATCCTGTCGAGCCAAATCGTAGAGGGGATCCATGCGGTCGTAGTGCCGGGTATAGGCGGCCATTGCAACGGCCGGCCATTCCACACTGCCGTCGGGGCGGGTGCGCGAGAGCATGCGGTAGGCGTTTTGCCCAACATCCAGTAGGCACAGCCCCACCAGCAGGAAGGCGGCAAAGGTTTTCAGGAAGGGAAACCGCGCCAGCGAGAGGTTGTGTTTGCGCAGGAAATCGGCCAGGTTGGTGCGGGCGTAGAGCAGAGAGCGGTAGGCGACAATGATCAAAAACCCGCTGATGACAAAGGCATAGCGATAGGGGAACCAGGTGGGGAACTGGAAGCCGTGCCAAATGCGATCCAGCGCGACGAAATAGGGCGAGCACAACAGCAGTCCCCCCAGCACCAGCGTCGCCGCCTTGTCGCGGAGTTTGGGCCCGCGCAGGAAGAAGTACAGTACCACCAACACCAGCACGATCAGCCCGCAGTAGATATAAGGCGGGGCGTTATCTTTGCCGACGTGGTTGGTGATGGTGTCGTAGTTGTTGATAAAAAGCTTCTTAATATAGGTATGCAGATCCATTTGCATGGAGTCGGCACCGTATTTGATCACCGCCCCGACCTTGCCCTCAAACAGCGAATAGGCCGTGGGCACCAGCAGTGCGCCGCCCAGCCCCGCGCCCAGGATAACGGTGAGCAGGGATTTACCCGCGACGATGGCAGTGGCCTTGAGTTTGGGCCATTCCTGCACCAGCCGCCACACAAAGTACAGCGCGGCGAACAGCAGGGCCATGTAACCCGTATAATAATTGGAAACGACGATGGCAAAGGTGCTCAGCCCCAGCAGCACCGGCGACTTGCCCGCCAGCACCCGCTCCAGGCCCAACAGCACCAGCGGCAGCCAAATAACGGCGTCCAGCCACATGACGCACATGGAATAGACCATGGTGTAGCTCATCAGGGCGTACAGCGTGGCGAACAGGCAGGTGTACATGGGGCGGTCGTCGCCATAGCGGCGGCGCAGGAAAAAGCCAAAGCTCGCCCCGGCCAGCCCAACCTTGAGCAGCGTCAGCAACGCCAGCGCGATGGGCATGAGCCGATTGGGGCACAACACCGTCAGCCACGACAGCGGGCTGGCCAGGTAGTAGGCGAACAAGCCAATGTAGTTGGTGCCCAACGCCTTGCCCCAAGAAAACAGCATGTCTCCGTATTTCAGGCCGTTAAAAAACTCGACATATTGCCCCGACATATCCATGGCCAGCACGGTCTTGTCGCCAAAGGGCGCGATGCCGATGCGCCAATAGTTCAAGGCTATGATGACGACGGGAACCAGAAAACACCCCCAGCTCCACAACCTCCGCGCCAATTTGCCTTCTTTCCAAAGATCCTTTTTCATACGACCTCGTTCAATCAAAACTCACCATTTGACATGAAGCATTATAGCATAAAACAGGGAGGCGGGGGTGTGATATAATGAAGCGTAAATCTCACAGCCACGAGGTACCCATGGTATACCTTCGCCGGGTGGAACTGCCCGATGACCCCGGGGGCGGTTGGCCCAACAGCATCCCCTCCCTGCGCGGGGGCGGCGGGATGGATTTTGACGCACCCGTGACGTTGCTGTGCGGTGAAAACGGCTCGGGCAAATCCACGCTGATGGAAAGCCTAGCCGTCAAACTCGCCGCCCCGGCGGTCGGCCGCATCGACGCCGGGCGCGACACAACGCTGGACGCCCTGCGTCCCTATGCCAAGGCCATGCGCACGGCGTTTGTGCGCAAGCCCCGCACGACGCTCTTCCTGCGCAGCGAGGATTTTTTCAACTTCCTGCAAGCCATGCAAGCCGAGCGGGAAGACATGCGGCGCGAGCTGGCGCGGGTGGACGAGGAATACAAGGACCGCAGTTCCTTTGCCCGCGGCCAGGCCCGCATGGCCTTTGCCGGTGTCATTGGCGACATGGAATCGCGCTACGGCCGCGACCTGCTGGATCACGCCTCCCACGGCGAGAGTTTTTTGCGGTTGTTCAACGAGCGGCTGGTGCCCGGCGGGCTCTACCTGCTCGACGAACCCGAGGCCCCACTGTCGCCCCTGCGCCAGCTGTCACTGCTGGCTATGATCCGCGACATGGTGGCAAAAGACTGCCAGTTCATCATCGCCACCCACTCCCCCATTTTGCTGGCCTACCCCGGGGCGGCGCTGTACAGCTTTGACACCGCCCCCGTCGCGCGCACACAATACGCTGACCTGGAATCCATCCGCTTATTACGAGATTTCATGCAATCGCCAGAGCGCTTTTTGCGGCATCTATGATGAAGGAGATTGGTATGGATCGACAACTTGCGGTGGTTGCCGCCTCTTATGACGCGGCCATCGAAGGCGGGCGACGGGGCGATGACGAGCCGAGCCCTTATGAGGATTTGCCAGACTACATTACGAGCGACCCCGACTACCCCGCCTACGCGACGGGCATTGGGGTTTCGGCCAGCGCGAATGATGACATTCGCGAGGCGCTTGCACCCGCGGCGGGCATGAAGTTCCTGGACTTGGGGTGTGCGCTCAATCTAATGTTCAACGGCCACGACCAGTGGCCCTCGACTTATTACGGCGTGGACATCAGCGCCCAAACCATCGACCTATTGCACGAGTTCGCAGTGCAAAAACAACTGCCCATCGGCAGCCTGCATTGCGGCAGCATCCACGACATGCCGTTTGACGACGGCGCGTTTGACATTGCCGCCTGCATCGGCGTGCTGGAGTATTTTGCGGCAGATTTTGTCCGCGCGGCGATGGTGGAGATACGGCGGGTGCTCAAGCCGGGTGGTCTGCTGGCCGTGGAGATTCCCCACATTGGCAGCGGGGTATGCCGCGTTGCCAAGATGGTCGAGGCTCACATCGGGCGACCGGGCTTATTTAATCTGTCGCAACAAGATTTCGAGACCATCGCGAGCGAAAGTTTTGCGGTGGAGAAGAAGTACGTTGCGCCAAATTCCGAGGCGGTATTATATATTTTGCGCGCAAAGTAGGAGTATCGATTGAAACGCAGTGTAGTTGGCCTGGCGATGCTGGGCGCGATTGTCGGCGGGGCGGTGTCGGGGCCGTTGGTGCGGTTGGCGCTGGCCCTCCCCTCACAGCCCTCCCCCATCCTCATCGCCGCGGCACGCCAGTGCATGGCGGCGGTGGTGATGCTGGTGGTTTGCCTGAGTCGGCCCGAGTGGCGGGCGCAGATGAAGCTGCAACGGCGCGACATCCTGCCCGTGGGCGTGGCGGGCGTATTGCTGGGGATCAACTTCATCACCTGGAACATCGCCGCCGGATCGACGACGAGTTTTGCCGCCAGCCTGTTCCTCTCGAGCATCACGCTCTTCGTCGGCCTGGGTGCCTGGGCCATGGGCGAAAAGCCCGGCTGGCGGTTCGCCGCCGGCTGCCTGATCGCCCTACCCGGCATGTTGCTGATGGCGGGCGGCGGGGGCGATGGCGAACACAGCCTGCGGGGCGACCTCTACGCCCTGGCCACGGCGCTGGCGTTAACGATCTACATGTTGTGCGGCCGCCGGGTGCGCAAGCACATGCACTTGGTGCCCTATACGGCGTGGATTTACACCATCTCGGCGGTGGTTCTGCTGGCGGCCCTGCCCGCCATGCCGGGGCCCACGGGGCCGCTGGGCTGGCAGTTCTTTGGCTTGGCAGCGGCGATGGTGCTTCTGTGCACCTTCGGCAACCACAGCTTGACTAACTTTGTGCTGGGCCATCGGCCCGCCCACGTCGCGGGCATGATGTCGCTGGGTGAGCCCCCCGTCGCGGCGCTGTTCGGTTTTATTTTCTTTGCCCAGGTACCCACGGGTTGGGCGGCGGTGGGCGGCGGCGTTGCGCTGATTGGCCTGTTGGTCGCCGTGTGGCCCAAGCCGGAAAAAGCAATTCGACAGCCGTTCACAAAAAGTTAACTTGTATAAGGCGTTGACCTGTGGTAAGATACACACAAACACTGGGGAGGGGACACTTGTGGCAGGCAGAAAGAAGAAACCCGAAGAAACCGTAGAAACCGCGCAAGACACGGCCATTGAAGCGCACGAGGAAGTGACGCCAACGGACGAAACCCTCCGACAGGACGACGCCCGGGTGGCCGACGAGCAGGAGACTGCCCAACCCGACGACGACGATCCACAGTGGACCACCACTCAGGACGCAACGGGCAAAAAGGGCAAGCAACGCCCGCGCGGCCCGCGTCCGCCTAAGACCACCAAGCAAAAGATCACGGACATCGCCTACCACGCCGTGCTGTTCATCTGTGTGGTGGTGTTTTCCTTTGCCGCGACAGTATTGATCCGCGACAGCTATTATCGCTGGAAGAGCCGCGACCTTAATGCCCAGTTGCAGGGCATCGCGCCGCCTTCGAGTATCGATGGCTTCCAGCCTCCGGATCCCAACGCCACGCGCGGCCCCCACGTCCCCATGCCCCAGCCCGAGCCGCCCGAGGGTGGCTACCTGGCCGAGCTCAAGAAGAAAAACCCCGACATCGTCGGTTGGATTCGCATCCCCAATACCACCATCGACTACCCCGTCGTGCGCCACCCCAAGGACAACACTTACTACCTGACCCACGCTTTCGACCGCTCCTTTAACGGCGCGGGCTCCATCTACATGGATCACCGCAACGACGGCTATTTCCACGATAACAACAGCGTGCTCTACGGCCACCGCCGCAACGACGGTCAGATGTTCTACGATCTGGAAAACAAATTCCGCTCCAAGGCCTATGTCGAGGCCCACCCCACCATCGAGATCATCACCGAGAACCGTTACCTCTACGCCACGATCTTTGCCGTGTGCGTCTTCCCCTCGGTGGCCGACTACCGCCAACCCAACTACGACACCCCCGAAAGCTTCGCGACCTTCATGAGCCTGATCGACAGCAAAAACGAGGTTCGCGGCGTCAACGGCGGCATCAAACCCGTCTACGGCGACCGCATCCTGACGCTGTCGACCTGCAACTACGACTACAACTCGGCCCGCCTGGTGGTCTTTGCCGTCTTCGATGAGCGGTACTTCGAATACCGCTGGGAAGCCTTCCGCGACTACCTGCCCGCGCCCACCCCCGTGCCCACACCCACCCCCGACCCCTCCAATCCCCCCACGCCTCCCCCTCCTC
>JGI994J12354_10001479_pt1 | contig 23702 bp, 28 predicted proteins | sample IntmicLarv3ML3BL_FD_12354 | JGI IMG/M metagenome (IMG submission 12354) | reverse complement strand
TACAAATCAAACAGGACAAAAAGGAGAAAAAACAATAGAAGAAGTACAAGAAAACTATGTAGTGGGGAATACTATTGTCAAAGATGAAAATGGAAATAAAATAGTAGTACCAGATGGGTTTAAAATAACTGGAGATACAAAAGAAGTAAATGAGGGAATAGTAATAACAGATGGAATAAATGAGTTTGTATGGATACCAGTAGGAAATATTTCAGATGGAAGTAATATGTATCAAATAAATTTGAGTAGATACACATTTGAAGAAGATGGAACAGCAATAGATGAAGGAGATTCAGTAATAAATTCTTTTCAGGAGTTAGAAATATCACCATATGGAAATACAACAGCAAAAAATATACAAGAATTTATATCAAGTGCTAAATTAAATGGAGGATATTATATAGGAAGATATGAAGCAAGTGAAAATATTGGAACAGGAAAAGCGGAAAGTAAGGAAAACCATACAACATGGACAAATATAACTCAGCAAGATGCAGCATCAAAGGCAAGAGAAATGTATGAAGAAAATAGTAGCTATACAAGTGATTTAGTAAATAGTTATGCATGGGATACAGTAATAGTATTTATTCAAACATTTGGTCAAAATAATTATTCAAGACAAATAAGGTTATCAACAAGTAAGTTATCAACAGGAGTAGCAGGAGATGAACAATTAAATATAAATGACATGGCTGGAAATGTGTATGAGTGGACTACAGAGACCAGATCATCTAATCCAAGTGTTCGTAGAGGTGGACGTTACAGTAGCAGCAGTGCCTATACAGCTCTTCGTACTGATAGTAGTGTAAGTGGTAACAATGTATACTCTCGGCTTCAGACCACTTATATATATATCTTTGTAATCTAAAATTATGAAAATAATCAGTAAATGAACTGGTTTAAAAATAAAGAAAAAAATGAAATAGTATTAATCAAGAGTGCAAATATGGCATATCTTTATCTACTCAATTGAAATAGAAAAGAACTCTTAATAGTAAAAATGATAAAATAAGAATGTATAAAAAATCAATATTGAAACATGACTATAATAAGATAAGGCATTATAGAAGTATATTTAAAATAAAATTACTAAATAAAATTACAGTTGTCTAACTTTTCAGTATTAATATTACATTAATAGTATGTAGAAATAATAATAAATTATAAAATGACACATTTAGTCACCATCCCCGATGTTTCATTTGACTTATATTTTCATTTAAGTTAGAATAATATCATATAAATTAAAAAAGTGTATAAAATATACTTATGAAAAATATTAAAAAGACAGAGGAGGAAAAAATGAAAATAAAATACCAAGACAAAATATTAAATGTGGAAGAAATAATAACTGTACAAGAACTATTAAAAGAAGAGATAAATAATAGTAATTACCCAGTGGTTGCTGCAATATATAATAATGAATATGTGAATTTGGATTGTGAAATAATAGAGGATGGAGAAATTAAATTATTAGATATTTCAAGTAAAGAAGGAACTAAAATTGCAAGAAGAACTTTAATATATATTATGGTAAAAGCATATGAAGAAATGGGGATAAATAAAAAGTTAACAGTAAATTATCAGTTGACAAATGCGATGTTTTGTAATGTGGAAGATATGAATATAACAGAAGATTTTATTAAAGAATTAACAGAAAAGATGAGAAAAATAGTAAAATCTGATTTACCAATAAAACAACTTATAATGAATCGTAATGAAGCAGAAGATTTTTATAATAATAATGAAACATCAAAAGGAAGGCTACAATATGACTTGAAAGATAATGAAAATATATACATGTATTATTGCGAAGATTATTATAACTATTGTTATGGAATTCTTTCAAATAAAACAGGAGTAACTAAAATATTTGAACTTGCAAAATATGAAGAAGGTTTTTTAATTAGATATCCTGAAATAGGGAAACCAGAACAATTACCAAAATGGATAAAAACAAAAAAATTAGCATGGGCATTAAGCGAATATGAAGAAATACACAAAATATTAAATATGGAAACAGTATATAGATTAAATAAATCAGTAGAAGAAGAAAAAATAAAAGATACAATTATGCTAGGAGAAGCATTACATGAGAAAAAAATAGCAAATATAGCAGATAGAATTTCAAGGAATAATAAAGTGAAGATGGTATTAATTGCAGGACCATCATCATCAGGAAAAACAACATTTGCTCAAAGATTAGGAATACAACTAAAAATTAATGGATTAAAACCTGTAACAATATCAGTTGATAATTATTTTGTAGAAAGAGAAGATACACCAAAAGATGAAGATGGAAAATATGATTTTGAATGTATTGAAGCAATAGATTTAGAACTATTTAATAATCATATATCTAAACTATTAAATGGTGAAGAAATTGAAATGCCAGAGTTTGATTTCAAAATTGGAAAAAAAATATATAATGGACATAAATTAAAATTAGAAGAAGATGAAATATTAGTAATGGAAGGAATACATTGCTTGAATGATCAATTAACAAATAGTATTCCAAAAGACCAAAAATATAAAATATATATTAGTGCATTAACAGTTTTAAATATGGATAGATACAATAGAATATCAACAACAGATACAAGACTAGTTAGAAGAATAGTAAGAGACCATCAATTCAGAGGATATTCTGCAAAACATACAATAGATACATGGTATATGGTAAACAGAGGAGAACAAAAAAACATATTCCCATACCAAGAAGATGCAAACAGTATATTCAATACATCATTAATATATGAACTAGGAGCTTTAAAAACAATAGCTATGCCATTATTAGAAGAAATATCAAAAGATGAACCAGAATATGCAGAAGCAAGACAATTAATTAATATGCTAAAATATTTCAAAGAAATACCATCAGAATATGTACCTAAAAATTCATTACTAAAAGAATTTTTAGGTGGAGGAGATTTTGGTAAACATTAAGTAAAATATATGTAAATTATATAATTTAGGAGAAGTTAGATGAACCAGAGAAACTTTACAAAAATAGATGAACAATTTATATGCCATAATTGTAAAAAGCAAGTACAAGAACTTAAATACACATGTCGAAATCATTGTAATGATTGCTTACATTCTAAACATGTTGATAAAAATCCAGGAGATAGGCAAGAACAATGTCAGGGGGATTTAGAGCCAGTTAGCTTAGAAATTGGGAATAAAAAAGGATATGTAATAATATTTAAATGTAAAAAATGTGGAGCAATTAGAAAAAATAAAGCAGCAAAAGATGATAATATGAATTTAATAATTAAATTAAGTAGTAAGCAAATATAGAAAAAACACAAATATAGAAAAAACACAACTTATGAAGTATTACTTCATAAGTTGTGTTTTTTAAAATTTAATTAAAATTTATTTAAACTTCCTTATATAAATTTCCATTAGTATAGTCTTTTCCATCTAATCGGTTTCCAGATTTTACAGTATAAGAAATATTATTAATTTCATCAATATTTTCATATAAAATATCAATTCTGGCAGAATTAACTGAAAAATCTTTTATAGGAATAGATGTTATTTTACTATTATAAATAGTAGTAACAGTTTGAAGGTTATCAGGAATAATTGGGAAACTCATATTTAATCTATCCTTCAAAAAATACTTATAATTTTCTCTACATTTTGTAGTACAATCAGGGTAGCATTTATTAGATTTTCCAAGTAAACAATAATTCATATTCATTAAAGGAGTTTGTCCATATACAACTAATTCTTTTTTTAGATAGTTATAATTACACAAATTATCAATTGTTTTTTTATCTAATTCTGGAGATAAAGTAAATTTACTAATTCCAAGGTTTTTAAGTTCTAGTACTGTATTTAAGTTAAATACATTTAAATTAAAGTTAGCAACTAATTTAAAATACTTATCAACATCTTCAAATAAATCATGTAGTAATTTTATATAACTAAGATTTGATAAAACAAATCCCTTAATATCATATTTTTTAACAGAAGTTTCAGCATGGTTATATAAAAGGTTTTGATAATTTCCTTTTAAAATGGGAGGTAGGTAAATATATGTACTAAATTTATTGCTAATAGTTTTTAAGATATCATTGTATTTTTTATTTGAAAAATATTTTAGTGGGATATATATATTATCAATATTTTCAAGTTTAGAATAATCAAAATTTATATTTAAAATATTTAGCAATAAAGAAATTTTGGGAGTATTAATTTTTGTATCTTTCAAAGTATCTCTCATACTAGATAATATATTATCATCAATTGGAAATGAACTAGTTTCTTTTGTCGATATTTTAGGGATTCTTTTTATATTATAATATACAAAAGCTTCTACTTGTTCTAATATATTTCTACGAAGTTCATTTAAAACACTTAATTTAGGTAGGAATAAGTTATCATCTAAATCAATATCAATAATTTTAAATTCATAAGGAGTATTAGAAGTTTTAGATAATTGTTTAATAATAGAATCTTTATCTAAAGGTCTATTTTTAGCTTCTACAGGAATAAATTCAGAAATAGTATTTACATCTAAATCCTGATAAACATCTAAATTATTAGCAGCAGTTACATAAATAGAAATAGGTAAATCTTTTTTTATTGTAATTTTAGCTTTTAAGAAAACTTTTCTATTTTCTTTTTCATAACTTTGTTTTGCTAAAGTAGATAAAGCTTTAGAAGATATTTTATAGACTTTATCAGTTAAATTAATATTACCTTTCATTCTTCCAATTGTAACAGTTTGGCCAATATTTGTTTTAGTTATGTTTTTATCATTACACATAAGTTCAGAAATAGTATAAGTACCAGTTTCTTTTTCTAAAGAAATAGTATCTCCAATTTCAACTTCTTCTTTTAGTTTTAAAGTAATTAGACCTTTAGATTTGTTATAGTTTTGAATAATACCCAAAGGCAATCCCATATTATTAGGTTTTTCTTTATAAACCAAATCTTTATTAGCATCATTATTTAAATGACCGAGTAGAAGATAGTCCACGATTAAATACTTGCAATAATTCTTTTTTATCTTTTTCTTCAACAATAAAATCTTTGCAAGATAAAGCTAAATCAATATATTTCCTATAGATTCTAGTAACAGTTGCAACATAATTAGGAGATTTCATTCGTCCTTCAATTTTAAGACAATTTACACCAGAACTTATAAATTTTGGTATATCTTCTAAACTACATAAATCACGAGTACTAAGTAAATAACCAGAATCTATTTTTTCATTTTCTTTTAATAATTCAAAAGGTAATCTACAAGGTTGTGCACATTTCCCTCTGTTTCCAGATCTTCCACCAATCATACTAGAAAATAGACATTGTCCAGAATATGAAATACATAAAGCTCCATGAGCAAAACATTCGATTTCAATATCTGTATGACTTGCAATATATTCAATTTCACTAAAAGAAAGTTCTCTTGACAATACAACTCTTTTAAAACCTAAATCTTGTAGCTGAAGAACACCATTTAAGTTATGAATTGACATTTGAGTACTACCATGGATAGGTAGGTCTGGAAATTGATTAATCAATTTTATAGCCAATCCTAAATCTTGTACAATAATTGCATCAATTCCAAATTCATAAGCTTTTTGGCTTAAAAAAAGAGCATCTTCAAATTCACTATCTTTAATCAAGGTGTTTAAAGTTAAATTTGTTTTAACACCTCTTAATTTAGCATATTTTATTACTTTTTCTAATTCATCTAAATCAAAATTATGAGCAAAAGCTCTAGCACTAAAGGAACTACTTCCAAAATATACACTATTTGCACCATTTTGAACAGCAGCCATTAAACATTCAAAATCACCAACTGGTGAGAGTAATTCTATCATGATAACCTCCAAGTAATTTTTATTTCATATATATTGTAACATAAAATAAAAGAGAATTGGTGAAAAAAATAAAAATAAGAAGAATTTTGTTGACGAAAAAAATCGCTAATGATATAATACAATTGAAAAATAATACTTAAAAGTAGAAAACAAAAAAGACAAATTAACAAAAGATTTTGGAGGAATAACAAATGGAGAAATTAAAGAAAATATCGAGTTTAATTATAATTTTTACTCTAATTATATATAGTTGTTTACTGTATTTTGTAAATAATGAATCTTATGCAATCACTCAAACAAGAACTACTAATATAGATGGAATAGATGAAAATTTATATCCAGGATTTAAAGAAAGAATAAAAGAATTACAAAGACAATATCCGAATTGGACATTTAAAGTATTTTATACAGACCTTGAATGGTCAGATGTAATTTCAAACCAATATGTAGGGCATATGTCAGGACCTAGAAATATGATATATGGAAATAATACATATCAAGGTGAATGGATATGTTCTGCATGTACATATCGAAATGGAATTTGGAGATGTGCATCACCAGAAGCCATAAGATATATAATGGATCCTCGTAACTCATTAAATACATCAGATATATTTCAATTTGAAGAATTAACTAATAATGGATATACAGCAAGTGAAATAACAACTATGATAAGAGGAACATTTTTAGAAGGTCATACAACAGCAATTACAAATTCAGCAGATGAAACAGGGATTAACCCATATTATATAGTAGCTAGAATATTACAAGAACAAGGAAGAAATGGATCAGTACTTACAAATGGTTCAAGAGGGGTATATAACCCATTTAATATTGGAGCAACAGGAAATTCTGATAGTGAAGTAATTGCAAATGGAACAGCATATGCACAAAATAGAGGATGGGATACATTAGAAAAAGGAATTGTTGGAGGAATAAATTTTGTAGCTAATGGTTATATAAATAAAGGTCAAAATACATTATATTTACAAAAATTTGATGTGGATAATTCACACAATGGACTATATTGGCATCAATATATGCAAAATTTAACTGCAGCACAATCAGAAGGTGCAATACTTAGAAATACATATATTAATAATAATGCACTTAGTTCAAAACACACATTTGTAATTCCTGTATATAAGAATATGCCAGCTACGCCTAGTAGAAGACCAAATAGTCAAGGAACATCAGAAATAACTAGTGATTTAGTTAAGGTAAATGTAAATAGTACAATCAATTTGAGAAATGCACCAGGTGGAACAATAATTGGCCATTTATCAAAAGATGAAATAGTAACTAGAATAGAAAGAGCAACAGTAAGAACAGGAAAAACATATTGGGATAAAGTAAGAAAAGCAAATGGTGTAGAAGGTTTTGTGGCAAGAGAAACAGATTTAGATGAACCAGTATATAAACTATATTTAGTACCAATTAATGAAGAAAGTAAGCCAGAAGAAATACCAGAAATACCAACGACTCCAGAAATAAAAAAAGGTGATGTAAATGGAGATCGGACAAATAACCCCATCAGATTATGTTTTAGTTAAAAATCATATAACAGGTGATAATATATTAAATAGTGAGATATCTAAACAAGCAGCAGATTTTAATGGAGATGGAGAAATAACCCCATCAGACTATGTTTTAATAAAAAATCATATAATTGCAAATATGTAATTAAAAATAAAGGAGAAAAAATATGTTTATAAATAGAAAAGTAAGAAATTTATTGATAGTTATCATATTTTTTGCAATGATGATATTGATTAATTCTAATTCAGCATATGCAGGAGTGACAGCATCTAATACATCTGTAACAGTAGATGAAAACGGAGTAGCAACAGTTACAATTACAGGTTCAAATGTAACTGGAACAGTTTCAGTAAGTACAGCAAATGCAAATATTGCAACAGTTACATCTTCTTATAATTGGATTGAAAATAGTTCTGTTACAGTAACAATTAGAGGAGTAACAGCAGGTACTACAACAGTTACAGTAAGTGGAAAAGTAGCAGATTCTACAACTGGAGCAGGGGATACAACATATTCTATTCCAATTAGTGTAACGGTTAGAGGAAAAAGTACTGATGTACCAGATAATAATAGTAGTAATAACAATTCGAATAGCACAGGAAATACTGGAACTACAGGAAATACGAATAATAATCAAGTAGAACCAAAATCAAGTAATAGCAACTTAAGTAATTTAGGAATCAGACCAAATGATTTTACAGGATTTAGATCAGGAATAACAACATATAATGTAACAGTTCCAACAGATGTAGAGAAAATAGAAGTATATGCAACAAAACAACATGAAAAAGCAACTGTTACAGGAACAGGAACTAAATCTTTAAAAGAAGGATTAAATATATTCTCAGTAGTTGTAAAAGCAGAAGATGGTACACAAACAACATATACAATTAATGTTACAAGACAAGAAAATACACAAGAGGAAATAAGTGAAGGTGTAAATCAAGATATTGAAATAGGAATACAAGGTATATCAATGTTAAAAATTGAAGATTTAGACCTAATACCAGAATTTGAAACAGGAATATATCAATATACAATTAGATATGTTGGAACAAAAGATTTTTTAGAAATAGAAACTTCAGCAACAGATGAAGATTATAAAATAGAAATAGTAGGAAATAATGGGCTAGTAGAAGGTGAGAATATAATAACTATACTAGTAGAAGATAAAGAAGGAAATAATATTGCAACATATCAAATAACAGTAGATAAAAAATTAATAGATGAAGAAGCATTACTTAAACAAGAAGAACTTAGAAAAGAACAAGAAAGAATAAAACTAATTATAATCGGAATATCTGTCATAGCATTAATTATATTAATAACAATAATAGTTCTAATAGTAAGGCATAAAAGAAATTTGTATGATGATGAATATGACGAATATGATGATGAGAATTTTGATAACAATATACAAAACACAGAAGAACTACCAAGAGAAGAATTAAAAAAAGAATATTTAAATAGATTTAATGATGAAATAGAATTTGATGAAGATTATGAAGAAAAACCTAAAAGAAGGTCAAAAGGAAAAAGATTTAAATAAATAGGAAAAGAAGATAAATACTAAATAAAATGTATCTATCTTCTTGGTTTTTTAATAGTAACAATAATGCAATTTATTCATCTTTAAAATAAGAAGTGTTAAATGTAAATATAAATGTATAATTAAAAAGCATTTGAAGAATGGAGAAGATATAAGAAGAAAGTTAAAAAATTACTAATTGTCAAAGACCAAGATATTTTCTGGAGTCTGCTAGATGATGTACTTACCATAATCGATAAAAGTAAAAAAATGATAGGAATATCTGTCTTAGATATCCTAAATAACAAAAAAGAGTACCTATAAAGGAACTCTTTTTTATTATAAATTTTTAGCATATTAGCATAGATTAGGAAGGATTAGCAACATCCACCTCTACCACCATTACCACAACAACAAAATACTAATAATAAAAGAATTATAATCCAGCAACAATCATCACCAAATCCAAATCCACCACAACCTCTATTTTCTGGCATAGTCCAGACCCCCTTTCATTTTTAAATAAATATGTTTAACATCTTTTGTAATTTTTCCCTGTGACATCCTTTGTATAATATATAATATGAAACTAAAAATATATTGACACAGTTTTTAATTAAAAAATAAAAATTGCAGAAAAATAGATAATGTAGTAAACTGGAATTCACAAATATATTTATATAAAACATAAAACAGATAGGAGCGTTAACATGGAATATTTAGATTTAGTAGATGAAAATGATAAAGTTATAGGAAAAGAAGATAGAAATATCATATATAAGAATGGCTGGAAAAATTTTAGGGTAATAAATATAATAATATTTACAAAAGATAATAAAATATTATTACCTCAAAGAAGTGAAAATAGAAGGGTGTTTCCAAATTGTTATGATTGTTCAGTTGGTGGTCATGTAGACAGTGGAGAAACATATGAAGAAGCAGCATATAGAGAGCTAAAAGAAGAGTTAGGTATTACTCGGAGTTAAATTGGAAGAATTGGCATATTTTAAGCCAAATGATATAGATACAAGTGCATTTTCAAAATTGTATAAATTGGTATATGATGAAAAATTAAATTATGATAAAGATGGAATAAAAGCAATATATTATAAAACAAAAAATGAAATTATGGAGCTGATAAAAAAAGATATAACTAAATTTAAAGAAGATTATCCAAAAATTTTTGTATGGTTAGACAAAAATGGAATAATATAATTAACTAGTAAAGCAATAAATAATTAAATATTATAAAAAATTGATTACTTCAAAATCTCATATAACTAAAAAAAGAACCTCTTAAAGTTAAGGGGTTCTTCAAAGTTTTAGATATTAAACCTCAATAAATTAATTAACAACAATCTCTTTTTCCACCATTACCACAGCAAAAAAATACTAATAATAAAACAATTATAATCCAACAACAATCATCACCAAATCCAAATTTTCCAAAGCATCTACTTTCTTCTGGCATATTAAAGCCCTCCTTTTCATTAAAATAAATATGTTTTGATATCTTTTGTAATTTTTCTATTTAATTCTTCTGTATAAGATATAATATGAGAAAAAAAGAATAATGGCACAGTTTTTGTAAAAAAAAGCTATGTTCGCTTTTTTCTTTTAACAAATTATGATAAAATCTGAGCAATAGAAAGGAAGATAAGAATGCCAGAAAAAACAAAAAAAGTAGAAGAAATATTTAATGATTACAAAACAAATGCTAATATTAAATATGCTAATATAAATGGATTAAATGTAATAAAAAAAACAAATACTTTGCAAGTTATATTAAGTTTTGATGAATACATTGATATAAAAGAAATCTGGTATTTTGAAAAATTCTTAATAGAGAGATTTAAATTTGAATATGTAGATATTAAAATCAATTATCATGAACAAGTGGAAAAAAAGCCAATTGAAACAGAATGGAAAAGTATAATTGCATATATGTCACATAAATATCCATTAACAAAACCATTACTATTATTAAAAAGTGATATAGAAGTATTAGAAAAAGAAATAAAAGTAAAAATGCATATAAAGGGAGCAGAATTTTTAAAAGCAAAAAAAACAGATAAAGAATTACAAAAAGTATTAAAAAACTTATTTGGAAAAGAATATAATATAGACATTACAGAAGAGATATCAAAAGAGGATATGAAAGCATTTAAAGAAAGCATAGAAAGAGAAGAAAAACAATTTGTAAAAAAAGCAGAAGAAAATATGAAACAAAATGAATTAAAAGAAGACAACCAAGTTCCAGAATACAATAATGTAGACTATATGCCACCAACAGATGTAGAAGGGTATATTCCAGAAGAAACAGAAAATATGGAAAATATTTCTGAAATAGAAGATAATATATTAGATACACAAGAATATATTATGGGAAAACCATCAAAAGCAAGAGAAAAGAATATAAATATAAAAGATATAACAGCAAATGATGGAAGAGTAACATTAGAAGGAAGAGTTATAAATAGTGAATTACGAGAAACTAAATCTGGAAAAGGAATGATAATATTTGACCTTTATGATGGAAGTGGAACAATTACAGTAAAATCATTTGCAAAAGATATGATTGAAGGAAATGAAATTATAGGGAAAATAGAAAAAGCAATAGCGATAAAAACAATAGGAAAAGCAGGACTAGATACTTATGCAGGAGATATAACAGTAATTAGCAATATAATAATTAAAACTAATACAAATATCCCAGAGCCACCAGAGGAAGAAGAAACACCACAAATACTTCGGAACATCACAAAATATTACAGAAAATTTAGTAACTGTTGCAGATTTAGGAGTAGATGATGGTAAAATTGCACTTCAAGGAGAGGTGATATTTACAGAAGATAGAACATTAAAATCAGGAAAAACACTGTTTAGTTTTGACCTTTATGATGGAACAAGTACAATTACATGTAAAATATTTTTAGATAAAGATAAAGCAAAAAAAACAATGAAAAGAATTCAAAATTCAAAAGGAATAAAATTATCAGGAACAGTTCAAATGGATACATTTTCAGGAGAGTTAACAGTTATGGCAAATACTATTATAGAAACAGAAGGGGTAAAAAAAGAAATAAGACAAGATAATAGTAAAGAAAAAAGAGTAGAATTACACATGCATACAAAAATGAGTCAAATGGATGGGATGACATCTGCTAAAGATTTGATAAAAAGAGCCATGAAATGGGGGATGAAATCAATTGCAATAACAGACCATGGAGTTGTTCAAAGTTTCCCAGAAGCACATAAATTAATTGGATATGATAATCCAGATATGAAAGTTATATATGGAGTAGAAGCATATTTAGCACCTGATAAAAATGATGCAGTAATTAATTCTAAAGGACAAGATATAGATACTGAGTATTGTGTACTTGACTTAGAAACAACAGGTTTTTCAGCAACAACAGAGAAAATAACAGAAGTTGGTATAATGAAAATAAAAAATGGAGAAATAATTGATAAATTAGGTTGTTTTGTAAATCCAGAAAAACATATTCCACAAAGAGTAACAGAAGTTACGAATATAACAGATGAAATGGTAAAAGATGCCAAAACAATAGATAAAGTATTTCCTGAAATTATAGAATTTATAAAAGGTTCTGTATTAGTTGCACACAATGCAGGATTTGATATGGGATTTTTGAAACAAAATGCAAAAAATTTAGGTTATGAATTTGATTATACATATATAGATACTTTAAGTTTAGCAAAAGATTTATTTCCAGAATATAAAAGATATAAATTAGGAACAATTGCAAAAAATTTAGGGATTAAAGTTGAAGTAGCTCATAGAGCATTAGATGATGTTGATACTACTGTTAAAGTATTTAATATAATGCTTAACATGTTAAAAGAAAAAGGTGCCAAAAAATTAGATGAAATAAATCAAGTTAGTGTATCAGAAGAAGCTAAAAAAGAAGAATACAAAAAATTAAATACATTCCATGCAATAATACTTGCTAAAAACTATGTAGGACTTAAAAACTTATATAAATTAGTATCTCTTTCACATGTTGACTATTTCTATAGAAAACCACGTATTTTGAAAAGTTTATTTAAAAAATATTCAGAAGGACTAATTCTTCGGAAGTGCTTGTGAATCAGGAGAGCTATATCAAGCAATATTACTTGGGAAAACAGATGAAGAAATAGAAGAAATTGCAAATGACTATGATTATTTAGAAATTCAGCCATTGGGAAATAATCAATTTCTAATTAGAAAAGAAATGGTAAAAGATGAAGAAGCATTAAGAGATATAAATAGAAAAATAGTAGAATTAGGAGAAAAACTAAATAAACCTGTTGTAGCAGCTTGTGATGTACATTTTATGGATCCACAAGATGAAGTATACAGAAGGATATTAACTGCTGGGCAAGGATTTGATGATGCTGATAATCAAGCACCACTATACTTAAGAACAACTGAAGAAATGCTAGAAGAGTTTAGTTATTTAGGAGAAGAAAAAGCATATGAAGTGGTAGTAACAAATACAAACAAAATATCAGATATGTGTGACCGAATAAGTCCAATATCTAAAGAAAAATGTCCACCACATATACCACGGATGTGAGCAAGAAATACGAGATATAGCATATGACAAAGCACATGAACTATATGGTGAAGAATTACCTGAAATTGTAAAAGAAAGATTAGATAAGGAACTAGATTCAATAATATCTAATGGATTTGCAGTTATGTACATTATTGCTCAAAAACTAGTATGGAAATCAAATGAAGATGGATATATTGTAGGTTCAAGAGGTTCAGTAGGTTCATCATTAGCTGCATATATGACAGGGATTACAGAAGTAAATTCATTACCTGCACATTATATGTGTACAAATTGTAAGTTTTCAGATTTTACAGACTATGGATACAAAAATGGATTTGATTTGCCAGATAAGAAATGTCCTAAATGTGGGGAGCAATTTGTAAAAGATGGAATGGATATACCATTTGAAACATTTTTAGGATTTAATCGGAGATAAAGAACCAGATATTGATTTAAACTTTTCAGGAGAATATCAAGCAAAAGCACATAGATACACAGAAGAAATATTTGGAAAAGGAACAACTTTTAAAGCAGGAACAATTGGAACAATAGCTGATAAAACAGCTTTTGGATATGTGAAAAAATATTTTGAAGAAAGAAATATACCAGTAAATAGAGCAGAAACTCAAAGACTAGCAAGTGGATGTACAGGGATTAAAAGAACATCAGGACAACATCCAGGAGGAATTATAGTAGTACCAAAAGGGAGAGAAATATATGAATTTTGCCCAATACAACATCCAGCAGATGACGCAAATTCTGATATTATAACAACACATTTTGATTACCATTCAATTGATAGTAACTTACTTAAATTAGATATATTAGGCCATGACGACCCAACAATTATACGTATGCTTTATGATATCACAGGAATTGACCCAACAAAAGTACCATTAGATGACAAAGAAACAATGTCAATATTTAGTTCAACAAGAGCACTTCGGAATTGAATCTTCTCAAATAAAGTCTGAAGTTGGAAGTTATGGTGTGCCAGAATTTGGAACAAAATTTGTAAGAGGGATGTTAGTTGATACAAAACCTACAACATTTGATGAACTAATTCGTATTTCTGGATTATCACATGGGACAGATGTATGGATTGGAAATGCACAAAGTTTAATAGAAGCAGGAACTGTAACTTTGCAAGATGCAATTTGTTGTCGTGATGATATTATGAATTATTTAATTGAAAAAAAGTTACCATCAGATAAGGCATTTAAAATAATGGAATTTGTACGTAAAGGATTAGCAGGAAAGGTGCCAGATGTATGGGCAGGCTATAGTGAAATAATGAGAGAATATGAAGTACCTGAATGGTATATTAAATCATGTGAAAAAATTAAATATATGTTTCCTAAAGCACATGCTGCAGCATATGTAACAAATGCTTTTAGAATTGCATGGTTTAAAGTTCATCAGCCTCTTGCATATTATGCTTCATATTTCTCTATTAGAGCAGATGAGTTTGACAGTAATAGTATGATATTTGGAAAAGAAAAAGTGAAAAATAAAATGAAAGAAATTGACTTGCAAGGAAATGCAGCAACAACAAAAGATAAAAATATGTATTCAATTTTAGAATTAGTATTAGAGTTATATGAAAGAGGCCTTACATTTTTACAAATGGATTTATACAAATCACATGCTTCAAAATTTTTAGTAGAAGATGGAAGTATAAGACCACCACTAAATAGTATACCAGGACTTGGAACAATAGCTGCAGAAGGAATAGTAAATGCAAGAGAAAATGGAAAATTCATGTCAATCGATGATATGAAAATAAGGTCAAAAGTAGGTAACTCAGTAGCAGATTTATTAAAACAATTCGGTTGTTTAGAAGGGATGAGCCAAAGTAATCAAATGAGTTTGTTTGGATAAAATTTAAAGTCTACATATAAAAAAGAAGAACATAAAAGTAAAAAAGAAGTTTTGAAAATTCAAACTTCTTTTTACTTTTTTCAGCTCTACTCTTTCAACTACTTCAAACAAACGAAAATATTTTGTGAAACTTTTAGCTTTAAATAGGAAACACATTATTAATAGACTTTATGTTTTTATCATGTTAATATACATAAATTAATTGACAAAATACATAAAAAAATATACTATTGTAAAAAAGGAGAAAAAATACATGAATACAAAATACAATGAATTAAGTATAGAGTTAAAAAAGTACTTTGAAATATTGTCACCAGAAGGAATACCAGATTTTATATTTGAATATATAGATAGCCCAGAAATGAAAAGAATAGATAAAATAGGAACAGCTTGTGGAACAGATTACACTAAAATATTTGGACATAAATATTTCTATTCTAATTTAGAACATAGTATAGCAGTGGCTTTAATTGTATGGAATTTTACAAAAGATAAAAAGCAAACATTAGCAGGTCTATTTCATGATATATCAACACCTGTATTTAAACATTGCATAGATTTTATGAATGGTGATCATGAAAAACAAGAATCAACAGAAGAATTAACTACAAGTATGATAGAGAATGGAAAGGAAATAAAAGAATTATTAAATAAAGATAATATAAAAGTTTCAGAAGTAGATAATTATCACATGTATCCAATTGCTGATAATGATACACCAAAACTATCGAGTGATAGACTAGAATATACATTATCAAATGGGTTATATTTCGACAATATGGAAGTATATAATTTAGAAGATATAAGAAAAATATATGGAAATATAAAAATATTAAAAAATGAAGAAAATGAGTGTGAACTAGGATTTAAAAGTATAGAAATAGCTGAAAAATTTATTGATACTGCAAGTAAGTTATGGCCTCGTTGGATAGATAATCCAGATAAAGTAGTAATGCAATTTATAGCAGATAGTGTGAAAAGAAGTTTTGAAATAGGAGAACTTACGAAACAAGACTTATATACATTGTCAGAAGAAGAAATTATTAAAAAAATAGAAAATAGTGGTGATAAACATTTCTAAGTGTTTTAAAATATTTAGAAACTTACAAAAAGTAGGAGAAAGTGAAATATATATTCCAAATAAATATTGTGTTAATATAAAAACAAAAAGAAGATACATTAATCCACTTGTTGAAACAGATAATGGAACAAAAAGAATAGTGGATGTATCTGAAAAGGCAAAAAGTAAAATAGAAGAATATTTAAATTTAGAATTTAAGAAATATGCATATTTAGATTTAGAATTTTAGATATTGAAAAATATGTATCTAAAATATGAGATTTATGTCAAAAAGAGGCAAACATACTTTGATATTGGTATGAAAAAGTTGTAATTATAACAAAATATTGATATGAAAAACTTGCAAAGTAGGTTCGTTACTTGGGGTTAAATTAAACAGATTTAAGTCATCATTTCCTGTAGGGAAAGTTGAAATATTACATATGTATCCATTAAATTTTGAAGAATATTTAATGGCTTGTGGTCAAAATATGTTACTTAAAAAAATAAAATCATGTTATACAGAATTAAAACCAATGCCAGGTGATTTGCATAAGCGTTCTCTTGACTTGTATAGAAAATATTTATGTGTTGGAGGCATGCCAGAAGCAGTATTAAATTTTATATCTAGTGATATGAATATTATGAAATTTGATAAGAATATTTCAGAGATTTTAACAGATATGTATTTGGCTGATATGAGTAAATATACAATAAGTAAAATTGAAAGTGTTAAAATTGAAAAAGTATATAAAAATATCTCGATTCAATTAGGAAAAGAGAATACTAAAAGATTTATTTATAATAGTATAGAAAGTGGAGCATCTAAAAGAAAATATGAAAGTTCAATTGATTGGTTAGTATCAAGTGGTATGGCAATTAATTGTAATTTGGTAGAAACAATAATGAAACCACTTAAAGCATATGAAAATAATAATATGTTTAAATTATTGGAATAGTGGTAATACTGCTGAAATTGATTTTTTATTATACAATGATGATGGCATAATTCCAATTGAAGTGAAAGCTAGTGAAAATACTAAATCACAAAGTTTAAAAATATATGTAAAAAGATATAGACCCAAATATTCAATTAGAATATCTGCAAAGAATTTTGGAATAGTAACTAAGCTGTAGAAATAATAAAATTATATAGAAAGAAAGAGGCAATATAATAATGGAACAAATCAATATACAAGAAATATTTTCTATGCAGAATATACTAATATACATATTAGTAATAAATATAATTGGATTTTTTGCAATGTGGTTAGATAAAAGAAAAGCAAAAAAAAGAGCATGGAGAATACCAGAAAAAACACTATTTATAATAACAGCATTAGGTGGAGGAGTAGGAACAACACTTGGAATGTATAAGTTTAGACATAAAACACAAAAATTAAATTTTGTTATAGGTTTACCATTTATAACTATATTAGAAATAATTGGTATTATATATTATTTTGTCATAAAGTAAAACGAATTATGTAATTTGAGAGAAAAAGTAAAAAGCTAAAAATGTTAATAATAAGCATTTTTAGCTTTTTTATAAATTATAATATTTAAAAAAATGAGTACACATAAACTGTTGGAAAAATAAAATGCATAAAAAGGTAAAAAACAAACAAAAAGTTTTGTGAACAACTTGTGAACACAAAAACAGTATTTTCAGTTATTCACAAAGTTATCCACAGTATCCACAAAAGATAGAAATGTAAAAAAATGAAAAATCAACATAAAAACAAGTAACATAAAACAGGTAAGACTACATAATTGTAATGGAGATGAAATAAAGTTGAAATAAAAAAGTGCGAAAAATAGCAAAAAAAATAGAAAAAATCAAAAAAATAGTATAAAACTGTAAAAAATGACAAAAACAAAGAAAGGAAGTGAAATATTGCTGTAATATGATTGTAATAAAATAAAAGAGTATAAAATAAGAAATGCTGAAGATAAATAAATATATATGTGGATAAATTATTTTCCTATGTGAATAAATGATAGAAAAATAAAAAATGACAAGTAATATCAAAATACAAAATTATTTCATAGTATATAGTAGGTTAAAAAATAATAATTTAAACCATAATGAAAAAATAGGGAGAGAAAAGTATGCTAATAAGAATGAAAAATATATTAAATAGAAATAGAAAATGTTGTTCAAGAACTTTTGGAGATATAAATATGGAACAGTTAAAAAAAATGCAAAATATAGGAGCAGTATTAATAGATGTAAGAAGTCCACAAGAATTTGAAGAAGGACATTTAAATGCTGCAATATCATTACCAGAATATGAAATAAAATCAAAAGCAAAACAAATATTAGTAAATAAGAAGCAATTAATAGTGGTATATTGTAGTACAGGACATAGAAGTGAAAGAGCAAAATATTTGCTAAAAAGAATAGGGTATGAGAATGTATATAATTTAAACAATGGATTTCAAAACTATTGAGATTTTTAAATTTGTGTGTTAGAATAAAGAAGCTTAGAAAGAGTAATAAAGTAATTAGTTGGAGGAAAAATGGAAGACAGACAAAAAATGATTCGAAATTTTAGTATCATTGCTCATATAGATCATGGTAAATCAACACTAGCAGACAGATTAATTGAAATGACAGGAGTATTATCAAAAAGAGAGATGGAAAGTCAAGTTTTAGATAATATGGATATAGAAAAAGAAAGAGGAATAACAATTAAATCACAAGCTGTTAGGATGGTTTACAAAGCAAAAGATGGACAAGAATATATATTTAATTTAATTGATACACCAGGACATGTTGATTTCAATTATGAAGTATCAAGAAGTTTAGCTGCATGTGATGGGGCTATATTAGTTGTGGATTCAAGCCAAGGAGTAGAAGCACAAACACTTGCAAATGTATATTTAGCAATTGATGGTAATTTAGAAATATTACCAGTTTTAAATAAAGTAGATTTGCCAAATGCAAGACCAGATGAAGTGAAAAATGAAATAGAAGATATTATAGGAATACCTGCAATGGATGCACCATGTATATCAGCAAAATCAGGATTAAATGTAGAAGAAGTATTAGAAAAGATTGTAACTAGTTTGCCATCACCATCAGGAGATGAAAATGAAAAAACAAAATGTTTAATATTTGATTCATATTATGATAACTATAAAGGTGCTATTGCATATGTAAGAGTAATAGATGGCTTAGTAAAAGTTGGAGACGAAATAAAATTAATGGCCACTAATAAAGTATGTACAGTTACAGAAGTAGGTTATTTTATACCAGGTTCATATATGCAAACTAATGAAATAAAAGCGGGAGAAGTTCGGATATATATCAGCAAGTATTAAAAATTTAGCAGATATTCATGTAGGAGATACAATTACACTAAAAAAAGACCCTGCAGAAACTCCTTTAAAAGGATATAAAAAAGTAACACCAATGGTTTATTGTGGAGTATATCCAATAGATGGTAGTCAATATGAAGACTTAAAAGAAGCATTAGAAAAATTAAAACTAAATGATGCAGCATTAGAATATGAGATAGAAACATCTGCAGCACTTGGATTTGGTTTTAGATGTGGATTTTTAGGATTACTTCACTTAGAAATTGTTCAAGAAAGAATAGATAGAGAATTTGATTTAGGATTAATTACAACATCACCATCAGTTATATATAAAGTATATAAAACAGATGGCGAAATGATAGAGTTATACAACCCAGAAGATTTACCAAAAACACAAGAAGTATCATATATGGAAGAACCATTTGTGCTAGCTAATATATTAACACCAAGAGATTATGTTGGAAATATTATGGAGTTATGTCAAAATAGACGTGGAATTTATGTTGATATGAAATATTTAGATGAAAATAGAGTAACATTAACATATGAAATGCCACTAAATGAAATAATATATGATTTTTTTGATAACTTAAAATCAAAAACAAAAGGATATGCATCACTAGATTATGAATTCAAAGATTATAGAAAATCAGAGTTAGTAAAATTAGATATTCATATAAATGGAGAAGCAGTTGATGCCTTATCATTTATTGTTCATAAAGACAGTAGTTATGATAGAGGGAAGAAAATGGTTGAAAAGCTTAAAAAAGTAATTCCAAGAAAATTATTTAAAATACCTCTTCAAGCAGCAATAGGAGGACAAATTATAGCAAGAGAAACAATATCTGCGATGAGAAAAGATGTACTTGCTAAATGTTATGGTGGAGACATATCAAGAAAGAAAAAATTACTTGAAAAGCAAAAAAGAGGTAAAAAGAAAATGCGTGAAATTGGTAATGTAGAAATACCACAAGAAGCATTTTTATCAGTACTTAAATTGGATGATGAATAGATATAAGGAGAAAAAAGATGGGTACCAAAAAAATGAAAGAAAATAGCATGAGAAATAAGAAAAATGTAAATTATATAAAAAAAGAAGTGGTAAATAAAAAAAGAGATGTAGATGAGGAAAAACTATATGATGACCAAGTAGAAGGCAGAAATGCAGTACTTGAATTATTAGAAGGAAATAAAGATATAAATAAAATATTTATAGCTAAAGGTGATAGGCATGGTTCTATTAATAAAATAATTACAATGGCAAAAGATAAAAAGATTATTATAGTAGAAAAAGATAAAAGACAATTAGACCAAATGGCACAAGTAGACAATCACCAAGGTGTTATTGCAATAGTTCCCCCATTTGAATATAGTGAAATAGAAGATATGATTGAATATGCTAAAATTAAAAATGAAGATCCTTTTATTTTAATATTAGACGGAATAGAAGATCCTCACAATTTAGGTTCTATAATAAGAACTGCAGAAACAGCGGGAGTTCACGGAATTGTAATACCTAAAAGAAGAGCTGTTAGTGTAAATAGTACAGTTCATAAAGTATCATGTGGAGCAGTACAACACATGAAAATAGCAAGAGTTACTAATATATCAGATACTATAGATAGATTAAAACAAGAAGGACTATGGATTTGTGGAACAGATATAAATACAGATAAATATTATTATAACCAAAACTTAAAAGGTTCAATAGGAATTGTAATTGGTAATGAGGGAAATGGAATAAGTGAAAAGGTCAGAAAAAATTGTGATTTTTTAGTAAAAATTCCAATGAAGGGAAAAGTAACATCATTAAATGCTTCTGTTTCAACAGGAATTATTGTTTATGAAGTAGTAAAACAAAGGATATAATCTTAATATATAAATAAAAAAGAGAGTTATATAGGAGGAATAAAGTTATGATGCAAATGAAAAAGAAAAAGCTTATAATGATTATTGTTGCAATTGTATTAACAATAATATTATTAGGTGTAAGTATATATATTTTTTTATATTTAGCAACTGATATGTTTAAATCAGATAAAACATTATTTTCTAAATATTTAGAAAAAGGTGTATACAATGTAAGTACTTTAAGTAGTAATTTGGGAAGAAATGAGTTTGATATAATATTAGAACAAAATCCATTTGAAACAGATACACAAATAAAGTTAAATTATACTCAAAATATAAATACAAGTGCAGAAAGTACTGCAAATCAAATTAACAAATTGAATATACAAATAAAAGGGCAAACAGACAAACAAAACCAATACAATTATCAAAATGCAAAACTAATGAATGATAATGAATTACTATTTGATGTAGAATATATAGAGCAAGATGATATAATTGGAATTAAATTTCCAGAGTTATTTAAAGAATATATATTAATAGAAAACCAAAATGTAAAAGAGTTATTTGAAGATATAAATAATATAGAAGATATATCACAAATTCCTGATGAAATAAATACTAATTATAATATACTAGAAATGTTGAATTTTACTGAAAAAGAAAAAGAGAGTATAAAAAATAGTTATATAAATGTATTAAAAGATATAGAAAAAGAAAAATTTTCTAAAAATACAAATCAATCAATACAAATCAATGGAACACAAATCAATACAAATTCATATATATTAACTCTAACAAAAGAAGAATTAAATAACATATATATAAAATTACTAGAAGAATTAAAAAATGATGAAATAATATTATCAAAAATAGAAAAAGTAAGTAAAGAATTAAATAGTTGGCTAATGATAGTTAATAAAGATATTTTAGATTTAAAAACTGTATTTACAAATAAAATAGAAGAGATGATACAACAAATTAGAAGAACTAATATAGGGAATGATGAAACAAAAATAATTATATATGAATCAAATGGAAATACATTAAGGATAGAAATACAATCAACAGATAATGAAATTTATATAGATACTTTAGATATAGAAGGAAAATATATTGAATATAAGTACAAAAGTAAAAAAACAGCAGATAGTACTAAAATTACAATAAGAGAAAAAGCTAATGAAATGAGTATTAGTTTTGAAAATATGATACAAGATGAAATTAAAACATTAGAAATATCAAAAAAAGTGACAGGAAATAGATGTATAAAGACAATTACAGGAACATTTTTAGACGAAAAAAATAGGGTAACAGCACAAATTGTACAAAACATTTCAATGTTAAATAGTAATTTTAGTAAGGTAGAATTAATTAACCAAGATAAAATTTTACTAAATGAGTTAGAATCACAACAAAAAAATCAGATATTAGATTTAGTAATAAAAGGTGTTTTGAATAAAGTTGATAATATTTCAAAAGAATTAGATCAAAATGAATTGATGGAAGTTTTAAAAGTAATTGGTATTTTCCAAGAAAAACAAGATATTGATTTATCAAGTGAAGGAATTACAGAACTACAAAAAAACAAATTCAATACTACTTTTGAGATACTAGCAGGAGAAAAATTAGATGGAGATAATGTAATTAGAATATTAAATGCAATTAGAAATAACTTAGTAGAGTTAGAAATAATTTCTAATACAAGAGTAAGATTAAAATTAGATAAAGATAATACAAATGAAGAATTAGTGGTAGCTTTAACAGAATTTACTGAAAAAAATAAAAATAAAAAATATAATGTATCATTAGAATATGACGAAGAAACAGGTTTTGTAAGTTATATGATTTTAGAAATAGCAGAATAAATATGTATATAATTAATAGAAAAAAGAGTATTGAATTATTCTTTTTTCTTGCTTAAAAAAGCACTAAAAAACAGTATGAAAAATTTTTTTGAAAAAAATAAAAAAAGTGTTGACAAAAAAAAAAATGCGTTGTATAATAAGAATCGTTCCAAAGAAAAGGGGACAAAAAAGTACATTGAAAAGTAAACAATAAATATCCTTTAGAGAAGAAAACCGAAGCGGTAAATTTCAGAAAAGAAAAGTACC
>JGI994J12354_10001478_pt1 | contig 23708 bp, 22 predicted proteins | sample IntmicLarv3ML3BL_FD_12354 | JGI IMG/M metagenome (IMG submission 12354) | reverse complement strand
ATGTAATGCCCTTTGGTTTAGAATCGATGGAAACATCTTTTTTTACGAATGGGTCATTTCAACTACTACCTACGGATTTGCATTATGATTCTATGATCCCACTGGATCCGAAGCAACCTTTTCACAGTTTGGCTAACCGACTTGTTTCCAATCATTTCAACGGGAAAGTGGATAAACGGATTGATGCGCTTCTTGCTATGGCAATAAGATTGCGAGCGGATGGAGTCGTCCTGTTTTGTCATTGGGGATGTAAGGCCTCAAACGGAAACGCATTTCTGATTCGAGATGTATTCCAAAGCGAAGGAATCCCGGCAATTGTGTTGGATGGAGATGCCTGTGACCGACGGAATATGAGCGAAGGACAGTTTTCAACAAGATTGCAGGCGTTTTTCGAAGTGTTGGAGGGGATAATATGACAGGATATATGTGTAAATATGCACCGGTTGAATTGTTGACAGGGTTCGATATAGATGCGGAACTTATAATTCCTGACGAGGACGATTTGGATCTTGCACAAGGGTATATATACCCAAGCATCTGCTGTTTTGCAAAATCTGTTTTGCAATACTCTTTGCAAACATCCTATGAATCCATTTTATTTACCGACTGCTGTGATGCTATGAAACGCATAGCAGATGTGCTGATACGACAGCCAAATCAAAAAATATACACGGTCAGTTTGCCGAGACTGGCTGACCAGCAGGGGGAAAATAGATATGCGAATGTTCTCGAATGCTTTATAGATCAATTAGCAAATGAATTAGGAAGGTCGTTTGATGCAGATAAATTTTTAAATGCCTGTATGCATTCTATTAAAGAAGAGGAGGGAGATTCGGATTACATCGCAATCCTTGGTGCCAGAGCCGCCCCATCTCTTTTGGCCGAATGCCGCAATCTATGCAAACTTCCTATACGTGATTTGACATGTGCCTCTCGGAAAAGATATTTTAAGAATCCTCCCATAAATAAAGACATTTCTGTATTGATGAAGTGGTATGCACATAGTCTGTTATTACAAACACCATGTCTACGTATGGCGGACACCGCCGCACGAAAAACGCTCTTAACAGATCCGTTTCTGAAAGGAATTATTTATCATACGGTCAAATTTTGTGACTTCTACAGTTTTGAATATGCTGCTATGAGAAAAAACGTACCAGTATTGAAGATTGAAACAGATTCCACAAACGGAAGCGTTGGACAGTTGAAAACGCGATTGGAAGCTTTTTTTGAGATGAAGGATATACTAAGAACCACTTCTCAACAACGCATTTCTAATAATACAAATATAAAATATTATGTAGGTATTGATATCGGTTCTACTTCCACCGATGCGGTTATTTTGAATGGTGATTGTAAATTGTTGGCAAATATTGTCGTTCCTACCGGCGCGAAGAGTATGGATGCTGCTAATCTAGCACTGGATCAAATTCTGAAGCATGCTAATTTGAAAAGAACGGATATTACCCATATGATTACCACCGGATATGGCCGCAAAGCAGTGGATTTCAAAAGTCGTGATATCACGGAAATATCGTGTCATGCGAAAGGTGTGAGTCATTTGTTCCCGCAAGCACGAGGGATCATTGACATTGGTGGTCAGGATAGTAAAGTCATACGCCTAAATAATGATGGTGCTGTGATTGATTTTGCGATGAACGATAAATGTGCAGCAGGTACCGGACGTTTCCTAGAATTGATCGCATCTACACTCAATATATCTCTTGAACAGATGTCTGGATACGGTTTGCGATGGCATGAGGAAATAACAATATCAAATATGTGCGCTGTGTTTGCTGAATCTGAAGTTATCTCTCTGATCGCACAGAATAAAGAAACTTGTGACATCGTACACGGAATCAACTTATCGATTGCCGGCCGGATTGCTGGGCTTGCGGCAAGAATACATGCTGCTGGACCATTTGTCATGACCGGAGGCGTAGCAATGAATCATGGTGTTCGGCTTGCTTTGGAAGAAAAGCTCGGAGAACCGATTCTGGTGGCAGAACTTCCGCAGATTTGTGGAGCGCTGGGCGCGGCTCTTTTGGCGATGTAATGATCTATTTTGTTTGCAAATAGGTTTCGTTCAAATTGTTTCAGAGTCATCCAAAACACAAATAATCCGCCTGATTCCGATTAAGGTAGGGCGGATTATTTAAAGGAAGCCATTTTTTCTGTATTCGGGGATAAATGAATTTAGTTCTGTATCTTTTTCTTATTCTTATTGCGCACAACTTTTGTGATGACACCTACTGCGATAATAACAGCACCAATACCAATAATCCAAGGTAACATAATTTTTTCCTCCTTCTTTCTTTTTTTCGTTTTTGCAAATGTTTTATTCATTTGATATCGTTATTATAAAGCAGATATGTTGGAGAAATGATTGAGTATTGTTTGAGAAATATTAATTCGAAAAATTATGGTTTTTATATATCTGGTACGCATTCCCAAAGACCCAATAAATTAACTTTTTGAACCTCGGAATAAGTGGATCATTCAGGTGGTGTTATCATCTGGAAAAAGCAGACTCTATGTTTTTAATGCTTTTGTGCATTCTTTAGAATTTGAAGATATTTGTAAATCTTATGGTATTTTGAGAGGAATCGAATCATTTTTAGAGCCAAGAGATCAAAATGAAGATGTTACTGCGTTTGTGAATCGATTTTATAAAGAATGCATGAATCGTGAGGCGGATATTGACGGGTTGAATTACTGGTGTAAAGAGCTCTTGCGTGGTAATTTAGCAGGTCAGGATACAGCAAAATATTTTTTAAACAGTCAAGAATTTATGAATAGAAACATGGCTGATACAGATTTGTTAAGAATATTTTATTACACATATTTTGATCGAGAACCAGACGACCAGGGATTGGATTATTGGATAAAAAGATTAGAAAGCGGAGATTCTATAGAAAACGTGTTAATTGCTTTTAGTAATTCTATGGAGTTTAAAGAAATCTGCTCTCGCTATGGAATCAAACATAGTTGATACGGGGAGGCAGATACACAGAAGATTCTTATAATTTATGAGTGGATCCGTATCTTTTAGTCGTTTATTTTGCTTTCATTTATCATAAGTCTATCGACGTTTTTCCCATTTATACTTTTCAAAGATTTCCCTGTTTTCCGAATAAAATCAAAAAGATTCTTCTCTTCAACTACACGACGAATTTTAAGCGTTGTTGTTTTACATAAAGGTTCAAAACCATATACAAATTGACGAATTGCTTTATAGGTTGGAAGTTTAGCGTTAATTTCCCGGATCAAGGAAGACAAATGGTTAGACAACTCATTTTCCGAAATCTTCTTCTGCTCAATAATTTTTTTATCAAAAACCACTTTTGTACTGACCACTACATCGCCATTCGGCTGTATATCTCCAAAAACAAGAGCCTCCTTAACGTCTGGAAAAGCAATGATCCATTGCTCCACTTCTTCCGGAAATATTTTCTTCCCGCTTTTTAACACAATCATAGATTTAGCGCGTCCTGTGACAGAAATACAACCAGTTTTCTTGTCAATTCTCCCGATATCTCCAGTATGGAACCACCCATCATCATCAATAACAGTATCAGTCGCTTCATCTGCTTCGAAATAACCCATCATGACCATAGGACCTTTTACAAGAATTTCACCTTCTTCAAAAGGGGTAATTGTATTGATCGCAAGAGTCACACCCCCCAAAGGAAGACCAACTGTGCCTGGGATCAAATGTTTGGGATTGCAAGCGGCGATAACCGGAGACGTTTCTGTAAGCCCATATCCCTGGTAAATGTCAATGCCGATGCCCTGTAGAAAGCGAATTATTTCCGGGTCAATCGGTGCTGCACCACAAATTCCAAAACGAAATTCACCTCCGAAAAAAGCCAATATATCTCTGAAGATCATGCGCCGAAGATCGATCTTGAATTTTTTCAAGAAATTCGTTACAACAATGAGGCGGGTCACAACTTCTAATTTCCCTTTTTCTTTTAAACCAGTTTGGATTTTTTTATAAAAATTCTCAAAAAGAATGGGAACACCAATCATCAGATTAATTTTATATTCCTGCATGTTTTTTTGAATATATCTAAGCCCATCGCTGATGCAACAACAAAGCCCAGCTGAGAGCGCAAATAATAAGCAGCATGTGCTTTCGAAAGCATGATGCATCGGTAGAATCGAAAGACAACGAGATCCGGCAGGAAAGCGCTCTACTTGTGCAATGGCAAAAACGTCGCAAACCAAATTCTCGCTGGAAAGCATGACACCTTTTGACTGACTTGACGTACCAGAGGTAAAAAGAAGTGCTGCCATAGCCTGCGGGTAAATATCACGATCTGCATATCGCCGATCTCCTTCCACCAAAAGAAATTTGCCGCTTTCTAGGATGTCATCAAATCGATAGAAGTCGTGAGCATGATAGAAATTTTCCGAAATGATTGGAGGACTATGCGTTTCGCGCATGCAAATAAACGCTTTTATAAATGGCAAGGTAAAATTTGCTTTTTTCATGATTTCAAAAAATGTGTCATCAAAAAAAACAACAGCAGCCTGACTTCGCTCTAAGAGCTGTAGAATTTCGTCGGAGGGGAGAAGCCGGTCGATAGGCACAGATACTCCCAGACCACTCATTGTTGATAGATGTACAACTGCCCAATGATAGCTGTTTTCACCGATGATCGCAATTTTTTGGTCGGCAAACCCCATATGCATCAATGCTGTTCCTACCGCATCCATATCTCTTTTAAGGTCAAAAAAGGTTTTGCTTTGGATTGTATCCTCCGGATAATCTCTATACATAAAAGCAGGAAGATCTGAAAAATCCTCTGCTGCTTTTTCAAAAATTTCGCGAATGTCCCAAAATCTATTTGGTTTATAAATTGGTTTGCCATATATTTCTTGCATAAATTTTTTTAACTGCAATTTTAGGATTGCAGCCTCCCTTCTATATATAAGTGATGTGTATTATTAAGTGCCGATTGACATCAATTGGGAAGAAAGTGTCGTAAAAAAGAAAAAAAGGATACAGGACGTATTGGTACGGGATCGAATTGCAAGCGCGATTTACTTAATAATTCCGGGTATACTTGTTGTTCTGTCGATCCTTCTATACTGATAATGTTTGCCTTGCAAAGAGGACACCTGGCTGCGGGAGTCGTAATTTTCACATGACATTCTTTACAATATTTCATTCGTATAGATCACCTCCAGTTTCAATTGTGACAGAAATACCGTTTTGAGATAAATATCGTAATATGTTACATGCCAGGTCATTGTCCTCAAGAGCAGAAGTAAATGTTAATGCCAATTCACCTTTGTAACTGCAAATCGTTATTTTTATGGGTTCTTTAGGCGTCGGTGCCCACACCACACGAAACCCTTGGATATAAGGGGTGAAAATACTCTCCGCTTCAATTAATCCCAAATTAGATAGGCTCAGGGTATTTCCATCATTAAAATGACTATACATAAACCGTAAAAACCAGTTTCTGAGCGGCAACGGCGCAATCTGTGCAAGCAAGCTTTTTTCTCCACTGACAGTAAATGCCAATTTTCTCTCCAATGCCTGACGCGCTATTTTCTCTTTGAGCTGAACCTTCACTTCTTTCAAAATAGAATCAAAATTTGTTGTGAACTTACTGGGATCGAAAACGATTGTAGCAGTTGTAAAAAAATTCACTGCTGTGTCTGTCTGAAAGATTGGACGCAAGTTTACCGGGAGATTTATATTGATAGGTTGATTCGTTTTATTTTCATTGTTATATGTGGTCATCAATTCGGTAGCAATGACAGCAGTCAGATATTCTGTTATCGTTGCATGAAAACGAGCGCTTTCCTTTTTTATTTCCTGAATAGGAATCATTGCCGATAATATACCAAGACTCTCCCGGCTTTGTTTAGCAGATTGGATGTGGAAGGCAGATGGCTCCTTATATATTCTTCTTTTCATTGAACGAGCATAGTTTTTGTGATAAGCATCCAATACATACCCAGCACCTTGGATACCATAACGCATTGTTCGTTGTTCAGAGGTAAAATCCTGCGGATAGGTTAATTGACAGTACCGATAACACAGTGCTTTCAAAAACTGTATCGCGCCGGTACCATCTGTAATAGCGTGAAAGACCTCAAGATGTACACGTTTCCGATAGTACAGTATACGAAAAAGGAATCCATCTGGTTTGTCCGGATCGAAATATTGACATGGCGCAAGTGTTTCTTCGTTAACACAATTAACCGTCAGATTCTCTGTAAAATAATTACAAGCCCAGTGGCTTTGTAAACGGACAGCAAACGCCTTGAAGTAAGGTAATGTTTGATCCAAAGCAATTTGTAGAACTCGACCGCATATTTGATCTCGCAGAATAATTGTCACTCGATATACGTGAGGATCACGGTAATCCGCAATAGCTGGAAAAAGATTAGCTGCGTTATCGAGTTTCCTTGTTTCAACTTGCTCTTGCATGCTGTCAAAATCCTTTCAACTTAAACGAACGAACCAGAGAGTAATGTATTCGCTTTTTCACAGGTCTTATGAACAGAGTCATAATAGTTATCGATTTGCGGAGCGATTTTTTCATCTTGCTTTCTCTTCATGCTGCTACTGCTGACATAACCGATCACTCCACTTATCGCTGCGGGAATAAGTAAAACAATACATAGAAGTATGTTACCCGCAAAAAAACTACTTGCTGATCCGATCAGGAAAGCAGCACCTAAAATTCCGAAACCTATCGAAAAAGCCATTGTTTTGGCATCTTTTATTTTTTCAAGTTTTTCAATCTCATGAAGACTATTTTCAAGTTCGCGTTCAAGACGACACAATTCGAGTTTATTTTTGAGTCGGCGATCACGTCTGAATCGTAGCACAATTGCAATGCTTCCTTGTGGTGCTGGTTCTGTGCCGTAAAACTCCCAACCGAAATTGGCATACCCATCCAAATAAACTGATTTCATATTGCTTGATACGGTGACACTTTTATACTCATAACTTACACAACTGTGATTTTTTGTTTTTTCATACATAATAAATATCTCCTTTTCGATTTAACGCTTTTGCTTGATTTTTAGATTGATGTGCATAGAATATCTCAGGAATATTTACGAATTGCTTCACAAATGTTTGAGAAACATTAATGCAGAATTTTATTGCTCTTTTTGAGTCGTTTTATGAAAAAAAGAATTCTTATGTTGGACGACATCATTTGTTTTTCCTTTTTTAGTATTTTCGCTGTGGGATATTTTTTCTTCTTCTTTATCGTAAAAATTCCAATAACAAAAAACAAGAAACTGACACCCATTCCAAACAAAGCGCTACTGCTGACCGCTTGGCTCACTTCCGTCATTATAAGCAGTGAACACTGTGTAACGACAATGGAAACAAAGGCATCCAGAAAACTGATTTTCTTGAGAATGGATATGATGGGATCATGCATATGCCGATTTGAAATCATTCCATAAATCGCTGACCCGATTTTCGAAAACGCAATGGTGGCTACTGCCAAAACAAGAGAAATTTCATTTTGCACACGCGCTTCGCCGGTTATATACATCCATACACATGTGCTCAGATAAGCAATAGCCATCAAGCATATGAATATGCCGGCATTTTTGTGGACCGCAAATTCATAATCATAACGGTTTTTTTCATCTTTTATGTTTCTTATGTTCCGGTACTTTCTCAAGACTTGTCCTCGTGCTATACATAAAAGCAAGTAATAAACAGAGTTTATAATATACCAAGGGGAGTCGAGAACTATACCAAAGATCAATTGACCGATTCCTGTGATCGCATTGATCAGGAATGAGCCTGCGCCAATAGTTGCCGCCCGATCATACTTATTCCCCAGATATTTTTCATACAACTCTCTCATGCGCACAGTATGATATTGAAATGTTTGAAAATTACTGCAAATTTGTTTGAGAATTGTTAATTATTTTGAATTTAGAGCTCTTTTTAACATTTCTTAAACATTTCTCAAGCATAATATAAACAATCGATCCGTATAATACATCCAGATTAAAGGAAGTAGTATGAATAATCTGTGATTATTCACACGGGAAATTGTACTTTTCGGGCGAGAAATCTTGAATTTCGACAAAGCCGAAATCAATACAATATTCCAGTTTGCGAAAAGTATGGAGGATTTTATGATTAACGTTCTTGTTGTGGAAGATGATCCGAAGTTGAATCAAATTGTATGCACATATCTGAATAATAATGGTTATACAGCAAAAGGATGCCTTGGTGCCCGCGATGCGTACGACACGATGTATAACAACACATTTGACCTGATTATTTCAGACATTATGATGCCGGATATCGATGGTTATGAATTTGCGGAGTCTGTGCGTAATATCAATCAAAGCATCCCCATTTTGTTCATGACCGCCCGTGATGACATCGTGTCCAAGCAGAAAGGATTTCGAGCTGGCATTGATGATTACATGGTCAAGCCAGTTGATTTGGATGAATTGATTTTGCGGATTGATGCATTACTTCGAAGAGCGAATATTTTGGAGAACAAATCTCTAACTGTCGGGAATCTGACACTGGATTCCGATGCAACAACAGTAACTGTCGATGGAGAGGAACTTCCGGTTACGCTTAGAGAGTTTAACATCCTGTTTAAGCTGCTTTCCTATCCGAAAAAAACTTTTTCCCGAGCACAGTTGATGAATGAGTTCTGGGGTGTGGATAGTGATGCTAGCCTGCGTGCTGTGGATGTCTATATTTCAAAGTTGCGCGACAAGTTCGCTGTATGCGATGGGTTTAAGATCGTAACGGTGCACGGACTAGGATACAAGGCGGTAATATGAAAGAAAGAACACCTGTTGAGCGGGATATCCGGGTGAAACGAAAAGCTATAAGTTGGAACCATGCGATCATTACTTATGGAGTTATGTTATTGCTCGTCGGCTTCCAGGCAGGAATTATTGTTTTTCCGGGATTTCAGCGTATAAACCCGTTTTTCCAAGTTGGTGTAGTCATGCTATATTGGGCTATAGTAGCAGGTGTTTTCGTATTTGTTACATCAGTACAGATAAGAGAAGCCTATGATCAGCCTATGCGCATACTCAGTGAAGCGACAAGGCAGGTGGCCGATGGTGATTTTTCTATTTATGTTGAACCCATACACACAGTCGATAAGCATGATTATATTGACGTTATGTTTCTGGATTTCAACAAAATGGTAGCAGAACTCGGAAGTATTGAAGCATTGAAAAATGATTTTGTGTCAAATGTTTCACATGAATTGAAAACACCGCTTGCCATTATCAAAAACTATACGAGCATGTTGAAAAAAGGTAATCTTTCTATTAGGGAGCAACAAGAATATATGGATGCAATTGATGATGCGACAGACCGGCTTTCTATTTTAATTACCAATGTACTTAGACTTAGCAAACTAGATCATCAAGCCATCGAATCGACCGCAGAACCTTACGATCTCTGTTTGCAACTAAGCGAGTGTCTATTACAATTCGAACCATTGTGGGAAAAAAAAGAGATCGAAATTGAAGTGGATATGGATGATCGGGCAATGATTACGGCGGATGCGAGTATGCTTGAAATTGTATGGAATAATCTGCTTTCAAATGCTATCAAATTTACGGAATCTGGCGGTAAGATTGCATTGAAGCAAACATCTGATACAGACACAATCACAGTATCTGTGTCAGACTCTGGATGCGGAATGAGCACCGGAACCATGAAACGTATTTTCGATAAATTCTATCAGGGAGATACCTCTCATTCCCAAGAAGGAAACGGGTTGGGATTGGCTCTTGCCAATCGGATTATCGAAAAAACGAACGGCACGCTTTCTGTCGAAAGTGAAGAAGGGAAAGGAAGCATTTTCACAGTCACCTTGAGCGTTGGAAATGAAGAATACAACTGAAGTGATCATTGTATGCAACCATATTCAATTAAAATGAGGAGTATCCTGAATGAATGTAGAAAGAAAAACCAGAGATTTTGTCGGATATGAATATAAGGATATTACGATTGAGCGTAGTTTAGAATCGCTATATGCTGATGGTTACCAAAACTTTGGATGGGAACTTGATCAAAAAGCGGGTGTAACTCCCGGAATTACTACTAGCTCATTGAAATTCAAGAGAGATCGGAAAATATTAAATAAAGCGGAGCTTACCCGTTTGCAACGACAATTTGATGCTTGTGCTCGAGAGATTACGGCTCTAGAAAAATCTAAAACAACCGGTGCGACGATTACTGCAATGATTATAGGTTTAATCGGTAGCGCATTTTTGGCGTTGTCTGTGTTTGCAATTACCGCCGAAACACCCAGTATACTTTTATGCATTGTATTTGGATTTCCTGGCATTATAGGTTGGGTTTTGCCCTATTTCATTTTCAAAAAGATGATCACAAAGCGAACCCAAACGGTAGATCCACTGATTAATGTCAAATACGATGAGATATATGATGTATGTGAAAAAGGAAATACACTATTGCCAAAATAATCAACATGAACCCCGGCAGTCGTTCTTTTCGTTTTGTTTCAAATTCTTTATTAAACCAGCTTAATTCTTGTTAAGAGATATAGGCTGGTTTTTTCATATTAATATTTCTCAAACATTTATCAATCAAAACCCAAACATTTTACAGATATAATTCGATCAAGAAAATGAAAATTATTTTTCCGAAGAAGAGGAGATTTGATGTATGAAACGTAAAAATATAATGGCTTTTTTCATGATGATTTGTCTAGCATTCGTAATGTTGGCTTTGAACGGTTGTTCAAAAGCGGAGATTGAGGCAATTGCTGCTAAATCGATGGAATATTCTCAGGCGGTTTCGCTTCCAGAACAATATAGTATTACTTATGAAATTATGAACACAGACGGGATCATCAATAAGATGACAAAAGCGAAAGACAGTGCTGGGAATATTTATTATCGCACGAAAGATAAAGAAAAGCTATTTGTCAAAATAAGTGATAACGTTTATCACCTTTATGAAAAAGATGAAGCTGGCATTTTTAAATTGACTTCTGATTGGGATGGATATACAGCTGCGTACATTCATGAAGAAACAAAAGGATTTTTACATTATGTAGAAGCCTCGTCTAAAAAGAGTCTGCCCACAATTGCAAATATTGGTGAGTCTGAAGTACTTGGTAGATCATGCGACAGATATGAGATTACAACAGGAGCCGGAAACTACGTTGTAAAATATACACTTCAAGTTGATTCGGAAACGGGTATATGTATGTCATGGGAGAAGAATTCAACGGTCGATGATATTCATGTAGGTCAAGAAGAAGAGTTTCAATGTATTACGTTTCAAGTAGATAATATTAAGTTACCGGAATATACGAATTAAAAATGCTGTCAGCATATGCATTATAAAAATTTCTGATTGCTTGCTGCATCTTCGGCACATATCCAGTTGTTTTTAAGTTGGAACGTTTTGAAGAAAATGAACCGTGTATAAATCAACGATTCAGACGAGAGCAGTGATGCGTTCCTCATGCGTTGATTATCAAGTTAATATTATTCCAGATCACTGCGGACATATGAGGAAAAAATATGAATTATCCTGAATTAGAAAGAACTGAAAGAAAACGATTATGGGGACGTCTTTTGATCCGGATCGCGATCATTATTGGAATCGTTATTTTTGTTGTCTTTATCATGCCATCAATAATAAGCACCCTTTTTCCATTTATCGCAGCTTTGGTCATGACGTGGTTTTTTCACCCACTTGTCCGGAAAATTCATGAAAAAATCCGTATCCCTCGTAAGATTCTTTCGTTTGTTTTCGTGATCCTCTTTTTTATCATTGTGGGTGGCCTGATCACGTTGTTTTTTTACAAAATTATATCTGAAGTTGCCATATTTATTAATAACTTGATTAAGAACGATATAAATTTATCAACAATTTTATCCTCGGACAATATACTATCTGGTTTTCTTTCTACATTACCTGAAAATGTCAGTGTAGCAATTCAAGACGGAATTACAAATATTATTCTTTGGATTAATGAGGTTTTATCTTCGTCTCTTTCGTCTATATCTTCAAGAATCGGAAATTTTATAGCAGGTGTCCCATCTTTCTTTTTTAGTCTGGTTGTGTTTTTAACAGCCATGTATTATATTTTAGCAGATTATCCCAACTTACGTGCACTTGTGAGTGATCGTTTCTCAGGTGAACTACGGAAATTTATGGGTTTTATTAAAATATCCACAGTAGCGGCGTTCGGAGCATATTTGCGTGCACAACTTTTCTTATCTTTGGGTGTGTTTGTAATTCTCTTGATCGGATTTGCCATTATAGGCCAGAAATTCGCTTTTTTACTTGCGTTTGTTTTGGCAATTTTGGATTTCATACCGGTGATCGGATCGGGCTCGATACTCGTTCCTTGGGCTCTAATTACTTTGATAACAGGAAACTATACAATGACTTTTCAACTCATGTTGATATGGGGAGTCGTTATTTTATTCCGCAGACTTTTCGAACCTAAAATTGTGGGTTCTCAAACCAATTTATCGCCATTGCTGTCTTTGCTGAGTATGTATATCGGGATGCGAATAGCTGGTGTTACCGGTATGATCTTTGCACCAGTATTCATTCAGGTATTCAAACAAGTCTGCAAGGCTGGACTGTTCGCTGAACTTATTTCCGATGCAAAATTATTCATCATGGATTGTGTTGGTATTTTGAGGAATAAGAGCAAATAGCTTCATTTTCTTATGAATGTAAATTGGTGTTTCAAATCTTTGACAATAATCATGAGCACAATTGAAGCTGCTCATTGAGGGAGAATAGCATGATACTAAATATGTCGACCGATTATGGTCTTAGAATTGCAGTATACCTGGCGCAACAAAGAAAGGTCGTTTCATCATCGGAACTATCGAAAAAACTAAAAATATCTCAGCGTTATATATTGCAAGTAAGTTCAAAATTGCGTGATGCTGGTGTTTTACAAGTGATTCATGGTCAATTCGGCGGGTTTATCTTGGCTAAACCTCCAAATGAATTATCCATATATGATATAGCTGCTACATTACAAGAAGAGACTAAATTAAGGCGGAAAGTGTTAGTTGAGCCAGTGAATTCCGACGATTTTAATAATCTTTATGAAATATATGCGTATTTGGATAATTTATTTGAAGGCACATTAAAAAGAATCACAATATGTCATATTTTAAACAAGAAACCCAGCAAACCGTTCCCAAAAACATTTTGGGATTTCTGGGTGGAAATGATCTAGCAAAATGGAGCTTGAATTAAGAATTGCCTTCACATATTGACTGCATTTCTGACACAATCAATTTTTATTCCAAGAATATTTTTCGATACTGCTCTGATATTTCATAATTCTCAAACAAAACTAAAGCAATTCATAAACAATTTTATCGTACCATGATCGTATTAAGGAACGGTCAAGCATTTTCGAATCACATTTTTATAAACGATATGCTTTACCTATCCTGTTCAGAAAAATTGTATGAGTTATTGATGAACCGTTCCTTTGTCAAAAATATTGACAGTATGCAAAAAAACTGTGCAACAGATAAAAGAGAGGTAGATTATGAAAAAAACAAATCCGATTATCGGAGGAATTAGAATGATTTTAATACTTTCGAGTATCGTTACGCTGTTTCTCGGCATAATTAATGGGATGAAATTACAGGTGAATACAGGAGAGTTTTTCGTTGCAACCGCGACTTCTCTTTTATCACTTGTGATTACATACATCCCTGATTTTATCGAAAACAAAGGCATTATGATCATGCCTGTTGGCCTCCAGGTACTTTTCAGCGGGTTTACATTTTGTGCTATTTTTCTGGGTGAGATCATGGATTTCTATGAACGATTTTCATGGTGGGATACAATGCTACATTTTATTTCTGGGTTTATGTTCAGCATGATTGCGTATATGCTTTTCCTTTCGTTTAATCGGGATTCGGGTGTTCGCCGACAGATTAATCCTGTGATTATTGTGATATTCGCAGTATGCTTTTCCATCACTTGTGGCGCTATCTGGGAAATATTCGAGTTTGGAGCAGATAGTCTTCTTGGAATGAACATGCAGCGGTGGCAGAGCGGAGTATCGAACGAACAGTGGAACGCGTTACAAAATGCATCGAATTTTTCAAATCCCGGTCTAATCAACACTATGAAAGATATTATCAGTGACGCAATAGGATCTATATTCTCTATCTTCTTTATTCTTCCGCTTGCCCGGCATAACAATAAATATAAGAAGGCTAGTGTTCCCCAAACAGCATTACTTACCGAATATAACGCTGCATTTGCAAACATTCGTGCAATGAAACGGACTTCAGAAGCAACAACTAAAACAGGCAGACGTAATCTGGGAACACGGGATTTCACCGACGTGAAAAACATCGCTTCTTACAACACAGGAAAATGAAATGAATAGTGGAGGATTTAATCTTGAATCATTTTATATCTTTTAAAAATGCAGGTAAAACGTATCAAACCGGTGATATCAAGATTGATGCACTAAAGGACGTTTCATTCAATATTGAACTAGGCGAGATCTGTGTAATTGTAGGTTCATCAGGTGCTGGAAAAACAACGCTGCTAAATATGCTTGGTGGTATGGATACATTGAGTGATGGTGAAATTTGGTTGGATGGGAACACAATCTCCGGGTATACACCCAAGCAGCTTACAACATATCGACGCTATGAAATCGGATTTGTATTTCAGTTTTATAATCTGATACAAAATCTGACAGCATTGGAAAATGTGGAGCTGGCGACCCAGATATGTAAAAATCCACTTGATCCGAAGACCGTGCTCGAAAATGTTGGGCTACATGATCGTATACATAATTTCCCGGCGCAACTATCCGGTGGAGAACAGCAGCGCGTGGCCATTGCTAGAGCACTTGCTAAAAATCCAAAACTTCTCCTTTGTGATGAACCGACGGGAGCTCTTGATTATAATACAGGGAAATCGATTCTAAAACTGTTGCAGGATACGAGTAACAATAACAACATGACGGTTGTCATTGTAACGCACAATCTAGCTCTTTGTGAAATGGCGAACCGAATAATCAGCGTAAAGAGCGGCCAGATCCAATCTGTGAAAATCAATGCCGCTCCGCAGTCTATAGAAAGTATAGAGTGGTGATGCGCACATGAATAAAAACTTGGCGCTTAACACCATACGAGAAATAAAAACCAGTCTTGGACGTTTCATAGCCATCTTCGCCATCATTACATTGGGCGTGGGACTCTTTTCAGGCTTGAATATTTGCCGAGATTCAATGGTTAACACCGCGAACCAATATGCGAAAACGCAAAATATGTACGATTTTCGCATATTGTCTACACTCGGATTCACGGATGACGATGTTACCGCATTTGAAAATGAAAATTTTGTCACGGCTGTGAGCGCAGCGAACTATCTGGATGTGTTGGTTTCCAATGGTGATGTTTCAGAAAAGGTTGTCCGTATCCATACGATTACAGAAAACGTCAATCAGGTTAAACTAATACACGGAAAAATGCCGTCTTCAGACGATGAATGTCTAGCCGATTCGGTCGTGTACAGTGAAGCCAATTTGGGGGAACGCCTCCGCATTAGCGAGGATAATACAGCGCAAACAATAGATGCGCTCGCATATCGTGAATACACGATTACAGGTATAGTCGAATCTCCCTATTACCTCAATAAAGAAAGAGGCATAAGTGACATTGGATCCGGTCGTGTTTTTTCGTTTATTTATATCCCGCAGAACGGATTTCTACTCGATTATTACCATGAATTATTTCTTGCCGTCGATTCTGGGGCGGATATATACACGGACAACTATGCAGCTTATATCGATGCCTGTAAAACGGATGTAGAAAAGTTGACTGAACAAAGAGCCAGGATGCGATACGAAACAATCATTGCAGCCGCAAAAGCTGCAACAGCTGTTACGGATCTTGATCATGTGCAGATGAATTTACCTGTTCCTTCCGAACCTGACACTTTTGTTTTATCTCGCAAAGCGAATGTAGGGTATGTCTGTTTTGAAAGTGATGTGTCGATTGTACAGGGAATTGCAAAAGTATTCCCATTGTTTTTCTTTCTGGTTGCGGCACTTGTTTGTGCAACGACCATGTCCCGTATGATTGATGAACATAGGACACAGATTGGTATCCTCAAGTCAATCGGATATGAAAACAGTCATATCATCGGGAAATATTTTTTCTATTCCGGCAGCGCCGGACTTATCGGGTGTTTGACCGGATATTTTGGTGGTATACAGCTCCTTCCATGGGTCATCGGGAAAGCATATAGTATGGCATACCCATTTGTGGCAAGATCATCTTTCGTGTTCAGCCTGGTTCTCCTTGCCATAACGTTGCTCATTACCTTGTTTTGCACTTTAGGTGTTACCTGGTTCTGTTGTAAAAACGAACTTAGAAACACCTCTGCTAATCTTATTCGCCCAAAGGCCCCCAAATCTGGCAAGCGTATTTTTCTGGAACAACTCCCTTTCTTATGGAACCGAATGTCGTTTCTTCTGAAAGTGACATTTCGAAATTTAATACGTTATAAACGACGATTTTTCATGATGGTATTAGGTATTAGCGGTTGCACCGCACTACTGTTGACCGGTTTTGGTATACGAGATTCCTTTACTGGTATTGCAACCCGTCAATACGACGAGATCCAGATATATGATGCAGAGTTGAATTTTTTCGATGCGGTGGATAATCAAGGGCAGACAGATCTTCAAGATGCGTATCCGGATATCACTTTTTTATTCACAGCATTCAGTTCGGCAGATATCGCACATAATGGTGTAGTAAAAAGTGCGACCTTTATTGCGCCTTCGCAGGACAATTTAGACGGGTTTGTCAATCTGCAACGTGAAGGAGCGAATCTGACATTTCCAGCTGCTGACGAAATTGTCGTTGATGCGGGCCTGGCGGAGAGTCTTTCCGTTTATGTGGGGGATAGGGTAACCGTAACTGTACCCGGTTACGAAAGCGTACAGCTAAAAGTCAGCGGCATCTATGACAACTATATGGGATATTCGGTATATTTATCAAAGGATACATGGCGTAATTGTTTCGAAGATTATAAGGTTAACGGAGCATACGTTTTGCTGGATGAAACAGAGGATGTACACAAGACTTCTGCAGCTTTACTACGCCACAAATTCATCAATAATGTCTCGCTCACAGATGATGCGCAGGAAAGGTTTGCATCCACAATGTCGAATCTTGATTATATTGTCTATGTTATCATCCTGTTCGCCGGCACACTTGCGTTTGTGGTCCTTTACAATCTGACCAATATAAATATTACCGAAAGACTACGGGAAATCGCCACTGTAAAAGTGCTTGGATTCTACGATAAAGAGTCATGTGCCTACGTATTTAAAGAAAATAATATCCTTGCTATCATCGGTGCTGGGGTCGGGGTAATACTCGGCAATCTGCTTCTATCGTATGTGATTTCACAAATCAAGGTGGATGGATTAATGTTTGACTTTCAAGTAAATATGAGAAGCTACGTATTCTCTATTGCTCTTACATTATTATTTTCGTTGTTGCTACAGATTACTATGAGAAAAAAACTGACCCGGATTAATATGGCTGAATCATTGAAATCCGTGGAATAAATCTAAGCTGATAAAATGCAGTATCTTTGCTATGCAAAATTCCTAATTAATATTTTACAAACATAACTCAATCAATTCACAAACAATTGGAATATATACTATGCCCGGAAGTTGAAGTACAAAGCCACCACAACAAGATAGGAGTGTGTGTTATGAACGAGTCTCAGAATAACGAAAGAAAATTTATAACATTTGAATACAAGGAGCTCAGTGTCCGTAATACTGTGGAAACGGTTTATACAGATGCCTATCCTCGCTTCGGCTGGAAATTGGACGGGATTTCATCAGGTATAACCCATGTAAATTTGAAATACAAACGTGATCGACGAATCGAAAATAAGACTGAACTATCTAGACTCCAACGTGAGTTTGAAAGTCATGCAAAAGAAATTGCAAAGCTTGAATCTTCTAAAGAAATCGTTCCGAGTACTGTGGCTTATGGGATTGGTCTTGTAGGCACAGCATTTATGGCCGGAGCGATGTTCAGTTATCTTGCACAGAGAATCCCTCTTTGTATCATACTCGCAATTCCTGCGTTTATCGGATGGATTATTCCATACTTTGCGTTCCGGAAAATCAAACAGAGTAAGCAGGAACAAAGTGTGCCATTGATTGATCAACAGTATGATGCAATCTATGAAATTTGTGAGAAAGCAGACCAAATTCATACGGTTTAAATATCATTTCGCAAATTTGACAGTACATAGTTTTGTATACTAAAAAATTGATACAAAGAAGGAGGAAATAGATATGCTTGGTAAAATTGTAATTGCTGTAATCGTCATTATTGCTGTCATTGTCATTGCGGTTATCGCTAAGAACAACAGAAAATAAATATATATCAATAGCATATGGTAAGTAAAACGAAATCCGCATGCTGTCTTTACGAGTCCAAATATAGTGTTGCAAATTAAACAAAATAAAAAATATACGAATGGGAGAATAGACATGGGTAAGTTTACAGACAAAGTGCAGGAGGCTGCACTTGATATCGCAATGAATTATGTTTTAAAAGATCCGGAAAAAAATTTTTCGAAATTAATCGACTGGGCAGAACGGTTCGATATTAATGGAACGGTTTCAAGCCAAATTAAGGCAGTACGTCCCATTGCATCGGATCCGGAAAATGTTTGGAACAAATTCGTAGTCAACCTCTGCGAGGATGTGAGTCACGACATTCTTAAAAACATGGTGAGCAATTTCTTTGTCAATGCCAGTATTGCAGGTATGAAAAAACAAGAAGAAAACCGTGAAAAATACGACTGCAATATTCCGTGGGCAATCCTTATGGATCCGACCTCAGCCTGCAATCTTAAATGCACAGGTTGCTGGGCAGCAGAATATGGAAATAAACTTAATATGAGTTATGCGGAGATGGACTCGATCATCAATCAAGCCAATGAACTCGGCACCTATTTTTTCCTCTACTCGGGAGGTGAGCCGCTTGTACGTAAAGACGATATCATCCGTTTATGCGAAGCACATCCCGACTGTCAATTTCTGGCTTTCACAAACGGAACATTGATTGACGAAACTTTTGCAGACGAAATGCTTCGGGTTAAAAATTTCATACCTGCCATCAGTGTTGAAGGTTTTGAATCTGATACGGATTTCCGCCGTGGTGCGGGTACATTTGCAAAAGTAGAAAGAGCGATGGAGATTCTTCATGAACGGAAACTACCTTTTGGCATTTCCTGCTGTTATACAAGCAAGAACACGGATATGATCGGTAGTGAGGCATACTTCGACCAGATGATTGCATGGGGTGCCAAATTCTGCTGGTTCTTCACCTATATGCCGGTTGGAACCGACGCGGTCCCGGAGCTGATGGTTTCCGCAGAACAGCGGAAATTCATGTATGAACAAGTACACAAATTCCGTGAAACGAAACCGATTTTCACACTCGATTTCTGGAATGATGGAGAGTATTCCCAAGGTTGTCTTGCGGGAGGGAAAACATACCTGCACATCAATGCCAACGGTGATTATGAACCTTGTGCATTCATCCATTATTCTGATTCCAATATCCGCGAAAAAACCTTGCTTGAGGCACTACAATCCCCATTATTTAAAGCGTATCAAGCAAAACAACCGTGGAACGAAAATCATTTGCGTCCATGTCCACTTTTAGATAATCCAGAAGCACTCGTTTATGCAGTCGAATCCACCGGTGCACATTCCACCGATTTACAAAATCCGGAAAATGTTCGTGATTTGTCGGCTAAATGCGAGGTGCCAGCAAAAGACTGGGCAGTTGTCGCAGATGAAATTTGGAACCGCTCCTGCGCAGGCTGCAAGCGTTGCAACGAAAACACAAAAGTAGAAGGAGCATCGTAGGAACTTATATGAGAAGAATTCTGTTAATTATATTTAGAAACTTCTTCCGGCTACCATATGCCTTCTTCGGACTCTGTTATTACGCTTGGCGTACAAATAAATACTCTGAGGAACGCAAATACTCTTTTATTAAGAAATTTACTAGATGGATTGTGACGAGCGGTAGAGTTAATCTGGAAGTACACGGACAGGAAAATATACCCGAAGAAAACGGGTTCATGTTTTTCCCGAATCACCAGGGTTTATTTGACGGGTTTGCGATTGTAGAAGCCTGTCCGGTATCATTTTCGACTGTTTACAAAAAGGAATTGAAAAACATCCCGTTTCTGAAGCAAATGTTCGCTTGTGTAAAAGCAATAGCATTGGATCGCAAAGATGTTTGGCAGGGTGCAGATGTTATTAAACAGGTCACAAAAGAAGTGAAAGATGGACGCAACTATATGATTTTTGCAGAAGGTACAAGAAGCCAGAACGAAAATCAACTGCTAGACTTCAAAGGTGGCAGTTTCAAAAGCGCAATAAGAGCGAAGTGTCCAATTATGCCGGTCGCCCTGATCGATTCATATAGGGTGTTTGACACAGGTTCGATTACGAGGGCGACGGTTCAGGTGCATTTTTTAGACGTTCTTTACTATGAGGACTATAAAGGCTTGAGCGCGGTTAAGGTTGCCGGTCTTGTGAAAAGTGCCATTGAAAATACAATTGCAGAATATTCGATAGAGAATAACAGTAGATAAGATGTCCGTGAAGCGAAGCGATATTTTTTTGAGCTTAGCTGTGCATGCTTTATAGTGCGTACAGCTTTTTACAATACAAAAATATGATATGAAAGTAGGATAAGATATGAAAAGAAGAGTTGTAGTTACCGGGATGGGGGCGATTACGCCCATAGGGAATAATGTTCAAACATTCTGGTCAAGTGTGAAGAAGGGTTGCATCGGGTTTGATAAGATTACAAAATTCGATACAACCGGATACACAGTGGAGCTTGCCGCTGAAGTTAAAAACTTCTCGACGAACGATATTTTAGATTTTACCACGGCAAGACGCATGGAACTTTTTTCGCAGTATGCAGTTGTGGCGGCAAAAGAAGCGCTGGATGATGCAAATCTTGATATGGAAAATGAAGACCCATTTCGGGTAGGAACGGCGATTGGTTCGAGTGTCGGTAGTTTGCAAGCTGTGGAAACAGCTAGTGAAACCATAAGGGAACAAGGGCCACGAAAAATCAACCCTCTGGTTATCCCTCGGATGCTTACGAATATGGCTGCTGGAAATGTCGCCATCCGATTCGGATTGCGCGGCAAATGTATCAATGTTGCGACTGCTTGTGCAACCGGAACCAATAGTATCGGCGAAGCATTCAGAAACATCCAATATGGTGATGCAGATATCATGGTAACAGGTGGCACAGAGAGCTGTATAACCCCGACATGTGTGGGCGGATTTTCCATTCTTAAAGCATTATCAACCACAACAGATCCGTTACGCGCATCCATCCCTTTCGATAAAGAGCGGAATGGGTTTGTCGCCGGAGAGGGTGCTGGCATTGTTATTTTGGAGGAGCTGGAGCATGCACAAAAACGAAATGCAAAAATATATGCAGAGGTTGCCGGATATGGAAGTACAGACGATGCTTATCATATTACTGCACCCTCACAGGATGGGAGCGGCGCCGCCAAAGCAATGGAACTTGCGATTGAAGAAGCAGGGTTAATGCCATGCGATATTCCATACATTAATGCACATGGAACAAGTACCTACCAGAATGATTTGTTTGAAACAATGGCCATAAAACGAGTTTTCAAAGAGGCGACAAAAACGGTTAAAATATCTTCTACAAAATCGATGATCGGTCATTTGTTCGGTGCAGCGGGTGCTGTCGAGTTTATTGTCTGTGTAAAGACTTTGACGGATGGGTTCATTCATCAAACGGTGGGAACGACAATCACCTCACCGGAATGTGATTTAGATTATATGATCGGGTATTCTTCCGAACAGGATGTACCAGCAGCTTTGAGTAATTCGTTTGGATTTGGCGGGCATAATGCTACGCTGGTGATTAAAAAGTATAGGTAGGTGAGGATGGTTTGATAATCACCTTTGATGTGATAGATTTGAACATCTCCCTTCCTGGAAAACGTAAAAAAGGACTGTCTAAGAACTTTTCTAAAAGTTCATTAAGACAGTCCTTTAAATAAAAAACAACCTTATGCTATATCTTTTTTCTTCAGCGCTCTTGCGCCTAACCCAGAGCAGACAGCTATCCAAACTACACTTCCTATAAGTATTGCAGTAAACGCAGAACCGCTAAATTCCATATGCGATTGATTCGAAAGACCGGAGATTGTAAAGTTTCCAATTGTGGAAACAAAAGGTGTTTCAAGATAATCACCAAGTATGGAAAGAAGAGAACTCAGAATGCCTGTCGCTGCGATGATTCCCACAATCATAGCAGGTGCAATGTGTCGGGTTATAAAATAGACCATCATGATCAGCGACGCAAATGCACCAGATACAATTGTTTTTTCAATCAGATATGCTAGTAGGCCGATAATACCACCCGGTAAAGTCACGCCACTTCCAATGATTGCAAATAAAAGCATCGACATAACCGTGTGAGCGATAATAGCAATCGCTCCATAAACCGTCAAGGATAGAATTTTCCCACCTATATAGTGAACAGGGTTCGTGTGCCGCGAGAAAATGTTTTTAGAAAAGCCGCTGGAAAAATCAGATGAAATACAAATCGAATACAATATACTCAGCATAATAAAAGCCATTCCAATACCCATCATACTGCTAGTCATATCCAACGCATCGCCGCTATTTCCAGTAACCGCTGCAAAATCTGGAATCATTCCGAAAAATATCATAGTTCCGGAGACAAGCAGCATAAAGGCTATGCAAAAATAAAATGCTTTGGAGCGAAATATCCGTCGTATATCCATTTTAAATATATCAAGCAACTTGAACACCTCCCATCAAAGCGAGAAAGTATTCTTCTAAATCTTGGCGGTGTAAATAGATTTCATCTGCCACCAATCCATTTTTCCATAAAAGCTCATTTACGATTCTACCATTATCGAAACCGAATAAATGGATGCTGTTCTCATGGACTGTGCATTCATTTAGATTCATTTTTTCTTTTAGCAAACAATATGCTTTTTCGGTATCGTTTACCCGAATTTGCAGATAATCGCGGCTTTTTTCAGCAAGCTCTTTGGCACTTATCTGCTGTATGAGCTGTCCTTCGTGGAGGATTCCGTAATGTGTTGCAATACGACTTAATTCTCCGAGAATGTGTGAGCTAATAAATATGGTAATTCCCATTTCTTTATTAAGCCGTTCAAAGACACCACGCATCTCAATAATACCCTGTGGGTCAAGTCCGTTAATTGGCTCGTCTAGAATAAGGAGTTTCGGAGAAGCCATCATAGCAACCGCGACACCCAACCGTTGCTTCATTCCTAGAGAAAGTTGCTTCGTTTTTTTGCTCGCAGCATCTTTCAGGTCAACCATTTCAAGACTTTTCATCGCTTGCGATTTCGGATCTTTTATCCCAGTATTCAAACCTTGCAACATAAGATTTTCATAGGCGGATAGTTCTGCAAATAATGCTGGTTGTTCGATCAACACACCAATCTGGCTACGTACATCCTGTGACTCAACAGGTTTGCCGAACAGCTTGATTGAACCGGAAGTTGGACGAGCAAGTCCGCTAACCATTTTTTGTGTTGTTGTTTTCCCGCTACC
>JGI994J12354_10001477_pt1 | contig 23717 bp, 18 predicted proteins | sample IntmicLarv3ML3BL_FD_12354 | JGI IMG/M metagenome (IMG submission 12354) | reverse complement strand
AATCGCATTCAGCAATTGCCAAAGGCAATGCGTATGTCTTCTTAGTAGAAGGGCTATATGATGCAAACGCAACGTTTGCTTTGGGTTTTGGGGCTTTTTTTCGTTCACAGCCCCAATCAGGTTTCAAAAGGGCAGACGCCCTTAAGCGGGTAAGTAGGGCAGAGCCCTACAAAAGAAAAAAGGACACACAAGAACAAGAAATAAATATATACAAAAAGCGAATTCTGAAAATAATTTCTTATTTTCTGAATTCGCTTTTTAATTAATTTATCTCTTTATTTATGCGAGGCGTTCTAAGAGGGCGTCGCGTTCAGTTTTGAGTGATTGTGGGAGGGCGTCGTAGAGCTCAGCTGCGAGAGGTTGAGCTGAAACTGTTGCAGGATCGAATGTCATCAATTCTGCGAATGTTTCTTTTGAATAGTCGAGGCCTTCGAAATCCATATCTTCGTAGTTTGGCATAAAGCCGATAGGAGTTTCTTTACCCTTTGCGTCGCCATTGCATCTGTTTACTATCCACTCGAGAACTCTTGCGTTTTCGCCGTATCCAGGCCACATAAACTTGCCTTCAGCATTTTTACGGAACCAATTTATATGGAAGAAGCGAGGGGTTTGAGACAATCCTTTACCCATTTTTACCAAATGTTCAAGGTATTTAGCCATATTGTAGCCACAGAATGGAAGCATAGCCATTGGGTCAGAACGGAGTTGTCCGAGCTTACCCTCAGCAGCAGCAGTTAATTCAGAGCCCATAGTTGCGCCCAAGTAAACACCGTGAGTCCAGTTGAAAGCTTCAAATACCAAAGGCATACCTGAAGGTCTTCTACCGCCAACGATTACTGCTGACAATGGAACGCCTTCGAGTTTTTCGAAATCTGGATCCACGCATGGGCAGTTTGCAACAGGGGCTGTGAAGCGACTATTTGGATGTGCTGCAGGAGTTCCTGTTTCTGGAGTCCAATCATTTCCGTGCCAGTCTTTGCATTTTACAGCAGGTGTGCCGATACCTTCCCACCAAACATCGCCATCTTCTGTGAGAGCTACGTTTGTGAAGATAGAGTCTTTCGAGCAAGAAATCATTGCATTTGGATTTGTATCCATACTTGTGCCTGGAGCTACTCCGAAGAAGCCAGCCTCTGGGTTGATAGCATTAAGTTTGCCATCCGCAGTAGGTTTAATCCAAGCGATATCGTCGCCTACACATGTCACTTTCCAGCCTTTTTTAGTCATAGATGCTGGAGGAATCAACATAGCAAAGTTTGTCTTGCCACAAGCGCTTGGGAAAGCTGCGCTTACGTATGTTTTGCGACCATTAGGTTCTTCAACACCCAAGATGAGCATATGTTCAGCTAACCAGCCTTCTTCTTTGCCTAATGCAGATGCAATACGCAAGCTCAAGCATTTTTTACCCAAGAGAGCATTACCACCGTATCCAGAACCGAAGCTCATAATAGAGCGAGTTTCTGGGAAGTGAGCGATATAAGTGTTTTCTGGATTGCAAGGCCAAGCAACATCATCTTCAGGAGTATTGATTGGTTTACCTACTGAATGAATGCAAGGAATGAATTTTCCATTTTCGCCCAATACGTCAAGAACCTTAGGACTTACACGAGCCATAATACGCATGTTTACAACAACGTAAGCTGAGTCAGAGATTTCAACGCCGATTTGAGAAATAGGTCCGCCGATAGGTCCCATACTGAAAGGAATAACGTACATTGTACGACCTTTCATACAGCCCTTATAAAGACCATTCATTTTTTCGAGCATTTCTGCAGGATCCATCCAGTTATTGGTAGGACCAGCATCAGCTTTATTTTTAGAGCAGATGAATGTGCGAGATTCTACACGAGCTACGTCGCGAGTATCTGAACGAAAATAATAGCTGTTAGGACGCTTTGCTTCATTTAATTTAGTGCAAGCGCCTTTAGCTATCATTTGTTGAAAAAGCATATCAGCTTCTTCTTGAGAGCCGTCGGCCCAGTGGATACTATCAGGAGTTGTGAGTTGAGCAATTTTATTTACCCATTCCACTAACGCCTTATTCTTTATTGATTTTGGATCTATCATGGTTTTGTTATTTGAAAATTATGTTCGAGCAACAAGTGCATCATGTTTACACGACAAGTGTATTATATGTGCATTGAGTTTCTAGTAGTAAGAAAATCGAATAGATATTCAATATTTTTTTTCAAAAAAATCATCCAAGTAAATTACAAAAATGTAAGATTTACTCGTCTTTAAAATGCTTGGGATAACGGGCTTTAAGCTCTTTCTTTATTGTTATCCAAGAGCTTGTCCAAAAATTTTCGAGATTTTGAGTTGTCTGAATAGGTCTTTTATTAGGAGCCAAAATTTCGTAAGTTGGCAAAATTTTCCCCTCGGCAATTTGAAGTTTGTGAGAGTCGAAATCAAAAAAGTCTTTGAAGTAGGAAGATATTATTACTTTTCTCATTGGTAAATCGTAAATAATCTTCAAAGGAATTTTTCTATTTTCAAGACGAACAAATTCGGGGGCAAGGTATTCTAGCATAGAAAGTTGTTCTTCGCTCAACCAGTTTTTGAATGCTGGTAAAACGGCAATATCTTTCATTTGTGAGTGGGAAAATTTCCCAAAACATAAATCACTTAATATGATTTTTTTTGCTTCTTCATCGATTTTTGGAATTCCATATTCAGGAAATAATTCAGAAATAAAATTTACTCGAGTAATGAAATTTTCAACTTTTTCATTGAAATTTTCCAAGCGCAAATTTCCATTTAAAATTTCTTCAAGCAAGATTTTTGCGGCATCTTCTTCTGAAACTTTATCAGAATTTTTTTCAGAAATTATTAAATCTTTAAACTGAACACATTCTTTTGAAATCACTCGTTTATGCTGTTTATCGAATTCGCATTTCTGAATAATAGAAAAGTTTTCAGGAAAAATTTCACGCAAAAAGTCTTCTTTTATAGGAGTGCAAAGCGAAGCGATTATCGCGACTTTTCCATTTGCATGACGCTCTTGCAAATCAAGCGCGCAAAACAAATTTTTTGCGTAAGACCTAGAATCTTTTGTGATTTCTCCACGTCTTGAATTTACAATATTGCAGGCAAGGGAAGTGTCGTTAAGGCGCGTACATAAGTGATCGGAAAATGCGCTCAATATACATTTTGCAATAGCGTCTTCGTCATTAGTTGAAAGGCTTTCTATTTCGCAGTTGCGTGCTTGATTGAACAAATCTTTTGCGACAAAAAACGCCTTGCGGGCATTCTGACTATGAATGCCATAATCTCTGCAAAATTGCTCATCAAAATTATTTGATTTTGCAAGTTCACATAAAATTAAAAGTTCTTCAATTTCGCTTTTTGCATTAGATAAAATATCTTTGATTTCACGTTCTTTATATTGGTTCGCAATTTGCATTTTGATTCTGCCAGATTCCATTGCGCCTATCATTAATGCGATTTCTCCAAGGCAATTTCTTTTTGCGGCTTCAACTAAAAGTTTTGCGTATCGCACTTCAGTTGGCATGCGAGACATTAAAATCCCATCTTTTGTAATGTGGCCTTGAGAATCAATAGAGTGAGTGTTTTTCAAAAGTTCAGAAGCTCGCAATAGGGCTTCGTCAGTGGGATTTTCAAAGAGATTCAATTCATCTAAAGAAATATTTGAGCTCTTTAACCAAAGAAGAATTTGACTTAAATCTAAGCGTTTTATTTCGGGGGTGGAAAATTCTTCAAAAGAAGTTTCTTGTCTTTTATCCCACAAGCGAATGGCAATTCCATTTTCATTTCTACCCGCTCGTCCTGCGCGTTGAGTTGCGCTTGCAAGACTGATTCTTTCGACAAGTAGAGTATTTACGCCCCTGCTAGAATCATAACGAGCGACACGCGCAAGTCCAGAATCTATCACGAATTTTACGCCTTCTATAGTAAGAGAAGTTTCCGCAATATTTGTTGCAACTATCACTTTACGCTTAGAATTTTCACGCAAAGTTTTGTCTTGCTCGCTAGCAGGCATGTCTCCGTAAAGAGGCATTACTAGTATGTTTTTTGAACTAGGACTATTTAAAATTGCGCGTATAGTTTTATTGATTTCATAAATCCCAGGCATGAAAATCAAAAAGTTTCCAGAGTCGTATTTTTTAACAAGTGTATCAAATTCTTTTGCGGCTCTATCCCAAACAAAATCGCTTTGAGATTTTTGCGGAGAGTAAGAAATATCTATGTCGTATAATCGAGAATCGCAGGAAAGTGTAAGAGCGTCTTTCCCAAGATACAAGCCAAGTGAACGCTCATCCATAGACGCAGAGCAAACACATATTACTAAATCTTTACGCAAAGTTTCTTGAGCTTGCATCGCCAAAGAAAGAGTAATGTCGGAAAAAATATTTCGTTCATGAAACTCGTCAAAAATAATCGCAGAGACTCCATGTAGTTTTGAGTCTTGAAGGATTTTTCTAGCTAAAATTCCCTCTGTAAGAAAAATTATTTTTGTTTCGGAAGTGTAGTTTTTTTCAAAGCGTATATGCCACCCAACTTCTTTACCAAGTGTTGCGTTTTGTTGTTTTGCAACAGTGCTTGCGAGAAATCTTGCGGCAACGCGTCTAGGTTGTAGCACAATTATAGAGCCAGCTGGCAGGGCTTCAGAAAAAATTTGTGGAAGCTTTGTGGACTTTCCTGACGCGGTAGGCGCGCTAATTATAAAGCGTTTTCTTCCAGAATTTATTTCGCTTATGATTTGTTCTTTTAATGTTTCTACAGGAAGCATTATTCTATCACAAAATTATAATTATAGTCAGAAAGTAAAATGGATTTATCTTTTTTCAAAAGAACATTGTCTTCTATTCTGCAAGCCCCCAAGCCAAGATAATAAAGCCCTGGTTCTATTGTGACGACTGCGTTTTCTTTTAAGATATTTTTTGTTCTTCCCACATTCGGTGATTCATGAATTGCAAGACCAATGCCATGTCCGAGTCCATGAAAGAATCCTTGCCACTGATTGTTTTTTGAAAAAGTCTTGTAATTGTTTTTTTCAAAAAACTTGCATACATTTTCATAAATAAAATTTCCATCAATGCCAGCGCGAACTTTTTTGAGAGCATCTCCATGCGCTTTTTTGACAGTATTGTATAAATCAATTTGAGCATCGTTAGCTTTGCCTTTTAGAAAAGTTCGAGTCATGTCGCCATAGTATGAAGTGGCAGAAGTCTTCGGGAAAATATCCACTACTATCGTTTGATTAGGACTAATTTTTCCATAGCCAATGCAGTGTGGGTCGCAAGCTTGATTCCCACAAGCAACGATTGTGTCTGCTGCGATTGCACCTGATTTTATGCAAGTGATTTCGATTTCTTGACGCAGAATTTCACTAGTTAAAATTTTATTTTGCCAAAGAATTTTATCTTTAGAAATTTTAGATTCACGCAAAATTTCTTCAACCCTTGCGAAAGAATTTGATGCGGCTTTGTTTGCTAAAATAATTTCTTGGATTTCTTTTTTAGACTTACATTCACGTTCAGGAAAAATCTCTGTTTCGCAAACTTTTATATCAAAGTTTTCTTTACGCAGATTTTCCAAGGTCAGAGCAGGGAAGTTGGCAGGAACTAAAAACTTTTTAATTTTCAGTTTTTTAAAGAGCTCAATATGCGACAACTCTTGACTAAAAATCTCATCAAACAAAGAATTTTTTTTTGCTCTGCCTATTTCAAGTTTGCTCAAAATAGCACAACGCTTTGATTTATGTGTGAATGCAAAAAAAGCGTCAGGAATAGATATCCCAGAAAAGTAGAGCATATCAGGATTATTTTGGCTATTGGAATATAAAAGAATTTCTCTCATTTTTTTGCATTTCTAAAAAAAGATGTTGCCCGATTTTTTTATATACTCAACACTAAACACTATATGATTCGAGCATTATTTTTATCTATGTTTTTTTTGTGCGCTTGTTCAGAAGCGAACAAGACTCCTTTGCCAGCAGACACTTTTTTTGAAATGTCTATAGCAGGCAAAACTTTTCATGCGCAATTAGCGATAAGCGATTTTGAAAAAAGTAAAGGACTAATGTATAGAAAAAGTTTAGGCGAAGATGAAGCTATGATTTTTGTTTATACGAATCCTCAACAAATGTCTTTTTGGATGAAGAATACCTTTATAAATTTAGATTTAGCCTTTTTTAATAAGGATGGAAAACTTCTTGAAATAAAAAGTTTGTATGCTCATAAACTAGATTCTGTACGATCTGCGAGTCATGATGTTTTGTATTGCATGGAATCAAATGAATCTTGGTTTGAGAAAAATAAAATCAAAGTTGGCGATTCTTTAGATTTAACTCTTTTAAATAAAGCTATCGTAAAAAGAAAATGAACAAGACACAAAAATATATAATTTTAATCGCTTCATTACTTATTGCTATATTGGCATATTTTGTTGCGATACATTGTCTCTATTCAGATTTGTCTGCTTGGCAACTAAGTCAAAATGTGAGTTTTGAAGACAATACAGGCTCTACAAAATTTGCAGCACAAATAAATTCTATTACAATAGGTGGGCTTGGATTTATCGTCACGGCGATTTTATTTCTGATTAAATTCAAAATTTCAAAAAAGAAAATCGAAAAAGAACTCGAAGAAAAAAAATGATTTCAAAAGACACAATTTGCGCAATGGCAACACCAACTGCGGAGAGTGCGGTTGGCATTATACGTGTGAGTGGATGCCTTTCTCCGTCTATCATAAAAAATTGTTTTGGTAAAATTCCTGAAGCTCGATTTGCGTCTTTAGGCAATTATAGAAATCTTGCGGGAGATATTTTAGACAATGCAATTTTCATTTATTTTAAGTCTCCGAATTCGTACACAGGTGAAGATGCTTTAGAAATTTTTACGCATGGGAATCCATTTATCATGCAAAATATTTTGGAAGATTTGTGCTCAAGAGGTTGCAGATATGCTCAAGCAGGAGAGTTTACAAGGCGCGCTTTTCAAAATGGAAAAATGGATTTGTCTCAAGCAGAAGCTGTGTCTCTTTTGATAAACGCAAGGAATGAGCGAGCGTTAAAAGCGTCGCAACGTCAGCTTGCAGGAGAGCTTGGTTTGCGCATAAATTCTTACAGTCAAGATTTGATTAATATATGCGCTTTAGTCGAGGCGTATATTGACTTTCCTGAAGAAGATTTGCCTGAAGAAAACACTCGAAAAATCATAGAAGACTTAGAGTCTTTTTCAAAAAACTTGAATGTTTTGATAGAAAATTCCAAATATACAAATGTGATTCATCAAGGTATAAATGTCGCAATTGTAGGAGAACCTAATGCTGGAAAATCCTCTTTGCTGAATTTGCTTTTGGACTCGAATCGTGCGATTGTGAGCGAGATTGCAGGCACTACACGTGATTTTATTTCTGAAAAAATTGTTTTAGCTCAATACAATTTGAACTTGATTGACACTGCAGGAATACGCTCTTCTGAAAATGAAATTGAAAATGCGGGGATTAAAAAATCTTTCGAGATAATCGCAAATGCAGACTTGATTTTAATCGTGATAGATTCTTCTTGTAAAAGTTCTATACGTGAAGAATTAAAAGACTTGGACAAATCCAAATGTTTGATTGTTCTCAACAAGTCTGATTTGTCTACGGACGAAAAAACAGTGGCTTCTTTCGGCGATTTTGACATCGTGAAAATTTCATGCAAAAACAAAAATGATTCTCATTTAGTGAAAGAAAAAATTTTGAGTTTTATCAACGCAAAAAAAATCGTTCCGCAAACAGATGATATTTTAGTAAGCGCGCGTCATTGTCGTTCTCTTGTGGAGGCAAAAGATGCGGCAATCAGGGCTATAAATCTCGTAAAAGAAAATGCGCCCGCAGAGCTTTTAGCTTCGGAGCTTCATAGCGCGTTAGACTCTCTTGGTGAAATCGTTGGCACTATTGATAACGAACGTGTTTTAGACAAAATATTTTCTTCATTTTGTATAGGCAAATAAGCTTGCGTTGAAGTCTGCCATTGTATAAATATAAGCTACAAAATAAATGTGGTACTATCAGCGAGACGATAAAAAATTTGGACCTGTAAAAGCGGAAGTTTTATTGCGTTTACATGAAAGAAAATTATTAACTTCCGATTCTTTGGTTCGTTCATCAGGCACAAAAAAGTGGATACCTTATGAAAAATGTTCTTTAGTAATACCTCTTGAAAGTCCTTCAGTGTTGGCATTGTATAAAGCTACATCTATATTCAGAGCTTCGATTTTTTTGCTGATGGGACTATTGATTTTTTATGGAATTTTTTCTCTTTCTTTTGCAATCCATGTAAATTCTATATACTCGGCCGACGTTGAAAAAACAACCAAGTATATTTTAGAATTTAATGAACATAGGTTGATGCATGTTTTCTTTAATGGAGTCGTAGCTTTGGGATGTATAATTCTAGCCTTTGCCAGCAGATATTGGTTTTATGAGGCGGCAAAGAATGTGAGAAAAAAAGATATCCATCACATGAATAAATTTTCTCTTTTTTGGGCTAAGAATGCTTTGATAATTCCATTCACAAATTATGTCGTTCCATTTGCCGCAGTGTTTCACTTTTTCAAAGTTTGCAGAATCGCTACTCGTAGCAAATTTAAATTTTCAGATTTTCTGCTGATTTGTAATTGGTGGTTTTTTAATTTGTTTGGTCTTTTCTTATCCGCTTATCACTATTACTCCACAAGAAAAATGGTTTCGTATGATGCTATTAGTAGTCATTTAAATATATCTGTTTTTCTTGTTGTGATTTCTTTGATAGCTTTGATTTTTTGGCTTATTATTATTCATAAAATCAACGCAATGCTTTTAACTTTTTTAAAAACTAGAATACGCCTTACATAACGATGAAGAATTTTTTATTTTTATTTATTTTTACATTTTTTGCACTGTCATTAAATGCTCAAGAGTGGGATACATACTCTGATACTTGGGTTGCAACTGATGATTTAGGCAGAGTCTTGCCAGACAATAGCATTGTCGGTGATGTTCGTGAAAACAGGACAGTTTCTATGTTTTATTATATTTGGCATGGATGTCATGGATATGATGAAATCACAAATCCTCCACGTCATGACCGTTCGCAACATCAAGGAACTGCTCCTCTTGAAGCAGGTAGAATTTATAAATCTCCTTACGATAACAATATCATCACTCAAGAGCCCGATGACTCAAAGCGCAAGTGGGGACCTCGTTTAGCATGTCATCACTGGGGCGAATCTATTTTCGGATACTATGTTTCTAACGACGAATGGATAATGAGGCGTCACGTTCAAATGTTTGCAGACGCTGGTGTTGATGTCATTACTTTAGACGTCACGAACACTTTTGACTATCGTGAAAACTACATGCTTTTGCTCAAAATTTTAGACGAATACAAAAAGCAAAATGGCAAAACTTTCAAACTTCTTTTCTGCTTGGGCAATCAGCAAGGGCAACACTATGTGCTTAGTGGTGTCTATGAAGATTTGTATTCTAAAGAACTTTACAAAGATCACTATCTTTATTGGAAGAGCGACAAGCCCCTCATTCTTGCTGATTTGACAGCTCCTCATGTTGAAGATTTTAAAGATAAATTTGAATTCAGATTGTCTTGGTACACGAGTCGTGAGGAAGGGAGCAAAGACAGAAAAGACTGGTGGTCTTGGATTGACACATATCCTCAAAACTACGGTTGGCATGAAGACATTTCTATTCCTGAATTTGCTCCTGTCAGCGTTGCAGAGCATCCTCATTCGAGCAAAGGCAAAAGCTATAATGGCGAGTTCTTGCCGAAAAAAATCGATAGTGGCAAAGGCATTTTTTATCAAAGACAATTTGATAGAGCTATTGAAATTGACCCTGAATTTCTTTATATCACTCAATTCAACGAGTGGGTTGCGATGCGTTTTATAAACGACAAGGGAGATTTCCCTTTCACTTTCGGAACTTTTGCAGGCCACAAAGCAGTTGAAACCGACAGTATTTTTATTGATGCTTTCACTCCTGAATACAATAGAGACATAGAGCCTATGAAAGGTGGATATGGTGATAATTATTATTATCAAACTATTCAAAATATTCGTAAATTTAAAGGAGTAAGAAAGCTTCCTGCTCCAAGTCCAAAAACCACTATTACTTCTTTTGACGATTTCAAAAATATTCAGCCTGAATACCGTGATACTATTGGAGATATCACTCACAGAAATCATCATGGATGGGGCAGTGCAGGTCCTTATGTCAACAATACTGGTAGGAATGACATTATCATTTCAAAAGTAGCTCGTAGCGATTTTAAGTGGTATTTTTACGTTCAAACTCATTCAGCTCTCACTAAGCCTGAAGGCTCAAACTGGATGGAGCTCTTCATTGCAGACAATACAAAACAGCAAGGCAAAACTTGGTATGGATACAATCTGCGTCTTGCTTTCAATGGTAAAGATGCTTATGATGTTCTCTCTTATGGGCATGACGAAAAGTGGCGTAAAGTAGATACTGCAAAACTTGTTATAGAAAACGATAAGCTTTATCTTGAATTCCCACGTCGCCATATAAGCGAAAACTTCCGCTTCAAATGGTGGGATAATCGCCAATCCGATAGCATCATCGATACCCTCATCGACGGCGATACTGCTCCCAATGCCAGATTCCAATACATCTACAACACTGATAATAAATAGCTAAAACATCAGAAACCTAAGCTACACCAACACGAGTTTTTTTCCGTTCACACCCCTTCGAACCCTGACTTAAGGGGCTGTCTGCCCCTTAAGAAACCCTAACGAAGGGGGCTTTTTGCCCCCTTTCGAATCCCCCGCGCAAGGCTTGCTCAGCCTTGCAACCAAAGCAAGCGGGGCTTGCATTCGAAATCCCTTACGGAGCGTTTTTTTCTATTTTTAAAGCGGCGGACTACGTCCTTTAATGCTAGTTTAAGAGGAAGTTTCTCTTTTTTGTTTTTTATTATTTGTTATATTATTCTATATAGCATTATTTGTCGTCAGACTGTGCACGATTATTTTTTTATATGATTATCAAAAATGAAATTTCAAAGTTCATAGAATAGTTTTGTTATACTGCTCTTATCAGCGAAAACAAATACAAAACTCACGCCAAAGAATTAATCTATAATACAAACTTCCACATTTAAGAACAATAAAATAATCGCATTCAGCAATTGCGAAGCAATGCGGACTGTCTGCCTATGCAGTACGTCAAAGCCCCGCTTGCTTTGGGGTTTGGGGCGAAACCAGCCCCAATCAGGTTTCTTAAGGGCAGACGCCCTTAAGCGGGTAAGTAGGGCAGAGCCCTACGAAAGAAAAAAGCGCGCATAGGAATAGCAAATAAATATATACAAAAAGAGCATTTTCGTTTAATAAATTATTAAATGAAAATGCTCTTTTTAAAATATAAATTCTTTTATTTTATTATTCTACTGGGGTGATACCACGGAGGATGCGGTATGAGCCTTTATGGGCTTGAGTCCACGCTTTGATTGTACGAGTTTCTTCGGGTTTAATGTCTTCTTTTTTACCTTTAAAAACTATCATGTTAACAACAGGCAAAGTGCGACTTCTTGATGTATAGATATCCTTAATCAAATTATCTTTATAGAAGTTCATTATACCTCTAATTCCATAGCTCTTCAATGAAGGAGGATTAACTTGTTTAACCTCGACATTTGGTGGTCCTTCTTGAGGTGGATTATAGAATTTTTGTTCATGCATTGCTTGGTCAGGAGTACCTACATAGAGTGATTGTCCTGCAGCTTTACGTTTTTTATTTTCTTCCTCAATCCACTTACGAGCCTTTGCTATACCTGCGGCGCGCGCAATAGAAATTTTTGTTTGATATTCAGCTTCTTTTTCTTCATTCCAGCCTTTTTTAGCTCTTTCTCTGATTACTCTAGCTTCGTAATCTTCTACTGCCTTACGATATCTTTCTGTTTCAACTTCTGTCCAAGGTTGTTTGATATCATCTGGATTTGTCCACTCTGTCACAAGGAAGAATATTGTGTCTGCGCCTTGTTCTAGAGCTGCTTGATAGACTCTATAACAATTTGCTTTATGTGCTGCGTAGTGCTGTGAATGTGGTGGTTGAGGAAGGAAAGGATATCTTAATTTATAAGTATTTCTCACGCCGATTTTATCCAAAGAGGAATTGATTGGATCTATCCAAGCAGCCACACCTCTTTTATTTCCTTCAGTTGCCGCCATGAGACTATCTCTATAAAGGTCTATTGCATAGCCGCCTGTAAGAGAGTAGCCCATAAGATTGAACAACATTGTAGATGGCAAATCATTCACAAGTTTTTTAACGTCTTCACGAATGACTTGATATGTTGCTAAACCACCACGTTCCTCATTCATCAAACTTGCAGAAGCATCGATAACAATAAGAACTTTTTCTGATTTTGTTTTAACATTAAAAAGGTCGATAGTAGTACCAACATCTATGGATCCCAATCCTTGAGGTGTTGGCATATTCATGATAGATGCAGTGACACTTCCTTGAGGCATAGTAAGCGCAATATCGCCCAAACTTGCGCTTTTAATAGTCGTCACCGCAATGCGTTTTGTTGTTTTAGCTGAACGCTTTTGATTAGACTGAATTGTTCTTTCACGCTGTTTTTGTTGATTTTGGTCAATTTTTTCAGGAGGAGGAGAGGCTTGAAACTCTGACTCTCCTATAATTATAGTTTCAGTGATAATCAATGTCCCAAGCAATAGCATACCTGCCACATGCAAAGCTGTCACTGCCATCATAGTTTTGAACAGGAGCGTATCGCGTTTTCTTTTTGCTTTAAAATGATGTATAGCCATAAAATTTTAAATAGAAATTATTAATTAGATTTTTCGTCAGATTTTTCATCTTTAGGTGGAATCTTAACGATTTGAGACTTTGCTCTAGAAGCATAGACACTATTAGGATAGAAAAGTTCAATTTCACGAAAGATGACATTTGATACTTCAGGTTTATCGAGAGATTTATAAGAGAGTCCTGTATTGAACATAAGTTCGGGCATCCAAGAGTCTGTTGTATTTCCATAGACGACCCCTTCGCTGAATTTATCCAAAGAATCTTGATGGTTTTTTTCAGCCATAGAAATCATACCACTTATCATTTTTGATAGAGAAAAGACTTCGCTTTTTCTGTCTGCTTGTTCGAGAGAAGCTGCATAGACTTTTGCAGATACCAAGTTGCCCATTGCAATATCGCAATAAATAGCCCAAAGAGTAGCCATTTCTTTCTTTGGATTTTCAGGCATTTTTTGGAGCTTCAAATACCAATTATTGACTTCCTTAATTTTTCCGTTGTTTCGAAGCGTGTCTAAAATCTCCATCAAGCTAGGAATCAAAATTGCTTTTTCGCCAGAAAAATCGAGCTTTGATAAGAGTTTAACAGCATCATCGTATCTTGCATTTTCATTGAGTAGCTCAACAAAGTTTAGCGCAATGAGAGTAAATTGAGGTCTCAATTGTGAATAATTGAATGAAGTCAAAATCGCATTTGCTTCTTCGATACGATTCGCTTGAGACAAAAAGTCGATAAAGTTGATTACATTATTCTGAATAGAAGGCAAATTGACTTCGGGAACTATAAGTAAAGGCAAGCTTAAATAGACATCTCTACGCATGTATCCAATAGCAGCATCATAGTTGCCATCTCTTGCAGCATCTCTTGCTCGATTAACATTGCTAGTATCAAATGAGAAGTAAAGTTTCATAGAATCGCCTGTAATAGGCAATTGAATCTCACCACCATCTGCAGTCATAAGTGTCAGCGTAGGCACAGAATTAACCACATCGACTTTCTGGACTGTCACTCGAGACTCTGCACCAGATGGGTCACGCATTATCAAGACAGCTTTTTCAGATGCAAAGTCTGCAAAGTAAGAACGGTCTTGTCCTGGAGCAGTCGCTTGTGCGGATGCCAGTAGAGGCAGTGATAGTAAAATAAATATATAGAATTTTTTAATATTCATGACCTGAAATTATAGAGAGTTATAAAAGTTTTCCACTAGCTTGTAGTCGGGAGAATTTTTAGAATCGGGGTATTTTAAAAATTCTTTGGTAATTTCTTTTGCTTCAGCAATTTTATTTTGAGACTTCAGAATCCTTGCTGATTCCAATGTTGCTTTACCTGTCCATTCAGGGCAGTTTGCAAAACCCAAAGAAACACGGTCGAAATACATCATAGCTTTGTCTATATTCTTTTCGTCCAAATAAATAAGACCTAACTTATATAGTGCCTCCGCATGAATATCTCCACGCCAAGTAATGGTTCTTAAAATCGACTCATACTTGTCTTTAGCTTCTATCTCTTTATTTAATTTTAGCAAAGTTTCAGCTTCTTTAATTGCAACTTTGGCAACATTATCGTTAGTAGCATAGTCACTTTGAACTTTAATATACAAGTCCAAGGCTTTTTGCAATTCGCCTTGCGACTCTTCGAGTTGAGCCAACGCCAATAGTGCGTCTACCACATTATCAGATTCTGAATAATTTTCGATTAAGTAGTTATAAACTTCTCTAGCAGCATCTGCGCCATATTTTTCATTTTGCTTTCCAATCCAAATCAATGTTGCGGGAGAAGATAATTTGAAATCATCTATATTGAAAGAGCGTGCGGGTGCGGGTGTATTTGTGTACAAATCCAAAGCCATCATTAATCTATACATCATAGTCGGATTTTTAGATGACTTTGACAAAAGATTTTGATAAGTTTGTGCAGGATTTTCTGAAGGCAATTTGGCTAATTGTTCTTCAGTATTTTTTAGCAAATCTTCTATAGGCGCTCTGTTTGTCAAAAGATTGTTTCCGAAATTAGGATCACTTTTTAGCTTTCTATATATAGCACCATCGATTTTTTGATTCTCCATGAAGTATCTATATCTTTTTGCTGGCACGGTAGCCATATCTTTAAAGAAAGCCTCATCAGACAACATTTTTGTTAAGAAGACTTTAGACGCTTCGAGAGTTTCTTTTATAGGGGTATAGCGTTCCGCATATCTTTGCAAAGCTTTGTCAACACCTTCATGGTCTTTATCGGTGCCGTTTTGTTCGATAATGCTCAAAAGCAATAGCAATCCATCTGCGGGTTTTGAAACCTTTTCAAGAACTTTAGCTTTTTCAAAATTCATCATCGCAACATTACCCATTGGGTATTTATCAAGATATGTGGAAACTATTTCTAAAACTTCATCATACTTTTCCTCATTAGTCATGATTTTTACGATTTGCAAATACGCATTATCGATAAAATGTTGAGATACTGACTTGTGCTTTTCCACACTCAGATAGTGGTCGATAGATTCTTTAGCGTGGCCAGATGCAAGATTTATATCTCCCATGAAGAAGTCTACTTCACCCAAGAGAGGACTTTCTTTATAAGTTTCTTTAAATTCATTAAAGGTATCAATAGCTTTTGATAAATCTTGTTTTCCATAGGCAGCAATACCTCTGCGGAAAGTAGCATCTTCTATATAGAAGCTAGCGACAAAAGAATCAGTTAATTTTTCAAAATAGTCGTAAGAGTCCGTGAAATTATTTTCAACCAAGGTAGCCATACCTAGCCAGTAGAGCAGAGCATCCACCATAGGAGAATCAGGATATTTATCTAAGAAAGTTTTAAAGTTTGTTTTAATTTCATCATATTTTTTAGCTTCATTCCAAGAGGAAGCCATTAAGTATATTATATCGCCACTCATTTGCTCGGAGTGATACTTTTCGATAAAGTCAAAAGAGAGTGCAAAGAGTTCATCATATTTTTCTGTGCGATAATAGTATTGAGCCATCTGCAAAGAAATCTCTATAATATATTTACCTTCTGGAAATCTTTTTGCATAATCTGAAGCAAGAGTGAAAAGGTCTTCAGATTTTCCGATATTACTTGCGCCTACGATTGCCGCATAGTAAAAATCTTCGATACTTGGAGCATCTGGATATGCGTCAATAATACGCATGTACGCCCAATAGCTTTCGTAATCACGCTTTGTTTCAAGATAGTTTTTAGACTTCAAATGCATGAGGTCGACGGTATAAGAAGTCAAATTTGAGAGAAGTTCTATTTGTTTTTCTGCCATTGCAATTTTAGATTTAATAATATCTAATTTTGGGCTGTTAGGTGCTGTGGCAGTTGTGCGTTCAAAGTCTTTGTCTAATTTATTTTTATAGTCTTCAAAGAATTTCAAAATATCTTCTTTATTGTATACGATACTATAAAACATAGCAGCTTCAGCAAATTTTTTGCTTTTTGCTAATTCCACACCTGCTTTGAGAAGAGCAACGCTCAAGCCAACATCGTAGCGAGCAGGTTCATTGATAGACATATATGGGAAATATTTTAAAACTTCATTATAATCTTTTTTAGATATCGCCAATTGAATCAATGCGGAAGCGGCCATTACTTTATCTTCAGGAGTATTCGACATAGCTAATAAGCGTCTGAACCATTTTTCTCCATTTCTCCATTCTTGAGAGCCGTACATTACTTGAGCTATCTTTCTGATAGTATCGAGTTGGACAGCTTTAGAAACTCTATCTACCAAAGGAGGCTCTAAGAGTTTACCGAGTTCTTCAACGGCTTCTTTGTAATTCTTTTGCCAGACCAATGTATTGAATTTTAATGTGATTGCGCTTATTATATCATCATTACCGGGGAAATCATTGATGATTTTATTTAAGTCTGCATTTGCCGCGATGAGCTTAGTTGCGTCAGAATTGCTATTTTGATATTCTTGTATAAAGCCATATGCTCTGTAAAGATGGAGTCTTGGCAATTGAGCTTTAGCATCAGCGCCTTCGGCTTCTGAAAGACGCATAATTAATTCTGTCGAGAGCGGAATCGCTTCAATAAATCTTGAGTTTTCGACCAAGATGCTGAGTTCATGACGAAGCTCCGTCACACCTTTTTGAGAAATTGAAACTGTTTCTTCTTGAGAGTACAGCATGCTTGCGCACGTTAATACAAAGACTAATGTAATTTTACGAAACATAATTTTGGGGTTAATGAATAATTGAATATTGAAGTTATAAAAAATCTTAAGGACTATACTAAACCTTTTATCGATATCTTTTCAATATTATTTTAGTATTTTTTTTACTTTTTTGATAGCGGATTTTTTAAGAAAAAAAGCTCGCATTTAAAAAGGTGTGTTTGCAGACTTTTTTCATGATTAGATGTCTAATAAATGCGGGACCGACTCGCGAATATATCGATGAAGTTCGATTCATAAGCAATCCTTCTAGCGGAAAGTTTGGTTGTGCTATTGCGAATGCCGCTTTTTTGGCAGGATGGGATGTTCAAATTATTCTTGGTCCATGCACAGCGCAAGCGAGCGAAGGCGTAAAAGTTTCTCGAGTTGTAAGTGCGGACGATATGTACAAAGAATGCGCAAAGCATTTTCCATCTTGTGATATTTTCATAGCTTGCGCGGCAGTTTGCGACATGAAAGTTAAAACTCGCAATTCGGGAAAAGTCAAAAAGTCCAACATAGATTTCACTTTAGACTGCGAGCCTACTATTGATATTTTAAAAACTTTGTCTAAAGAAAAAAGAGAAAGAAATCAAAAGCTCATTGGATTTGCCGCGGAGACTGAAAATCTTGAACAATACGCTAAGACAAAACTTGTCGAAAAAAATCTCGATGGCATAGTCGCAAATATAGTAGGTCAGGGCAAAGCGTTTGAAAGTGATGAAAACGAAGTAAGCATTTATTTCAAAGATGGAATAATTAAAAATTTTCCTCTAGCTAATAAAACAGATTTGGCAAAAGAATTAGTGAAATGTTTTAACCAAAAATATTTTGAATAACACAAAGCATATTTTAGTTGATGGCTGGAATGTAATTCATGCAAATAAGTCACTCAAAAAAATTTTAGCGAACGATTCTCAAGAATCCGCAATCGCTACTTTGTCGAATATGCTAGCTCCTATTCACGACGATTTAGCTTATAGACTCACAATAGTATTCGATGGAAAGGGTGAAGAAATTGCAATAGAGCGACGCTCAAAACTTTTGACTTATTCTGAAATTTATACGCCTTCTGAAATGAGTGCAGATGAATTCATCGAACAATTTTGCGCAAAAAACAATCAAGCAAAAGAAAATAAAAAAAAGAAGAAGACTGAAATCATTGTGGCAAGTGACGATAATCTTCTTTCGCTGACTGCTACTACATTTGGAGCAAGTTCAATTTCAGCGGAAGATTTATTTTCTATGGCGCAAGATTCATCAAAGAACATTACACGCAAAAGTCATGAAGTCAAAGCGAGTGCTTTAAAGAATTGGAAAAAAACAAATCCTTTTAATGATTTAAAAATTTAGCTTTTTTGAAATTTCTTTGGGTCTGGTAAAGTCAGCGCAAATGCAGAATTCAGCAGTGCCATTATTGCCGCAAAAGTAAATAACATTCCAATCCCCCATGTGTGCCATATCCAGCCTCCGAGAGGGGCTGCTAATATAGAGATGATATGATTTACAGATATCCCTGAACTTAACGCAGAAGTCACTTCGTCTTTCGAATTTGAAATATCTCGAACATATATGCTCGTTGCCATTGATGTCGTGCTAATTACCATATCTAACAAAAAGTTTACACACAAAACGATTTTTGCAATTTTTAGCGAAAACATATCTCCCGCAAATCCATACATCAAACATACAAAAAACAAAATCACAGTGTCGTAAATCATGATGTTTTTGTAGCCGAATTTATCAGTGAGTTTACCAATCCACGGACTTGCGAAAATATTTACGAAGGCGCAAACTGCCATTAGTGCCGCAATTGCAGATGTGGAAAATCCATACTCTATAATCAAAAGAAATGGAGCGAATGTAATAAAGATTTGTTTTCTTGCTCCATAAAAAAGTTCGAGTATATAGAACTTTGAAAACTTTTTCTTAAAGAGTAAACGTGGACGTTTTCCCGTTTTATTAGGAGCATTTTTTGTGAAAGTACAAACTATACTTATCAACATCAAAACCGCAATTAATGCCCAAACAGTATTGAATAAAAAAACTTTATTTTGGCAGTCAAAAACTTTCATTCCTGTCCAAAAAATCAGCGCAACTATAATTGAGCCAACAACAGTACCAGCATTCATTGCGCTCGTGACGAGTCCAAGAGAGCGTCCTGCTTTATCATTGTGCGCAACTTGCATTGCAATTGAACTGCGTATAGGCATTACTAGATGTTCGCCTGTGCTCCAAATCACAATGAATAATGTGAGAAAAATTTTGTCTGCTGGAATCAGCAACGCGATTGCGCCTATCAAAGAGATTACAGTGCCTATTCTAAGAACTTTCCAGTCGCTTGTTTTGTGAAGCGCTGCAAGAATGAACACAAGCAAGAATCCTGGGATTTCACGGAAGAACTCTAGCCAACCTCTTTGGAGTTCATTGAATCCGTGTATGTCAGAAAGATAATTATTCAGCGAAGAACTAAAGCAACCTATGCCTATTCCCCATACGATTATGCTTATGAAGAAAGCTTTTGCGCCACTATCTGGCAGAAAATTTGATTTTAATTTTTTAGTCATTTTTAAGAGCTAGCAAATAAAAGTTGCTGTGCGTATCCTGCATATTCGCCAAAATGATTTTTCGCGAATGCGCGTATTTCATCGGGTTTAGAAATTCCATAAAGTCTCTCGCAAGATTTGATAATCCAAGTGTCGACAGGAAAAGCTTCGAATCGTTGAGCTCCGAATAAGAGTATACAGTCTGCGATTTTATCGCCTATGCCACTTAAGCTTGTAAGATATTTTTTTGTCTCTGCATAAGGCATCACTTTTAATTGATTCACATCAAAAGAATCATTCAGAATTTTTTGAGCACTTTGTTGAAGATATTTTGCTCTGAATCCAAGCTTGCAATCCAAGATTTTTTCAAGAGGTGCGTTTGCAATTTTTTCAAAAGTTGGAAGAGCATAAAAATCACCTGCGATGTGCTCTCCTAAATTTTTTCTCAACAACCAAAGACATTGTTTTATCTGCACAATACGTTTGCTTGAGCTACAAATAAAAGCAATAATAGTCTCTTGTATAGGCTGATTCAAAATGCGCAGAGTAGGGCGAGCATGTAATTCTTTTTCAAGATGAGAGTCTTTTATTTTGAAAAGCTTTTTACGTAAAAGTTCGTAGTCTCTCTTAGCATCTAAATACTTTTCGATATGCTCTTTTATTTTTGGATGAGAATTTTTTTTATGAGAAAATTCTACTTTCCCAAATTCATTGAGTCTTAATTTAAAAAGATGAGAATCGAACAAACCTACATAAGTATTTTTTTCTTCAATATACCAGCCAAAGGCTTGCCCTCCGTCAAGAGTTTCAGCGAAATCTGCGGGGGTAAAAAATACAGAATCTAGAGTTTGAAATTCCGACCAATTAATCTTTTGAAGATTCATTTTTTTCGTCAGGCATGCTCCAAAGCCAAGAACTTTTTTCTGCCGCAAGTGTGCCGTCTGGAGTAAACACTTTTATATTCCAAGCATTTACTTTTTCATCTTTGCCAGCCCAGTCTTTTCCAGTGATTCCAAGTTTCATCTCTCTTAACAGTGAATGCGTTTCAGGCACTGTGAAAGTGTAAGTGTTTACTTTTTTCGTAGCGTTTGAATCAACATCGATTTCGATTTTTGAACCTTTTGCAATATCATCAGGACCACTTAGCATCACAAAAAAATACATGCCTGCACGTGATTTATCTTGGGTGCGCAAAGTCAAATATCCATGAGTGTATTCTTCGCCAAAAAGAGCATCGCCTAAATGAGTCGCATCATGTTTATCAAGATATTTTATGCGACAATATGAAATCTCGCATTCATCTTTATAATTGATTCCCAAGATTTCCTCATCTTCATCTTTTTCGACTTCAAGAGCTTTTTGATTTTGGCGAGAAACTAAATCGTCTTCACTAATCATTTTATGACGTGAAGGCACACAGCCAGAAAATCCAAAACAGCTTACAAGAAACAAAATTAAAAATAGTTTATGCGAATTCATTTTTGAAAAATATTGTTTAATTAAATATGCTCGTCAAGAATTATAGTTTTTTAAATCCTATAAGGAATTCTTTGTTGCCTGAGCCTCCTAATATGGGAGAGTCGCAACTGCCGATAAATTGCGCATTAGGTAGCGTTCTTAAAAAAGTTTCGATTTTTTCTAAACACTCTTGTTGTAATAAAGAATCTTTCAAAATTCCTTTGTTCTTTTTTGCAACCTGCATGCTGACTTCAAACTGAGGTTTTACTAGACAGACTAAAATTCCATTTTTTGAAAGTACTGACCAAAGTTTTTCCAAAACTTTTTCTAAAGAAATGAAAGACAAATCTGCGCAAATAAATTCTTTTTCTTTTTTCTCTTTTTCTTGAATTTGCAAGTTTCTGATATCTGTTTTTTCAAGATTTGTCACTTTAGGATTAGCCAAAATTTTTGAGTGGAGTTGGCTATGACCTATATCAACACAAAGAACAGAATTGATATTGCGTTGCAAAAGACAATCAGTAAATCCTCCTGTGGAAGCTCCTGCATCAAGAGCGTCAAGGCCTGCAACATCTATATTAAAAGAAGTCAGAAAATGATCTAGTTTCAAACCTGCTCGAGACACAAATTTTAGAGTCTTTGCATCTGAAACAATTTCGATAAAAACATTTTCATCAAACTTGCGAGAAGGCTTGTCTGCTAGGATTCCCCCGCAGAACACTACACCTTCTTCAAGCAGAGCTTTTGCTTTAGCACGACTTTCCGCAAAGCCTTTTTCAAGCAAAAGCTCATCTATACGTTTCATTTTCTATGTATGAAAAAATAAAAAATTAACGTAGAACTCTTTGCGTTTTCGCGTCTAGAATTCGGAAGTTTTCCACGTGATACGCAGGGTCTGCACGGAAAGTAAGGCGTATGTTATAATCTTTTTCGAGACTTATCAAATACTCATAATCCTCATTTTGCATACGTTTCAAATTGTCTGGATGCAAGAGGATTAGCATATTGATTTCCGAAGAATCATTTGTTGCATTGCGTATGCTTTTTGCGACAGATAAAATTTTACGTTGAATTTCTGAACAAACAGTTTGTGAACTTTTCACTAAACCTCGACCATTGCAGTAAGGGCAAGAGATATAGATTCCGCTAGCATTACTTTGTTGATGACGTTGTCTTGTCATTTGCAAAATGCCCAATTGAGAGATAGGCAAAACATGACTTTTTGCTTTATCTTTTGCCATTTCGCTTTGCAAAGTTTTATAGACTAATTGTCTATCTTTACGACTCTTCATATCGACAGTATCAATAATAATCAATCCGCCAATATTGCGCAAGCGTACTTGTCTTGCGGCTTCGAGAACGGCTTCAAGATTTGCTTGTAGAATAAAATCTTTGCCATCTTCGCTCGCGCCTTTGTGTCCGCCAGTGTTGACGTCTATTGCGGTAAGAGCTTCGGCTTCTTCGATAACGATTTCGCCACCGCTTGGCAAAGATACTCTACGTTGAAAAGTTTGAGCAATTTGTTTTTCAATATTAAAGCGTTCAAAGATAGGAATGTTTTCTTTAAACAAACTAATTTTTGAACGTGCTCGGCTAGAAATTTCAGACACAGAAGATATTATTTTTTCAAACTGGTCTTTGCTATCTATTAAAATTCTGTCGGTTTCTTCAGTGAGAAACTCACGCTCTGTGCGTGTGATTAAATCTAGCTCTTTATAGAGCATACAAGGTTTATTTTCACGAGCGATTTTATCTTGAATATCACGCCAAGCTTTCAAAAGAATTTGTAAATCTCTCACAAAATAAGTCGCGCGTTTGCCCATACCTGCAGTGCGAACAATTACGCCCATGCCTTCAGGCAGACGCATAGCTCTCAAGATTTTCTTAATACGTTCACGCTCGCGTTTATCTTCGATTTTACGAGAGATTCCGCACTGACCCATATATGGCATCAAAACCAAATAACGCCCTGGAATAGCGATATTTGTCGTCACACGAGGTCCTTTGCTGCCTATTTGTGTCTTTGTGATTTGAACAATGATATCTGTTCCTATAGGGAACTTTTCAGGGATATCTTTTGCGGACAATTTTGCAGCGTCATTCTTTTGTTCTTTGCTTTTATTTTCACGAACAATTTCATAAGAATTATCCGTCGCGGTTGGGAAAATATCCCAATAGTGCAAGAAGGCGTTTTTAGATTGCCCTATATCGACAAAGGCGGCTTTTAATCCAGGTTCAAGATTTTGAATTTTGCCTTTAAAAATTGCGCCTACTAAACTTTCATTGCCGCGTCTTTCACTCTCGAACTTTTGCATTACGCCGTTTTCCAAGAGAACTACACGAGTCTCGAGAGGTTCGACATTTATCACAAGCTCTCTATATGGTGACTCATCACGTTTTAAGAGTCTGATAATTTTTTCAAGAAAAGGACGTTTCTTAGCTCGTAAACGCGCCTCTGCATTTAAAAGTTCAGTGGGCACTGGTGCTACGATTTCTTCGAGGGGCTTACTTGCAAGCTCCTCATCTAATTTATTTTGAATAATTGGTTCTTCTTTCATTGGGAGTAGTCTTTCAGACGAATCCCTTTATCTCACGCGAATGATTCTTTGTGCCTATATATGCTTTGCACAATTCCCATTAAAAAATAACACGTTAAAATAAAGGTTCCGCCATAGCTTAACATCGGTAAGGGCAATCCTGTGATTGGCATTATTCCGATTGTCATGCCTATGTTTATAAATATATGCGTCATTTAAAATT